>Ga0123519_10002058_pt1 | contig 34259 bp, 19 predicted proteins | sample YelNatPaOPRAMG02_FD_87396 | JGI IMG/M metagenome (GOLD analysis project Ga0123519, IMG submission 87396) | Hot spring microbial communities from Yellowstone National Park - Yellowstone National Park OP-RAMG-02 (version 2) | ecosystem: Environmental > Aquatic > Thermal springs > Hot (42-90C) ... | reverse complement strand
AATTACCATTAAGTCGTGCTGACGGTAATGTTCCTGAATTTAAGTCACCAGCATCCCTTGTTGCGAGGTCAGCTAATGACGAGCCCGTTTTACTTATTTTTGTCCATGATATATTTGCTGTATCACTCACTTCACTATCTGTAATTGCTCCAGCAGTAACTGATTCTGCAGCAGATGCTCTGAACGAATATGGACTTGTTACAAGGCGTTCTCGTGGACTTAATACTTCTGACCCGATCTGTATCTGTAACCAGCGAGTATCATTAGAAAATACATTTGCTGTTAATCCATTAACAGTTCCTAATTGGACAGAAAACATACCGTTTGTTACATGAACATTGGTTTGTGTTTCCGACCATATCTGTGTACCACCTGTCTCAGAATCCCATATACTGAAAACCATTGAGAATGTTCCACTTTTAGGATTTTTGTTTGCATCAAGTAACCGTCCCTGAAAATTCATTTTATCAGGAACAGCACCGAAAACAACTAATGACGAAAATAGAATAAACACTATCATAGAAAAAGTTTTTATATTAAGATTCTTCATTTATGTATCACCTTCCTTCTTTATTAAATTTGTATTAAATATGGTTGAGATAAAATTTGGTCACCTGTTTTGGAGTTAATAATAATCTTACTCCCCTGAAATTTCTTAAGTTCATCTGGTGTATAAACACCGTGTAATGTTCCTATGAACCTGCCACGTGTGTATTTTCTGATATTTTCAAGTTCATATTTTTTACCATCTACAGAAAATACTGTTATGTTCTTAAGATTGTAGAATATTTTTTTCATACCAGGTTCAGGAATAATTTTTACTGCACCGTGTTTACCGTGGATTTTACCTATTTTCCCTATAACCATTTTTTTATCACCTCCTTTTACTACATTATTTTTATATTATCACGAACAATGGACTCCATATTGACTATGGAATACATTGACCGTGTCAATGCTTTATATTTCATATTTTCTAAAGTGATGTAACCACTATAAATAAAAAAAACCTTTTCATTCCGAGTGTAACTCAGAATAAAAAGGTTTTTTATATAAATTATAATAACAAACATTTTTACCTTGCCCTCCAATGGTATCCATTAGGAGCGGTTAAAAAGCGCTACACCCTTAACGGAATGCTTAGCTTAAAAAACAGAAAATTTAATTAATAATTACTGAAACTAAAAAATTTCAAGATAGTTATTATAAAATATAAATGAATATTTTTCAAAATATTTTTAAAAAAATTTGGATTTATAATGATTTATTATTCAAAATAGATTTTTTTATTGTCGGAAATAAGCGATATTGGTGTTACAAATATAAGAATAGGATTTTTGTCACATAGTGAGTTCAATATTATATTTTTCAATAAAATGGTGTGGATGATAAGATAATTTTGATTTCCGTAATCCTTTATCACCGGCATCCTGTTCTCTGTTCACAAACTCAAATTTATTCAATAACTCTTTTTCACAGAAAAAATTGTTTATTGCCTGGTATATACCTCTAAACCCTTTTAATGCTTTTTCAATATGTATTAAGACAGTAGTTTTATTAAAAACTTCTGCTACAGTAAATGCTTTAAGTTTATTTTCAATATATATACCGGCACCAAATAAATTAAGTTGTTCAAAATTATTCAGTAGTTCGTATACGCATCTATTTTCCAGTAATATTCCTTCTTCATCTAAACAATTATTTTCTTTACACCATTCTTGTTGTAACTCAATACAGTTCTGTATATCATCTTTAGTAAGTTTCCTGTATTCGTATTTATATCTTTTTTTGAACTGGAGCACAAAATTACGTTTGGATTGGTATTTTGAACCTTTCAATAATGCCAAATCGTCAACTTTATAAATATAATCATAATCATCTCTGTCGTCAGTTATTTTGAACTTCTTGTTTTCAGTTAATAATTCAACTATACTTTTAGGAACAGCATTTATTCTACCAGAATTATATTTCTTATTTAGTATTTCAAGACATAATTCAATCGTTTCGGTTATTTTATTATCACCTATAGGCGGTAAGAAAGAATGTATTCCGTCAATAATACCGTATACGCATATATTACCATTAATTTTTGTTAATTCAAACCCGAAACTTTCATTATAACCATACAAGAACCCCAATGATAGTTCTGATACTTCAATAGAATATTTTTTTAATGCAATAATTAGTTCTTCTTTATGGTCATATGTCAGTTTAGTGAACTCAGGATATTCTGGAATAACCATTTTTTCATTCTGATAACCTTAAAATCATACCTGTTCTGCGTGAATGTTCAAACGCATATTTTAGTAATATGAATAACAGTATTATATAAAATATGACTAATACAAAACCCTTAATTAGCGAATAAGTAAACACAGGACTAAATCCGTAGAATGACCTATAATATTCAAGGAAATGTGTTAATGGTATAAATGCTGCTATTATTACAAACGGTTTCGGTAAAAGGTTTACTGGATAATACATACCGCATACCAACATAAGTAATGCGACAAGTGACCATGCTGTAACTTCAACCCGCTGTCCGTATAACATAACAAGCAGACATACAAACATACCTATCATAAGCCCTGTCAGAAAGATACCCGTAAGGAAAATTATACTGATTATTAATCCTGGATAAATAAACCCGAACAATTTTGCTGAAAAGAAGGATAGTATAACAAAAACAGTTAATCCGCGTGCCATACCTATAAGCCAAGAGCCGATAATATAATCATACTGTGTGACAGGAGCAAGGAATGTCTGTTTAATACTTTTTGACCAGATATCGTATAATAAACTGTATGAGACATCAAGTTGAGTCACCTGCAGAACACCGCCTGTAATAGCACCTGTTAACACAAAAGCAACAAAGTTCTTATCAAGATTAAGAAATTTTGTCATTAATCCGACTGAGAGTAGTCCTACAACAGGCCAGAAAAGTATCTCTAAAAACGCAAAAAAATTTCCTTTTGCAAATATATAATTTCTGTAAGCGAACGCGTATATTTTAACCAGAAAGTTCAATGAATGCATCTTCAAGATTCTCACTTTTTGTTAATTTCATTATATCATATTTTGTTCCGAGTGCTTTTATTTCACCATCTTTAATAAAAGATATTCTTTCACAGAGTTCTTCTGCTTCTTTCATATAATGTGTAGTAAGAATAATTGTCATATTTGTTTCTTGATGTATTCTTAATATACTTTCTCTGATTTTTTTCGCTATATCAGGGTCAAGTCCTATTGTCGGCTCATCAAGATAAAGTATCTCAGGATTATTTATTAACGATTTAGCGAGTGCTAGCCGCTGTTTGTTCCCTGTTGATAATGAATCGTATCTCGTTTTTCTTACTTTTTCTAATCCGAACATTTTTATATATTTATCAACAGCAGTAGCACAGTTGCTACCGTGTATATTATATAATAATGAAAAAAATTTTAAATTTTCTTCTACTGTCAAACTCCATGGGAAATTAGGGTTACCTGAACACATATTTATCCTTGTTTTAAGTTCAAGTGGCATATTAGTTGTTATTTCTTTACCCAATATCCATACTTGACCTTTATCAGGTAATAACTGACCAGAAAAAATATTGAGCAGAGTTGTTTTTCCAGCACCGTTTGGTCCTAACAGCCCGAAAATTTCTCCTCGTTTTATAGTAATATTTATGTCTTTTAATGCATTAACATATTTTTTATTGATAAATCCTGATTTAAATGTTTTATATACTGATTTAGCAACTATTACATTATCCATAAAGAATTTACCTTGTTACTGGAATTAATTAGAGTAGCAATTTTAGAATTGGATTTTTATTATATAAAAAAATTTATTTGATTTCAAATTAAAAATTTTTAAAAAAATACTTGACTTTTTTGTAAGTGTATGGTATAAATATTTTGTAGTATTAATAAACGGGTATCCGAATTAAATTATTAGAAGTAACTTATTCAATGGGACTCATTATATAAATAGGCATAAAAACAGGTTATGGAACAAGATAAAACTAAATCACCATTAATATTAATTGTAGATGATGATGAAGATATAGTGACATATTTATCCACAGTATTGAATTATAATAATTATCGTGTGATAACTGCAACTGATGGTAAAACAGCAATTACTGAAACAGAAAATCCGCATCCTGACCTCATCTTACTTGATATCAATTTACCCAAAAAAGATGGACGAGAAGTATGCAGAATTTTAAAATCAAATACGCAGACAAAATATATTCCTATAATAATGATAACAGCACAGCCAGATAATGTATTAATAGAAGAAAGTTATGAATCAGGTGCTGATGAATTCATAAGGAAACCGTTTGAAACAGTAGAATTACTTACACGGGTCAAAGCGATGTTAAGAATAAAATCTTTACATGATGAATTATCATCAATAAATGAACAGTTACAAGATAAAATTGATGAAAAGAAAAAACAGATACATAAAATATATATTCAAACAGTCAAGACACTTGCTGCAACAATAGATGCAAAAGACCATTATACTTATAAACATTCATTGAATGTATCCAGATATGCAGTAGAAATTGCGAGAAGAATGGGGTTAAGTGAACAAGAAATATTAGAAATACAGGAAGCAGCGGAATTGCATGATATCGGTAAAATCTCTATTCCTGATTCTGTTTTAAGTAAAACAGAAAAATTGAACGAAGAAGATTGGAGTAAAATAAAGAAACATCCTGTTATAAGTGCAGAAATTTTAGAATCACTATTATTTCTGAATAATGAACTTGGTATGATTGAGCAGCATCATGAACGATATGATGGGTTAGGATATCCGTATGGAAATAGAGAAGAAAAAATACCTTTAGGTGCAAGAATAATTGCTGTTGCTGATGCTTATGAAGCAATGACGAGTGACAGACCTTACAGAAAAGCGTTAACAAAAGAGGAAGCGATAGCAGAAATACAAAAGAATAAAGGTAAACAATTTGACCCGGAAATAGTGGACATATTTTTAAATATACTTAAAGAAAATGAATCCTGATAGGTTCCAGAATAATAATGTCAAATTTGACAAGAATTATAGTATTTCTATTCATAATTATTTCACTACAAGATTGTATACAAACGAGTTCCCAACCTGATAATAATGTGAAGATAAGAACCAGAGATGGTGTAATATTATCAGGTAAATTTGTGCCACCTAAAATAAGAAAAAAATTTACATTCATAATGATACACGGATTAGGTAGTAATAAATCAGAATGGATAAAATTTGCGGAAATAATTTCAAATAAAGGATATGGATATTTTATTTATGATTTACGAGGCCACGGTGAAAGTAATCGTGATACAAAAAATAGAGAAATAGATTACAGATATTTTATTACACCCGGTCCGGGTTCAGAATGGAACTTAATGGTAGATGATTTAAGTTATGTTATTAAATATCTTGTTCATAAGAATATTAATAAAAACAGGATAGGTATAATTGGTGCAAGTTTAGGTGCAAATATTGCGCTAATGTATGCAAGTAGACATAAATTTATCCCTGTTGTTATTTTACTGTCTCCGGGATGGAATTATGCTGGATTAAATATTGAATCTGCAGTTAAAGAATATTCTGGACGCAGTATTGCGATAGCAGTATCACCCGGTGATAAGTATTCTTATGAAAGTTCTGTTTCTATTCACGAGATACTTAAAAGAAAAAACAATAAAACAGAGTTTTTTATTGGAACAGGTGCTAATCACGGAGTACAGATGTTTGATGGTAAATTTGAATATGAGATTATAAACTGGATAGAAAATCAAATAAATGGATTAGAAAATGGTAAAAAAATATAATTTTATACTGATAATATCTTCGTTATTATTATTGTCTGAGTTTACTGTTTGGGCTACTGATTATTATTTAAGTAGTTCAGGTAATGACCAGAATACAGGTTTATCTTCAACTGATGCATGGAAAACAACAACAAAACTAAATAGTTGGAACTTTACTGCTGGAGACAGGATTTTTTTAGAAGGAGGGACGACATTTTATGGTGGAATATATTTTGATGCTATTGATACAGGAACAGCACTTAATCCGATAATCCTGACTTCATACGGTGATGGACAAGCAACAATTTTTGCTGATAGTAATACAATTAGTGGAAACGGATTTTTAGGTGAGAATTGTTACGGACTAAAAATAACAAATATCAGGTTTGTCGGACCAGAAAAAACTGCTGGTGACGGAATAAGTATTGTTAATAGTGTATCAGGTGATATCAAATTTGAATACATATATATTGATAGTGTAGAAGTATGTAATTTTGGGGTTAATGGAATAATAATCGGTGGCTGGAACAGTAAAAGTGGTTATAAAGATATTACTATCATAAATAGCATAATCCATGATAACAAGCAATCCGGTATAGCAATATACGGTCAGACAGCATACAGTAACGAGAATGTGTATATCGCTTACTCTAAAATTTATAATATTTCTGGTAGTACAGGTCAAGCATCAACAAATGGGAACGGTATAATAATTGGCAGTGTTAATGGCGGTATTATAGAACGTTGTGTGATTAATAATAACGGATGGTTATGTGAATCGTTTGAAGGTCCGAGTGGAATATCAATCCACGATTCAAATAACATTATAGTCCAGTATAATGAATCGTATGATAATAAAACTGGTAGTACCAATGATGGTAACGGGTTCAAATTAGGGTTCTATACGACAAACTGTATTTTACAGTATAACTATTCTCATGACAATACTGGTGCAGGATATATTCTGTGCCATTATCCGCTCAGTTGGGGACTGAATAATAATACTGTCAGATATAATATAAGTCAGAATGATGGTAGAGAAAATGGGTATGGTGGAATAACACTTTATGGTAGAATAAAGGATACTGAAATTTATAATAATACTGTTTTTACAGGGCAAACTGTATCAACTGTATCTGCTGTAGTGTATATATGGAATTACGGGATACAGTCACAAACTATTAACAAAGTCCATTTTCGTAATAACATTTTTATTAGTTCTGGTAATGTTTATCTGATAAATATTTCTGAACAACAGTTGATGTATGCTAATGACTTATTATTCCAGAGTAATGATTATTATTCCTATGATAATAATTTTATGATTAACTGGGGCGATAAACTCTATACTGAATTCAGTAATTGGCGCACAGAAACATCTATGGAACATATCGGGTCAACTGAAATCGGATTAAATACTGACCCGCAACTTGTTGCACCTGGTGAAGCACCGACATTAAATGATACCAATCTGCTTAATACACTTACTGCATATATTCTTCAGAGTTCATCTACATTAATTGATTCTGGATTAGATTTAAAGGCACTTTTTAATATTGATACTGGTCTAACTGATTTTTATGGTAATGCTATTCCGCAAGGAACAGGATACGATATCGGTTCAAATGAATCTTATAATCCGTCAGCAGGACTATATATCAGAGGGTTCATAAAAGACATATATAATAACCCTTTAGCAGATGTAACTGTTACATTAGCAACAGGAACTGTTACAAAAACAACGCTAACAACAGCATACGGGTTCTATCAGTTTCTTAATGTTACCCCAGGACTAAATTATATAATCACACCAACAAAAACAAACTATGAATTTAATCCACCTGATATAACTACAGGAACATTGATAACTAATATTGATAATCTTAATTTTGTTGCAACACCGATTACAATACTTGATGTTGAGCCGACTACACTTGAGTTTGGTGAATTAGTTAAAAATGAAATCAAGACATTAACATTTACAATAAGTAATATCGGAGCAGGCACATTGAGTGGAACCATCATAAGTGACCAATCCTGGATAACAGTATCACCTTCGGAATTCAGTAATATTACTGATAGTTCACAAACTGTTTCTGTTACGGTTAATAATAGGATACTTAATAAAGTTGAAGGACAATATACTGGTAATATCTATATTGTATCAAATGGTGGTAATACTACTGTAACCGTTTCTGTTAGAGCGATATGTGTATTGGCTGCACCAAATCCTTATAATCCTAAAGAAGGTCTACTCACATTTTTTGGTAACGGTATTGTTCCCGGTAAGACAACAATAAGAATATACACTTTGAGTGGCGAATTAGTGAAAATTATCAATAATTCTTCTATTAGTGCAGAAAACGAGATAACAAACCAGCAATATACTAACGAGATTGTTTGGGATGGTAAAAACGAGTTTGGTGAACCTGTTATTGATGGGATTTACTTATATACCTATAACTCACCAAAAGAAAAAGGTGTAGGCAAGTTTATCCTGATAAAGAAATAGAAATGTGATAATATCAGATCACTTATTGAATGGTTATTTTTATCGTATAACAGTGAATTTACTTATTCCTTTCTCACTCGGACTCTCATAGATATACAGATATATACCAGAAACAACTTTATCTCCATACTCATTTGTTCCGTCCCAGTCAATCTCATCTTTTCCTGATTTCTCATCTAATGTTTTAACCAAATTACCATCAAGTGTATAGATTCGTATCCTGGTATTTTTAGGAACAATTCCTGAACCGAAGAATGTGAGAATTCCTTTTTCTGGGTTATATGGGTTCGGTTTAACTAATACACAGGTTGCTGTCACTATTACTGATACATCAGCGGTCCCATTATTTGAATTAACAGTTACTTTTCCTGACCATTGTCCTTCTAATTGTTTCAATATACTACCGTCAACATTAACAGTTATTGTTGCAAAATCACCTGTAAAAGAAGTTGGGCTGACTATTATCCATTCAGAATCAGAATAGATTGTTCCTGAACCACCATCATATATATCAAATGTCATAGATTTTGTTTCATTTGGCTCAAGTGTCCCGAAATTAAGTGTTGTTGTTGATATTCTCATTGTAGTCGTTTTTATCATACTGAATGTTGCTACAGATGAGTATGGTCCCTGGGCATCGTAACTATCCCAGGTCATAACTTTCCAGTAATATGTTGTTCCAGATTGTAATCCGGCCTGACCATATGTGATTGAATTCAATGACGAACTGACTTTATTTGAATCCCAGACATTACCTGTGTTATTATTAATATCTGTTAAACTGTTTGATATAAGTAATCTGTATGCAGATTGATAATCGCCGGTATTAGGGTCATTAAAAGTCCAACTTAATTCAGGTGAAAAATCAGTTAAACCAGAAGGGTTCTGCTGTCCGTTACATAAAAGATTAGTTGGTGCTAATGGTGGATTATTTGAGCTCTGACCTGTCATCATACCGATTGTTGCTACCTGTGAATATGGTCCTGATGCATTACTTGCATCCCAGGTCATAACTTTCCAGTAGTATGTTGAACCTAATAATAGTGATGTTCCTGCATAAGTAACAAGGTTTGCTGACGATAGGACTTTATTAGTATCCCATTTATTACCGATATTATTGTTGATATTTGATAAACTATCAGCAACAAGTATACGATACGCTGATTGAACATCACCTGAATTAGGGTCAGAGAATGTCCAGGATAACTCCGGGTTCGGGTCACTTACATTTGTAGGATTAACAGCACCATTACATCGTAAGTTAGTTGGTGCATTAGGTGGTTCATTTGCTATTAGTGTTACAGTAACCTGACCTTGTGTTAATCCAGATGATGTGGCTGTAATTGTTACAGTTGTGTTTGCTGTCCCGGACCGATATCTTATTATTGCGATACCGTTTGAAGCATTAATAGGGTTCGTTCCAACTAATGTTCCGACACCATTTAAACTGAAAGTTACTGGAACAGATGAATTTCTATCTACATTATTATTTTCATCTGCAACACGAACTGTTATTGTTGACATACTTACTCCGTCACCAGCAATAGTGCGTGGGGACGCCTGTAAAAGCAATTTTTTAGCAACAGTAGTAAAATTAGGTTCACCCATATTCAATGCCTTTACTTCAAAATCGTCTACCCAGACCGACCCAGAACCTTTCATTTCAAATCCGACCCGAATTGAAGTTTTTCCTGATGGTACAAGATATCGCTGTCGTATTTTACGCCAGCCATTAGGATAATTTCTTGTATCAACAACAGCACTATAGTTAGGAGACCCCCACCAACTGCCACCCGGATTAGAAATTACCCACGGGCCTGCACTGAGTGCCTCCGGACCGGAAGCACTGATTTTTATCCAGCAGATAATATCATATAATTTCCCTGTTTCAACAGTAAAGAAGTCGGACCATATATAAGTATTACCACCAGATGAATTCCATTTTCCTGAATATGAGCCACTATGTTTCTGTGAACTGTCCTGTGTTACACCACTCCAGCCCGTTGTCCCTGATTCGAACCCCGGATTTGTTATTGTTGCATCTTTTGATGCAGGTGGTAGTAGAGTCAAGTTCTCATGATTAAGTGGGTCCCAAGACGGATACTGGTTAGCATATTCTTTATATTTATAATACGAAGTTGTTATTTCAAGTAATGTCGGGTCCCAGTCCCTATCAGCATAAATCATTCCGGCATGGTCATAGTTACTCGGGTAACCACCAGCAAGTCCTAAATAAACATCATGACAATCAACAAACCCTGATTTTCTTGATATATCCAGTGTAGATACAATATAATTTGCCTTTTTTACTTCATCTGTTATTCGCCACCCTGTTTCTGTTATCCATATATAAGCAGTGTTATCATTGTAGTTTTCAGAAATATATTTTAAATACCGTAAATATGTCGGTAAATGCCATATTGTATTCATATTATTTGGGTCTTCCGCTTCTCCCATTCCCTGAACATAGTAATGTAAATTAACTCTATCAAAATAATCTTTGCAACCTAACTGATATATATCATCTAAATGGTGGTCAGCACCAGACCATATACCATCCATAACAACAAGTATATTCGGGTCATGCGCTTTTATAGCGGGATATGCTGCTTTCAGTATATACTGATAGAACCAACTAGCATCACGGTCATACGATTGCCAGTTATCACCAGTCGGTTCTTCATTAAGTACTTCAACAGCATAAACAGCACCTGGTGACCGACTATCACAGAATTCTAATAATGCAGTTAAAAACTCAGCAAATTTGTTCACATTATCCGGTGCGAATCCCATCGGTTTATCAGCAATAACACGTGCCCAAGATGGAGACCCGTAGACACATAGAGATAATCTTGCACCCAAAGTAGCTGCTCTCTGAAGTGCATCCTGTAACGGACCGTTCCAGCTATAAGTATTATCTGTCGGTTCACTTTCAGCCCATGGAACCATAATACGATAAACATACATCTGTGCATCTTTAAATAGATTACATACTGTCAATGGCCATGCCCATGAATTTATACCATATGGATGGACAAAGTAGCCTGTTGTTCCCTGAGCATAACTTAGTCCTGAACCAAAATTTAATAATACAAACAGTCCAAATACAGTAAGTTTCATTAATGTAAAAACTTTTTTCATGTTTCTAATATCGCCTCCTTGTTATTATTAAATTTTTTTATACAGTGATATATTCTATCCCGTAGTAATCACATAATTCTTTTAATTCTTTTGATATATCGCTCATTGCAACAGCCAGATGATGTGAAAACCCGTGTTCAATAATAAGTTCATTAAGTTTTTTATATTCTTTTACGCGAATATCACATCCTGAATACAACATTTTTTTATCAGTTTTTTTATCATTTTCACCAACAAAAACAAGCATCTTAAATTTACCTTCTTTTGTCTGAATAAGATTTATACCTGTTTTAGGACCATATTCAAACTGTCCTATTAAACTCGGACCCATTTTTATTCCACTTACTCTGCAGACAGAATGTTCTGTTATTGCTTCATTATCAGCCATACAGCCGGCTATACCTACTCCACAATGACCTAATTGTATAATTTCATTTGCACCTGTATAGTTAACAAAATCGAGACATGCTGTTGGTCGTCCTGTCAGATAATATCCTATTGATTGTGTAACAGAAGTAGGCCAGTCCGACTCACAGCCCGCTGAACTGACAACCTGTTCTGTCATAAGCCATGTTATAGATAAACATGCTGTCATAGGTATTATCTCAGATTGTATTTCGGGCCAGCACCTGAATACTGCTGATGTATATCCATTTGCTTCTATTATTGCTTTAAATGAATGATATAATCTGGCACCATCTTCAATATATTTGGTATCAATACTTATTTTTCGGTTCTGCATCATTTTTCTCATTGTTGATTTAACATTATTTTCAGTGAATTTTATTTCACCTAAATATCCTTTTGCAATCCCGGTTTTATATGTGTTCATCACTGCTGTTAAATCAACAGTATCAACTCTAATACCAAATTTATCAAGATATGAGATCTGGTTTCCTGTTGCAGAATGGAATCCGCCTGGCGCATCACCGAAACGGCCAATAAACTCTTTTCGTAATAGTGATATAGTTCTGTATACATTCAGCAACATTTTCAATTCTCTCTTGTATTCTTTACTACCTATATCACCACCTAATAATCTAACATACCTATTAAGTTGTTTTGCAACATAATTATTCATTATACAACCGCACCATGCATTGGTTGTCCATTCATTATCACCGAGGTCTGGTTCTAAATCTGCTGTTATTATGATAGGTATTTTACTTAAATACGGGTTTGAAGCAACTGTTGTAAAAATATGGCCATTTGGAAACGCACTATTAAAAATAATAATTACATCAACCTGGTTACTGATAAACTTATCTAAAATTTCATTAATTTCATAGGGTCCGAATACACGGTTCTGATAATAAATAGAATTTGGGCTGATAACTTTTTCTTTTTTTAGTTCATTATATAAAGAAAATAATTTTTTCTCTGATATTCTTTTCCCTTGTTCACTGAATGCTTTAATAGAATTGACAATAACACCTATTTTAGGTAAGTATTTCTGGGTAACCATTTTTTTCTATTCCTTATATATATTATAACTACAGAATAAACAAAAATCAAGTGTTTTAAAAAAAATTTTTTTTATTTTAAAATACTCTAAATATCACTCACCATCTCAATTTCAGTTTTAAGTCAGGTCGTATTTTTAATGCTTGTTGATAAAATTCATCGGATTTCTTATACTCTTTTTTTATTTGATATATCATTGCGAGTTTAATATACGCAAGAACATATTCGGGATTAATCTCAATTACTTTCTTGTATTCTTTTATCGCATACTCGTATTCTTTCATTGAATCGTATAATAATGCGAGGTTAATATGTGCAACAAAATTGTCAGGTTTAATATCAATTGATTTATTATATGACTGTATTGCGTTGGATATCTGTCCGTTTTCAAGATAAGAATCGCCTAACCGATTATAAGCCAGGTAATTATCAGGATATTTTTTTATAGTATCTTGCCATAATATAACAGGATCATTAAATATCTGGTTTCTTCTGATAGTTGTGATACACAAACAAATCAGATATATAATTAAAAATACAGTCAGATATCTTGTAGCCCGGTTCTTAGTGTAATATGATTTTAAACAGAAAAAAGATATTATTATCAATAAAAAAAATGTTATTTCTGCTAAATATAACCTGTTTTCTACAACAGGACTTGTGGTCGGGAAAATGGATGATGTAGGAGCGAGAACTATTAAGAACCATAATCCAGAAAATAAGTATAGTTTCAGATTACTTTTTTTATAAATAATGACACCAATTAAAAATACTGTTAAAATTATTACAACTGATACTAATATCCGTAATTCAAAAATACTTGTTGGCGGTTTAATCCAGTGGTCAATACATAATCCGATAGGTAGAATTAGTAACTGCAAATATTTCAATATAACATACGGCTGAATAATTATATATGAATACCTGTTCCATAGCGACCCGCCTGCTTCCACATCTTTAATACCACCGAGATATTTATATTTAAGTATAAGATAGATAAACAGAATCAGCCAGTATCCAATATGATAATATCTTTTTTCAAAAACTTTTTTTATCTCGCAGTTACTCAAAATGATATAGTCAGTTAAAAATATTATAACAGGTAATGTAACAGCAATCTGTTTTGATAACAGAGCCATGATAAAACATATTAATGATAAAAAAAGCAGGTTGTTATTCTTGTTTTCAACTGTATTCAGAAAAAGTAATATTGATGAGATATAAAACAATGTTGAAAATAAATCTGACCTGCTATAAATATATGTTACTGCTGAAACATTCACCGGATGGATAGCAAAAATCAGTGATACCAGGAATGCTACTTGTATTTTATATTTGTAGTTATCATTGACAAAATAAAGAATTTTTAGAATAAATAGAAAAATGAGAATAGAATTCAGTATATGAGATACTAAATTAACCAGATGGTATCCGAGAGTATTAAGACCACCAAAATAATAATTCAATGTAAAACTTAAATAGATTAGAGGTCTTGATGGATCGTTTCTATCATAAATATAGTCATTAGTATTATACGGGTAAATAAGTTTAGAAAAAATATTTTTTATATTTTTGATATCAGGATTCTGGACAATTTTATGAATATCGTCAAAAATAAATGGTGCTTTTAATGAATTAGAATAGATAATAATTGTAATTAGGACAAGAATCAAAATCAAGCCAGATTTCTGTCTAAAAATTATATTCATTTTAGTTCAAATGAGCCCTTATCTAACAGAATATTATTTAATTTTATAGTAGCAGGTAATCCGCAACTTGGCTCAAGTGATATTTCCTGGTCAATAAAATTTTCATAAATATATTTCGGTATCCTTAAATATTTTAATATATTTAATTTTTCCAGACAAATTTTTAGTTTTTTATTCTGTAATAGTAGTTCGATTCTGATAACAGCAGAAATATTTATTTTTTTTAAATAGCCATCAATCCTTAATTCATTATTATTTATCTCTAATGATTTTAAATCTAATTCAGTTAATTTCGTCTTAATTAACTCTTTTAAATCAGAAACACTAATATTAAATTTAGGAACAATCTCTCGCAATTTCAGAATAATTAACTGACTATCTTCAATCAATGCAGGTATATTTATTATTATATCCTTCAATTCTAAATAAAAATTTCTAACAGGTAGTCCTTGATACCTTATATACGGTGCTTTAATAATCACTGATTTAAAATGTCCTTTTCGTGTCTCAGTATCAGAAATTTGGACTAAATTAATAGTAATATTTTCTGTTATTATTCCATAGTTATCCAGATGCCTTTTTAACAATTCTGTCAGATAGTTAACTGTTATATGTGATGCGTTCCATTCTTGTGGCTGAAGTTTATATAATATTGCAACCGAGTTATCAGGTAAATGTGCTTCGTATACTTTATTGAAATTCCTGACAAAATAATTTTTTTTGCTTGTTATCGCTTTTATTGCTTCAAGAAACTGTAATACCATAAATTCTTGACCTTTATAGTTTGTTTTATATATAATAAAATCACTCAATTCTGTTATGTTTCTCTCAAAATCAATAAAATACAATTTCGGCACATTTCGTTTTTTAACACGATAAAAATATTTGAAATTATTGCTACTGAAATATGCGGTGTTAGTAACAAACCTGACATTAACTATATCTGTGTTCTTGTCATAATTGGATATAATTTTTTCTATAAATATATTTTGTAACCAGTTTTCTTTCTTCGGGATATCGTCCCAGAATAAGTTTGTTGGTGTCTTAAAAAATAGATAAAAGAAAAAGTTGTTAATAAAAAAGATTAGTAATGTGGTAAAAACCAGAACTTTGATTACCGATTTTTTATGGTTCATATTTCTAATAAATATCAGAAAATAGGTTGAAATTAATGATACTAATGGTAATAATGGCATACTGAACCTGATATCTTTGTTAGCAACTAAAGTGAAACTAATATAACCTGAGAATAACCATATCAATAACTCAATATTAGATTTATTCCATTTATAAAAGAAAATCACAGTGCCCACTATAAATAATCCTAAAAACCATATATTTAATTGTGGTAGTAGAAATCTGATATAGTAAATAAATGAACTGATTGAAAATATGTTTGGATCTTTTTCGGACAAAATAGCGCCTTTCATATTTGCATTGAATTTTATCAATAACTGGATACAATGCCGTAGATACCATGGAGCCATTATTACTGTTGCTATAATAATAGCTGAACAGAAGTTTAATAATTTCTGTTCCTTGCTTATCCCTGAAAATTTATCTTTTAATAATTTAATAAAATATATTGTCATAGGCACGGAAATAAAAAAAACATATGACCATTTAATCAGCATACTCAGTCCAATAACTATCCCGAGTAAAACAGAATATTTTCTATTACTGAACTCTTCAGTTATTAAATAGATATAGATTGTGAACATAACCATAGCAGTAATCGGTAAATCAAGTAATGGTCTGTGGAATGACCACTGGATAATCGGGTAAGCCGACAAAATTGATGCTGAGATAAGTCCAAAATTATCAGAATAAACCTTTTTCCCGATTTGCCAGACAGAAAATAATAAAATAACCATAAAAATAATATTAACAAAAATAAAGTTATCTTCCGAGATACCGAATATTATATGAAATGGAACGACCAGTAAATGATATAGAGGTGGATAATATGAAGAAATATCAAGAAGTTGGATTAATAAATTTGGTGGATGACTCCGGATAAGTTCCAGATAATCCAGAGTTAAATTCAAATGTATTGATTCGTCCCAGGCGGGTGGTCTTGTATCAATTTTTAACCAAATAACAGAGGTTATTATTAAAAAAGCAGTAAGGAGAATAAAATATATATAAACTGAATTTCTATTTTCTATCAAATTTTCTTAATACTGTTATTTTACCAATATTTTTTTCTTTCGGACTTTCACTTACATAAATATAAATACCGTCTATAACATATTCACCTAACTCGTTTCTACCGTCCCATTCTATCTCATATCCATTTTTTGTCTCATACAGTTCTTTTACCTGTTCGCCACTAAGTGTGTATATCTTTATTCTTGTGTTATTAGGAACAATACCGCTACCAAAGAATTTAAGTGTGCCAGTTTCAGGATTATACGGATTAGGTTTTATCAATACACATGTTCCGGTTACATAAACAGTTACTATATCGTCACCACCATTTGAAGTGATACTGATAATACCCATATACTGTTCTCCATCTCTTGTTACCAAACTTTCGTCAACTGTTACTGATACAGTAACATCATTACTTTCAAATATTTTCGGGTCAACAGCAATCCATTCAGCACTACTTGATATTGTTCCTTTTAATGTTTCTGAGCCGACATTAATTATAGTAAATGTCATTGTTTTAACCTGTTCTTTTAATAGTTCACCGAAATTGAGTGTTTTTGTACTGATATAAAGAACAGGCGATTCTGCTGGTGTAATTGTTAATGAAATCGGGTCACTCCAGTCACTTACACCATTATTTATATTTGTTGCTTTAACTCTGACAGTGTATACTCCTGAACTTAACCAAATATGTGATTTTGTTACCTGTGTCCCGGAATTAACCCAGGAAGAAGTAGTTACAGTTGTATCACCCCAGTCAAAAGTATAATAAATCTGTTGTCCTCCAGGGTCTGTTGTTACTGCTGTATATTGTTGCGAAATACCGATTTTACCTGCTATCGGTCCTGTTAGGGTCGGCTTATTGGGTGCCGGTGCTGACTCCATTGTAAATGTGCCAACAGATGAATAAGCACCTTGTACATTAGAACTATCCCAAGTCGTTACTTTCCAGTAATATGTTTTTCCATAAGATAGTGGGCTGCCAGCGTATGTAACAGTATTTGCTGATGAAATTTGTTTATATGTATTCCACATATTACCGTTATTCACAGCAAGTGCTGATAAATTATCTGCGACGAGTATCAAGTATGCGCTCTGGTAATCACCGAAATCAGGGTCACTGAATACCCAGGATAAATCAGGAGTAAAATCTGTTACATTAGTCGGATTGGTTGCTCCGTTACATTTTAAATTTGTAGGTGCATAAGGTGCATGATTAGGTCCCGAGGTTCCCATCATACTGAATTTAGATTTAGTTGAATACGGACTTGAAGAATTACTTATATCCCAGGTCATAACTTTCCAGTAATATGTTGTGCCCCACTGTAGATTATCTATTGTATATTGCACATTATTAGCAGATGAATTTACTTTATTTGTATCAAAAATATTTCCGATACAGTTATTTATATCCGTTAAATTATCCGCAATAATTATTCTGTATGCTGTCTGGTTATCACTCGTTTTTGTTGTATTAAATGTCCATGAAAATACAGGATTTTTTGTTGAAAGAACAACATTGTAATTTTCTCCGTTTACTTTTATATTTGATGGTGCAACAGTTAATCCTGGTAATGATACATTAGACATATCTAATGATTTAATTACAAGGTCATCAACCCAAAATGTTCCTGCTCCGGACCCCGATGCATAGAATTCTGGTGCGATAAATAAATAATCAGTTACAGAAGGAGTGAGATATATAAATCTGACTCTTCTCCAGCCGCCATCAGGATAGTTTCTCGTATCAGTTAATCCATAATAATTCTGTGTATCCCAGAAATTCGTTGTTATTGTACTACCACGGACTTCTTCAACTATACGCGGATATACACTGAAAGTATCAATATTAGGTGCATCTATTTTTATCCACGCTATTATTTCATATAATCTATTTGGTTCAGCAGGATAATATTTCGTTCTTATTGATGCCGGGTCACTTGTTGAAACCTGTTTTCCTGAATACAAACCACTATGTTTATATGTTGTATCAGTACTGTAGACAATATCCCAACCTGCAGTTGTTCCTGTCTCAAATCCAGCATTCTCTACATCAATATCGTCAGATGCAGGAGTGAGAACCGGTAATTTTGTTATATCATTTGGGCCCCAGGTTGGATACTGGTTACCGAAACTAACATACATATTATATGCCTGTTTTGGTGTAAATGAAGTTGGGTTCGCGTCATTATTAACCCAAATCATACATATTGAGTCACTATTACTCGTTCCAACATACATTTCTGCATGTTCAAGGAAACCTGATTGCCGAGAGATATCAAGTATATACTGTAGATAATTTGCCTGTTTCGTCTCATCTGTTATCCGCCATCCAAACTCTGTTATCCATATATATTTCGTAAAATCACTGTTCTCTTCAGCAAGATATTTTATATATCGTAATGAAGTCGGGTAATGCCAGATACTACCGGTATATGCCGGGTCTTCCGGTGCACCGAAGTCCTGGACATAATGATGAAAATTTATTCTATCAAAATAATCTTTCAGTCCTAACTGGTATATATCGTCTAAATGATGGTATGCTCCTAACCACATTGCATCCATAACAACAAGTATATTTGTCCCGTTTGCAGAATTGAATGACTTAACTGCGTTATAGCCTGCCTTTAATATATTTGCATAATACCAGGACGGGTCGCGTTCACTGTTTGTGTAATTAGCGTCACAGGTCGGCTCTTCATTCAATATCTCTACTGCTTCAACTACATTTATTCGTCCGATATCTCTACAATGGTTCAATAACGCTGTAATAAACTCAGCATATTTACTTGTTGAAAATGACAGTATCTTACCTGGTTCTGCCATTTGAACCCAACTCGGTAACGCATTAATACCACCACATCTAACATATACACACAGAGATACTTTCGCACCAACTGAATAAGCGCTATTGAGTGCTGTCTCAAGCGGACTCGCTGCTGGATTCCAGTTATAATTATTATCTGATGTCTCAATATGTGCCCATCCTATCATTATCCTGTATCTATCAATATGTGCTGCCTGAAATTTCTGACATGTAGTTAAAGGCCAGTTCCAGTTATTTACTCCGTATGGATGAGCAAAATTTGTTGTACTTGCTGGTAACGAACTTCGTATACTGAAAGTTCCAACTTGAGAATATGGGCTTTGCAAATTACCCGAATCCCATGTAGTTACTTTCCAGTAATACACGCCTCCATACGCTAATGCTGACCCGCTATATGTTGCTAATGTCATAGTAGTATTTATTTTACCCGAATCCCATTTATTACCATTATTATTGTCTATATTAGATTGACTATCAGCAACCAGTAACCTGTATGCCGACTGACTATCACCTGTATCAGGATCAGAAAATGTCCATGTAAAATCGGGTGTTAAGTCAGAAATATTAGTTGGATTAATTAATCCGTCACATCTAATATTCGTTGGTGGATTAGGGGGATTATTAACAGAACCGCCTCCAGAAACAAATCCGTCAACCCATTTTGGTCCGTTGACGAGTGTTCCGTTATTATTGTTTGGTGAAGCATCATCAGTCGTTGTTCCTGACCCTTCATCAAAATGTAATAATAGGAGTGTATTTGAATCAGAATTAAATTTTGTTGTCTGTGGAGTAAAGTTAGCTGTGTATCTTACAACATTTGAAATACGAACTTCATCAATAACACCATTGAAATAAGCTGGCCATCCATTACCACCAATAGTTATATCATTACTATTAGTTCCTATTGCACCGGATTTATTTGCTGAACCGACTAATTTCCCATCAACATATAACTTAACAGTTGTTCCGTCATAAGTTCCTGCTAAATGGTGCCATTCATTAAGTGGTAATTCTGCAGAACCACCGACATCACTACTTCTGCTGCCACCAGCATAAATAGTGAATCTTGGTGCAGGAATATTATAATTAATCCATAGACCAAATTCTCCAGAAAAAAAATATTTATAAATTAAACTTGCCTCAACACCACCTAATCGTTTTACCCAGCATTCTACAGTAATATTCCCTGTCGGATTTAAACTTGATGAGTTAGGTATATTTACATAATCATCTATTCCATCAAATTGTATAGCATAGTTCTGACCATAAGTAAATCTACACATAAAAAAGAGTAAAACCAAAAAAAAGAAATACAATTTTAAAAAAGATAATGATTTAATTTACAATTTTCCTTTCTTGTCACTCTCATAATAATCGTTTATCCGCATCTATAAATTTATACGAAACAAAAATAATATTATAATTATTTAAATTTCGGGTCAGAGATATGTTTATCTCTGTTTATTTGTTTCTTTTTACTTCCTTTCTTAAGATTCTCCAATAATTTATCATATTCCTTTCTATCAACCGGTATCTCAACGGTCCTATTAGTTTTACTTGAAAGGATCACTGCATTAAAAAATTCTACTGTCCATAAACCATGTTCACCTGGTGAAATCAACGGTTCGCCAGTAAGTATATGTGCACAAAAATTACGAATTATTTCTTTATGACCGGTCTGAACTTGTGGTAACTGTAAACATTCTTCTTTAACATCAGGTGATGCCCACATTTCTGTATTTGTCTTGTTATGTTCAGAAATAGATGGAGTAAATGTCCATAACTTAAGTTCACCATTATTATAAATTAATTTTCCTTTATCACCGCATATTTCGATTCTTGTTGTTGTTGGTAACTCGCATGTTGTTGTATAATAATAACCATGGACTCCATTTTTATATTCCAGGAACACTTCTGCTTCATCTTCAACTTCAATTTTATGTAACCTTGTTCTAATTTTTGCAGTAATATATTTTGGTAATCCACCTAACAATATAAATAAATCAATACCGTGTGGTGCTTGATTAACTAAAACTCCACCTCCTTCATCAATCCATGTTCCGCGCCAGTATGCACTATCGTAATATGCTTGTGACCGATACATTGTATCAATCATTAAAGTGCGTCTGATTTCACCTAACTTACCACTTTCAATAATTTCTCTTGCTACTCTTATTGCTGGTAATGTTCGTGATTGATACATCACACCGAATACTTTACCACTTTTTTTTGCTGCATTTAAGAATTTATCCGCCTCACTAACTGTAACAGTGATAGGTTTTTCTGATAAAACATGTATACCTTTTCTGAATGCATCAATACCAATTATTGGATGTAGATAATGTGGTGTAACGATTAATATAGCATCAACAAGTCCGCTCTCAATTAGGTCTTTATAATTATTAAATCCTTTAACTTTATATTGATTACTGATATTTTTTACTAAAACTTCATCACAATCACAAACAGCTGCTAGTTTTGCACACTCAAGTTCATTAATCCATTTAATATGGTTTTGTCCCATACCGCCACAACCGATTACTCCAAATCGTATCTTATTCATAATCGTTTCCAAATCAATTATTAAATTTTTGATACAACCTAAGTTTTTATTAGTTTCAAAAATAAAACCGGTTTACTGAAAATAGTTATTCTGAATAATCCGAAATTTTTCTACCAGTTTTTTATTAATAATTTTTTTCTGTAAACCGGTTTTTTTATTATTTATTAAACTACTGCATTATCGACAACCCGGCTAACATGTTCTGAATAAATTCAGAATTTAGTCCCGTAGTTTTGCACGTCTGAAATACATTCCCAAATATATTCGGGAATTAGCATTAACAGACTGTTTATTTCAACAATTTTTGAAATAAACGCCCTTCGGTTTTCACCGAAGTTTGCCATTTCGGGTCTTCAGTAATCAAACAAATGAAAACTTGTCAAAGAAACCTATAAACCTATTATTATTATATCAGATAAAAGTATAATTGTCAACAGATTTTTACAAAGAAAAGAAATTGGTCATTATCTATCAATTTTTGATTTTACTTTTTTTGACCGTAAATTTCGTGATAACGTTTATACCACTTTTTTACTTCATATTTAGGTATAGGTTTAGGATTACCTAAAAAAAATGCAAAAACATATATTTTTGCTATATCTTCGATTCTAACAGCTGATTTCAATGCATCAGTTGGTGTATCACCAAAAGTAAATACACCGTGATTTTTCAATAAAATTGCTTTAACATTATTCTTCTTCAATATTTCACACAATGATTCTCCCACATCTTCAAGTGGTATTGGGGACGCATATCTTGCAACAGGTATACTCTGTCCGAATTCATCAGCATGCTCTGTCATCAAAACAGGCAACGATTTACCGGCTACAGCAAAACTTGTTGCAAATGGCGAATGAGTATGAACAATACCGTTGATATGAGGATTATTCCTGTATACCACAAGATGTGATATTGTATCAATAGATGGATTAAATTTACCTTCAATCTTGTTCCCTTTTAAATCTACAACAACCATATCTTGTGGTTTCAATACATCATATTTAACACCACTCGGTTTAATCACAACATATCCTGTTTTAGGGTCACGGCCACTAACATTACCACTTGTCATTGTTACCAAATGATTTTTAGGTAATTCTAAATTCATTTTCCATACTTCTTCTCTTAACTGTTTAAGCAACATTTTTCTATTCTCCTGTTCTAATGCTTTATTTTACCAGTATATCTGGTCGTTCAATAATTCCAATATCTAATTCAACTTTAATCATAGGCCAGTTATATGCTGATGTCAAAATTAAATTATCTTTTTCGTTTACAATTATTGTATCTTCTGATTTAGTTCCTGTTATAGATGGGTTCCATGCTAATGCACGATTATTAACAAGTATTTCTTGACTATTCTCTGTGACTAAATAATCACGTGTATTATATCCTGTCGGACCACCCTGATGATGCAGTTTCCATTCATTAGCATATCCTGTCTCTTTATACATCAGTTCTGCTTTTTTAAAAACATCTCCAATTACAGTCCCCGGCTTTGAGTTTAATATAAAACTCGCATCAATTTTCGTTACGGACTCATGTTTTAATTTTATCTCTTTTGTTAGTTTCCCGAAATGAACTAATCTTGTTAATGAAACAATTAGTCCATATTTCTGTGCACATACAACTACCATAACATACTTTTTTATTTTCTTATTTGTCGGAATAGGATGCCGATATTTAAAAATTCTGTCATCGCTGGCTATAAGTATGACTTCTGGATAAATACCTTTTGATAGAAGTGTGGAAGAAATATCACCTGCAACATTATATTCTGTCTGCCCAGGTTTTATTTCTTTACACACTTCTGTTAAACATTTTGATGACTGTTCACCGAGCCAACGATATCTTTCAATTTCATTTACTGTTAATGGATATTGTAATTCTATCAGTGATACTGTTTTTGTTCCTGGTATATTATCATCTGAAACAATATTCGGTCCACCAGCAAGTTTCACTAATGTATTCAAACTATTTTTCGGTTCAAACCAGTAATAGGACACAAACTCAAAATTCTGGTCTGATAATTCTTCCTGTTTTATTCTCTCTAATTCTATATTATTTGTTATAACAAATTTTTTATTTTTTGTTATTAAAACATTAGCGATACCTGATTCAGAACCAGAAACGACATGATTATCTTTTCCTGCTGTTATCCATGCAAAATTATTACGTTTAGTTATAATCAATCCGTCAAACTTGTTTTTTACCAGAAACTCATTTACTCTTTTTTCCTTTTCTTTTATCTCATCCATTTAGTTTCCACCTCATCTTTCATATTATCTATTTAAAACATAAATTTTTAAATTTCAAATTCTAACTTTAGATTTAATTTCTAAAAGTTTTTTCATTATTGGATATAGATTACGGGATACATTTTCCAGACCGAAACAATCGTGTAATTCTTTATACAATTGAAACAATTCTGAATATATTTTCTGGTTTTCCGGTATAGGAATATACTCTTTCTTTTTCAGTTTACACATATGTTGTTGTGCAGATTCACAAGTTTCATAGCCACCATTTTCTTTCCCTGCTGCAACAGCACCAAATATACTTGCACCGAGAGCACATGTTTGTGATGAATATGAGATTTTAATTGGGATACCAATTATATCAGCATAAATTTGCATTAAAAGTGGGTTTTTATCAGGGATACCGCCACATGTTATAACTTCATTTATTTTTATACCATATTCTTCAAATCTGTTAATAATAATTTTTGCTCCGAATCCTGTTGCTTCAATCAGTGCACGATATATTTCTTCAGGTCTGGTGTGTAATGTCAACCCCAAAATAAGTCCTGTTAACCGTGCATCAACAAGTATTGTCCTATTCCCATTATTCCAGTCAAGAGCAAGTAGTCCTGATTCGCCAGGTCTTAGTTTTTCTGCTTTTTTTATAAGTAAACTATGGATATCAACTTTTTTCTTATTTGATTCGGAGATATATTCATATGGAATAAAATTGTTTACGAACCAGTTAAATATATCACCGACTGCTGACTGACCTGCTTCGAGTCCATAATAGTTAGGTAGTATTGAGCCATCAACAATACCACATAATCCTGGTATATCAGCAAGTTTTTCCGTATTAGGAACAACCATCATATCACATGTTGAAGTTCCGATTATTTTAACCAGAATTCCTGTAGATATACCTGCACCGACAGCACCCATATGTGCATCAAATGCACCGACTGCTACAGCAACATTTTCTGTTAGTCCTAATTTTTCTGCCCAATATTTACTCAAATTTCCTGCCTTGGTATCAGCAGTATATGCCTTCGTATATAATCTATCTCGTAACTCACCTAATTTCGGATCAAGTTTTGATAAGAACTCTTTTGAAGGTAACCCGCCCCATTTCGGATTAAACATTGCTTTATGTCCCGCTGCACAAACACTACGTTTTAATTCATTGGGTTTTTTATGTCCTGTTAATACACCTGGTATATAATCAGCTAATTCAACCCAACTATATGCTGCATTAAATACTTCTGGATCAATCCGTAAACAATGTAATATTTTAGAAAAGAACCATTCAGAAGAATATTTTCCACCACATTTAGTTAGATATTCTGGATACTCTTTTTTAGCAAGTTGTGTTATCTCTTCTGCTTCAGCATAACTTGTATGGTCTTTCCATAACCATGCTAAAGCATTAATATTGTTTTTAAATTTTTTATTGAATACAATTGGTTCCCCTGTTTTATCAACAGGAATAGGAGTACTTCCTGTTGTATCAACACCGATTCCGATAACATTTTCTGGTTTAAACTCTTTAATTTTTTTTGCATTTTTTAAACTACCTTTAATAGAGAACTCTATTCCACGAATATAATCTATCGGATGCTGTCGTGCAACATTAGCATCCTTAGGGTCTATAATAACACCATTCACTCCTTCTCTGTAATTATATACATAACTACTTATTTCAGTTCCATTAGAGACATCAACAATGACCGAGCGCACAGAATTTGTTCCGAAATCAAGTCCAATAACATATTTTTTCATACACAAATTCCCTCCATTTCTAAATAGTTCTGTTAAATATTAATTTTCCTGAATAAGTTTATTTTTTTAATACACATTTTTCATATAAATCTTTTAATCTATATTCAGGATCATATTTAGTTTTCAATTTTGTATATTCTGTTTTATTATACAACTCCCAGAATTCATCATAAGCATAATACGAACTTGAATACAGTGATTTTTTACCATCAAGTTCTTTCACTTTATTCTCTATTAATCTGTTATAATAACCATCTTCTTTATTAGTTGGGACAGTATCCCAAAATCCGAAATTAACATAAATCGTATCAGGACTCATATAATATAGGGGATAGACTGCATTTTTATCATATATTACTGTTGGACATATCCATATAGGTTTAATTTTTATATATTCATGAAAAAACTCAATAAAATATTTACACTTATCAATTGGTATCTGGACATCCTGTATAACTGATTCGGTTTTTTTACCGAACATCTTATTAACAATATCAACAACAGGATACCTATGATTAAGTTCCATAAGTTTCTTATATACTTTGGAATTAAGATTTTTTTTACCCCAGATATATCTTATAACCGGATACTGTAAAAAATAATTTTTTGAACACCAGAACCAATCAGTATCCCAGCGCCAGATATAGTCAAGAACAGTTAAATAATCAACCTTTTTTTCTCGTATTGATTTATAATATGAATTAATGTATGTATAGTCACTTAAAAACGGTGCAGTATTTGTAAATTCACCAACCGTAACATACATTTCTGTTTCACTAAATATTGTTCCATCCACAAAATCAACTTTTTGTTCAGTAACAATTTTTTCTAATTCACTAAAATATTGTTCAGGATTATTATACTGCAAATGTTGAATCTGGACATATTTTTTTATTGGAACAAGTTTTACTTTAACACAAATAGCATATCCTAATGTTCCGTATGAGTTTGGAAACCCAAAATAGAGGTCTCTAAATTCGTTTTCTTTATTACAAATAACAGTTTTACCATTAGAAAGTAAAATTTCTAATTCTAAAACTGTTTCGTGAACGAGTCCATATTTAAATGATGACGCTTCTATTCCAAGTCCTGAACAAGCACCACCAATTGTGATAGGTTTTAATTGTGGGACAACAGTTGGCATAAGTTCATATTTAATTGTCTCATCAACAAGTGTTTCATAAGTTGTCATTCCCTCAACAATAGCAATACGATTAATAGTATCGATACTGATAACATTATTGAATTTACTGACATCAATTTTATTAACTTTACCTTGATTACGATGTCGGAATAGATTTGATACAGAAGATTTAGAAATAGCAATATTGTTTTTTACGGTAAGTATATTATTAATAAGATCCTGTTTTTTCTTTTCGTATTCTTCTATTGAAATCATCTTACTGATTCATAGCCACCTGGGATACCTTCTTTTGATAATACAATCTGCCATAACTGACATGCTCGTGAACGGAAAGAACCTGCTGATGATAATAGATAATATTTCCACATCCGATAGAATCTGTCACCATATTTTGATTTAAATTTATCCCAGTGTTTCTCAAAATTGTTATACCAAGCCATAAGAGTTTTATCATAATGTGGTCCAAAATTATGCCAGTCCTCAAGTACAAACAGTCCTTCCCACGCTGTTGTCAACTGTTTAGGTGATGGTAACATTCCATTTGGAAAAATGTATTTATCTGTCCACGGATTAACTGAAGTAACGGAAATATTACCTCCTATAGTATGCAACAAGAATAATCCGTTTGATTTCAAACAACTGTGCACAAGTTTCATAAAAGAACGATAATTTTTATATCCGACATGTTCACATAATCCTATCGCAACAACTTTATCATATACACCTTTAGCATTACGATAATCATCATGGATAATTTCAACAGGTAATCCTTTACATATCTCTTTAGCATACTTAACCTGTTCAGAAGATATATTGATTGCAGTAATATGACAACCATATTTTTCTGCTGCATATTTTGCAAATCCGCCCCAGCCACATCCTAATTCTAATACTTTATCTTCCTTATTTAACATAATTTTCTTGCATATTAATTCAAGTTTATGTTCTTGAGCAGTATCAAGGTTATCAGCATCTTTCCAGTAAGCACAAGTATATTGCATCCGTTTATCAAGCATATGTTCAAAAAAATCGTTTCCTAAATCATAATGTTGTTCTGCAACTTTTTTTGCTCGTGGCTTACTCTGTAAATTAATTATTTTAGATTTAATAGTTAACAAAAAAGTATTAAAGGAGACAACTTTTTTATCTAATTCTGCTCTCAATATATTATTAAAAAATTGGTCTAATTGGTCACAATCCCACCAACCATCCATATATGATTCTCCTAATCCTAAAGCACCTTCAGCAAGAACTCTTGTATATAATTCTTCGTTATGGACTTTAACATCCCACGGTCTATCTCCATTAATTTTTATATCAGCCAATGTTAATAAGTCTTCTATTGTCTGTTTTGCATTTTTAAAACCCATAACAAAAAAAAATCACCTTCCTTTTTTCATATCCGTTTTTATAACTATTATACAATAAATTTTTATATTTTTTCAAATTAACAAACTCATACAGTAATGTGAATATTAAAATATATGGTATCTGACTCAGTATTTTACAATATAACACGAGAGTATATTTTTTACTATCCGAAACTCTGGGTTTCAAATTAGACATAAACGGAAATAAAATATAAAGGCAGGTCAAATACAAATAGTATGAAATTAGAAATGAATTTTGTATATAAACGAAATATTTTTATATTAAAGAGTTTACCTGCTCTTACTGAGAAAAAATTAAGGTTCTTATAGTTTTTATTTATCAATAACAGTAAATTTACCTATACCCTTCTCTTTCGGTGATTCGTATATATACAGATATATTCCACTGACTACTGTTACACCCTCATTATTTGTTCCATCCCATACTATCTCTTTTTCCGACGATTTCAGTTCTTTTACCAATTCACCACCCAATGTATATATTCGTATAACAGTTTTATCTGGAACAATTCCATCACCAAAAAATGTTAACAGCCCTTCTTTCGGATTGTACGGATTAGGTTTAACTAATATACAGGTCGCTGTCACTTTAACATCAACAGTTGCACCTGTTCCTGTCTTTGGTATTATAAAGACTTTTCCTGTATATTCACCTTCGGTCTGTTTAAGTATATTCATATCCACAGTAACATATACAGTAGCGTTCCAAGAGAAACTAGGTGGGTCAACAATTATCCAGTCCTGATCACTTGTTACTGTTGCTTCTAATACACCAGCACCAGCATTCGTTACATCAAATGATAATGTTAATGTTTCATTAGGTTCAAGTGAACCGAAATCAAGCACAGTTGTACTCACTTTGACAATAGGTGTTGTAGCAACACTTGATGGCATTGTGAACGATGCTACTGTTGAATATTGTCCTGATGTATTAAGATTATCCCAGGTCATTACTTTCCAGTAATAAGTAGAATTCAGTTGTAAACTACTCCCGGCATATACTACTGAATTAGCACTTGAATTAACTTTATTTGTATCCCACATATTGCCGTTATTATTATTTATATTTGTTAAAGTATCAGCAACAAGTACCCTGTATGCTCCTTGTGTGTTCCCTGTATCTGGATCAGAAAATGTCCATGTAAAAGTAGGTGTTGATGAAGTTATCCCTTTTGGATTTACCTGTCCTTCACATCTCAGGTTAGATGGTGCATTAGGTGGATTATTCTGAACCTGTTGTTGTGTCATACTGAATGACGCTACTGTTGAATACGGTCCTCCTACATTACTTGCATCCCAGGTCTGAACTTTCCAGTAATATGTTGCACCTGTTTGAAGTGTAGAGCCAGCATAAGTAACAGTATTCAATGATGTTGTAACCTTATTAGTGTCCCACATATTGCCGTTATTATTATTTATATTTGTCAAAGTATCAGCAACAAGTAATCTGTATGCTGATTGTGTATCACCTGTATTCGGGTCAGAAAATGTCCAAGATAAATCTGGAGTAAACACTGTTAATCCTTTAGGATTAGTTTGTCCCATACATAACAGGTTTATTGGTGCATTAGGAGCACTATTTGCTGTAAGTGTAATATTCGTTTGACCTTGTGTTAATCCTTGTGATGTTGCTGTTATTGTTGCTGTTCCAGATGATGTTCCAGAGCGATATGTTATTGTTGCGATACCATTTACTGCCTGGACAGGATTTGTTCCGACAAGTGTTCCGCCAGCAGAACCTGATAAACTGAATGTTATTGTTGCTGTTGAATTTGTTACCGGGTTACCAGCATCATCTTCAACTGTTGCTGTTATATTAGATGTATTTGATCCATTTGCAAGTAAACTCGTAGGATTAGCACTAACAGACAGTTTTGTTGCACCTGTTCCAGAAGTATTGATGAACCCTAAATAATCAATTGCGATACTTGCTCCACTTGCTTCAGTCGGGTCAAATCTAACAGCAGCAACAATACCAGTCCAGTATTCGTTCTGACTCAAATCAACTGTATACACATGATACTGTCCGTCAGGAATAATAGTAAATGATTGACTGTTATTAGTATTACTGAAATCAGATTGATTATATGTTGTAGAAGTGTTATCCCAGTACAATGTCGCTGTTGTCCCTGCATTGGTTCTCATTCTTACAGTAAAATATCTATTCAAACCCCATTTTTGCCAGTCAGGTCTTGACCATCTACGCCATTGATAAGTAGGTAGAACCAGGTCTCTGAATTGGATATTAGGGTCATTACCAGTTGTGCCAGCAAGTTCACTATTATTCTGTGTTACTCCGCTGATATTATTAATTATCCAGCCAGTATTATAAAATTTTGTCCCACCACTTTCTAAAAATTCATCGTTATTAAAGTGTTCAAGTCGTGATGTAAGATGTGTCATTTTTTTGTATGCATACCATGCTGGATATTTTGTTATAGTTGCATCACCTACACCATCATTATTAGCATCAAAGTCCACCTGGACACATGTTGTCTCTTTACTATAATTAGATGGGTCCCAAGAAATAGGGTCATAATGGAAAAAGAATACTTTACCTACTTTACCTAATCTTAAAATGTAGCGCCAACTTGGTATCAATGCATTAGCATTAGTATCCGATGTTGGACTTGAATTAAGTGCACTGTTTTCCTGTATCTGTATATCCACCTGGTTAACAATACTATATTTTTCAAGAATAGCAAACACATAATCAATATTAGTGTCAACCCAATTCTGATCAGATTCACCTGTATAACAAGTTACACCAACACCACCATCAAAAAAATCAAGTGGGTCCTTAGACCCCGGGAAGCCACCTAATGATGTTGTATCATAACTGGCATTGTTACCATTCGTTGTTATTTCATACAACGCTTTATTTAATGTATCTTCATCAACATAATTAAGCATCCCATCAGCATAATAGAATTCACCATTATTCCATGAACTGCCACCTATAGGACGTGCTAAATCACCGAACTGAACAAGTATGTTTGAATCCACAGATTTTATAGCATCATGAGTATATTTCAAGTACTTAACATAATTTTTCATTGTATCAATCCAGCGCTGGCTATCAGTATTATCTATCTCATGTCCTACTTTATGAATCCTAATTGTGTTTTTATACCGGTTTGCAATCTCTTTTTGTAAATTAAAAAATTTTGTCCAATCATCTGGTGCTTTCCCTCTTAAATTTTCGCCATTTGCGTTCTCACTATCAAATCCCATATTAGTAGTTAACGAATTCAAGTGATAGTTCTGTAGTGCTGCCACATACTGGTCAAAATAATCATATCCTTTATCTAATGGCCAGTAGAAACTACCACCTCCAGATTCACCATAATCACGTACCCATTTACAACCCATATCTTCTACTAATACCATCAGTTTAGCGTTTGCCATCCCATCATTTATTCCATCATCATAAGGTTTTCTTGGCCATCGCTGATTACTTAAACTTCTTGTATTCCATATATGTATCCCTGTCCCAAATGGCGATGGGTCAAGAACAGGAATATTACGATGCGGACGAACGAACCCTGTTGCAAAAAAGTCAGATGTCCATGTTGCACCATTCAATGTTGCTGTACAACCTTTTCCTGAAGCATCAGCAGATGTTGTTCCTGTCCCTTCATCAAAATGGAATAAGCACATCGTGTTAGCATCAGTTGTGAACGGTGTTGTCGGTAACTCATATGCACTAGAATACCTTGCAATATTTGATACTCTTATTTCATCAATATCTGCTTGCCAGTTGCTACCGAATACAATTGAACTCGTATTATTACTGGGCATAGCATCACCAGTTCTGACCACAACATCAACCTGTGAGCCACCAGCAAATAAACGTGCTGTATTCCCACTAACCTGAATCGCTATCCTATGCCAGTAATTAGGTGCTAAATCAATATTATTGTCAGGAAATGAATAAGTACCTGATGGTGATTGTATACTCAGTCGGAAACTGTTGCCCCACATGTTGCAAGTATACGCACCACTTTTCTGGAAAAAAATTATGTAACCAGTATTCTGGACAGTGGGTCTAACAGCAAACTCAAGAGTAAATCCTGTTGAATTACCGCTATGAACATTTAAACTGCTCCCAGAAAGTGTCACTGTTGCATTAGGTCCGATATGTATTCCTGCTGCACCATTTACATACTGAACACATGAACAAGAAACAACAAATATGACTAATAAAAATACTTTGACCAATGTGTATGAATTCTTACTCATTTTTTACCTCCATTTTTTTAAATTTCTTTTTGGTTTCTAATAAAATATTGTAACAAAAAAATATTATAATGTCCATATCTTTTATAAAAAAATTCTTAATGAAAGAAAAATATAGTCATTTCGCTTATCTTTTATCTTATTGAATCAATTATGTATTATAGTGAATTTGCTTATTCCTTTCTCTGTCGGACTTTCATAGATATACAGATATATTCCATCAACTACCTTCTCTCCTTGCTCATTCGTACCATCCCAGTCAATCTCATCTCTCCCTGATGTCTCAGTCAATGTCTTAACTAAATTACCACCAATTGTATAGATTCGTATCTCAGTATTCTTCGGAACTATTCCTGAACCAAAGAATGTTAATAAACCTTTTTCGGGATTATACGGGTTAGGTTTAACTAATACGCAGGTCGCTGTCATTTCTATCGTAATCGTCTTATCTCCACCATTTGATTTTACATAAACTTCACCTGTATATGTCCCCTTGGGCCTATAAAGTATACCGTTATCAACTTCAACAGCAACCATTACCTGGGTATTAGTGATATTGAATGTTTTTGGGTTAACAGTTATCCAGTCATCACTTGTTGTAATAGAACCAACTAATAAACCATATCCAGCATTTCTTATTGTAAATCTCAATAGTTTTGTTTGACCAATCTCTACTTCTCCAAATTGAAGTTCTGTAACACTTACTGAAAGGACTGGAACAGACCCAACAGAAATAGTGAAATCTGCATCTGAAGTATCCGACGGGTCACCATCCTGTTCAAGAACACGAATACGACATGTTGTGCTCGGTGTATTCGGTACTATTATTTCCTCTGAGCCGTCATTTGCTGTATTTAAAATAAGTTGTGTCCATGATGTGCCACTATTAGTTGATAAATAAATATTTACATTACTGACTGTGCCTGAACTTGTCCATCTAATTGTTTCAGTAGAATTACAAATAAATGTTTCACCACCGTTCGGATATAAAACTGTTATACTTTCTGTTACAGATGAAGTTAAAACAATAGTGAAATTAGCATCAGATATATCTGATGGTGAACCATCCGGCTCCTGAACTCTTATCCTGCATTGTGTACTCGGGGTGTTAGACACCGTTATCGCTTCTGAACCATCATTACCTGTATTTGATACAAGTGTTGTCCAGTTCGTCCCACCATTTGTGCTTAAATCAATATTAACATTTCCTACTGTCCCCTGACTCGTCCAGGTCACTGTCTGCGTCGTTCCTGCTGTCCATGTCTCGCCACCATTTGGCGCTGTCACTGTTATT
>Ga0123519_10002057_pt1 | contig 34263 bp, 28 predicted proteins | sample YelNatPaOPRAMG02_FD_87396 | JGI IMG/M metagenome (GOLD analysis project Ga0123519, IMG submission 87396) | Hot spring microbial communities from Yellowstone National Park - Yellowstone National Park OP-RAMG-02 (version 2) | ecosystem: Environmental > Aquatic > Thermal springs > Hot (42-90C) ... | reverse complement strand
TTTGAATCAGAGAGTTCTCGTTACTCTTTTTTCTCTCCATCTCTAAAGAAGGGTAAGCTCTGTCAAAGTATGCCTTAATTTCGCCAAATGTGAGCCTTTATGAGTTAGGAAAACCCAATCTCTCCAATGTACCATGCCAATATTTTTAACTTTCTCTTAAAGATCCTCAAAAGGGACCCTAATCGAATATGACTTTGCCGTATCCCTGATGTTTTAAATATAAAAATTAAAATAAAAATTAAAAAATTATTGACAAAAAAACAAGGCTCTGATTGAATATTAATGTAAAAAAACCGCTTGGATCCAAAAAGATGACTGGACCGAGACGGAAGGATATTTAAATTGTAGCCTTCTGAACCGTGTTCAGGAGGTTTTTTTATTGCAGGAGAAAAGATGGAACAAAAAACTGTTCCGTATATAAAAGATCAAAAGGGCAAAAGAAAACTTACCATGCTCACTGCCTATGATTATATCATGGCTTCCATATTAGACGAACAGGATGTGGACATGATACTTGTAGGTGATTCAGTGGGCACCACGATCCTCGGCTATCCCAACACCATACCTGTCACAATAGAAGAGATGATTCACCACACAAAGGCAGTTGTAAAGGCCACAAAAAATGCCCTTGTTATAATAGATATGCCCTTTATGTCTTATCAGGAAAGTGTTGAACAGGCAAAAAGAAATGCCGGTAAAATGATGAAGGAAAGCCTTGCAGGTGCCGTGAAACTCGAAGGCGGACAAAATATGAAGGATACCATTAAGGCAATTGTTGATATTGATATACCTGTTATAGGTCATGTAGGTCTGACACCACAATCAATCCATAGGATGGGTGGTTATAAGGTTCAGGGCAAAGGAAAAGAAGCAGAAAGACTTATCCAGGATGCCTTAGCTGTTGAAGAGGCCGGGGTCTTTTGTGTTGTCCTTGAATGTGTGCCCAGAGAACTTGCAAAGGAAATAACAGGTATGCTTAAAATCCCTACCATAGGCATAGGTGCAGGACCAGACTGTGATGGACAGGTTTTGGTAATATACGACCTCCTGGGCCTCTCCGGTGATTTCAGGCCTAAATTTGTAAAAAGATATGCAAATCTAAAAGATGAAATATCTAAGGCAGTAAAAACATATATTGGGGAGGTTAAAGAAGGCACATTTCCTGATGATAGCCATTCTTTTCATTGAAAGGCCATGAAGATAATAAATAGTATTGATGAAATGCAAAAAGAAGCAGAGGGTATAAGGGTTTCAAAAAAAACAATAGGTTTTGTTCCCACAATGGGTTATCTCCATGAAGGACATTTAAGCCTTGTGAGAAAGACAAGAGAAATAAGCGATATTGTGGTGGTCAGTATATTTGTAAACCCCACCCAGTTTGGACCGAACGAAGACTTAGACAGATATCCCAGGGATTTTGAAAGAGATAGAAAACTTCTCGAACAGGTAAACACGGATATCATATTTTACCCAGAGGCAAGGGATATGTATCCAGAGGGCTTTTGCACATACGTGCAGGTAAGGGGCATGGAGGATTTTCTATGCGGTAAATCCCGGAAGGGACATTTTATCGGAGTGGCAACAATTGTTACAAAATTATTTAATATAGTTAAACCTCATTATGCTGTTTTCGGTTTGAAGGATTACCAGCAATTCAAAATCATTGAAAGAATGGTTAAAGACCTCAATATGGACATTGAATTAATCCCATACCCTACGGTAAGGGAAAAAGACGGTCTTGCCTTAAGCTCAAGAAATACTTATCTAAGTGAAGAAGAGAGAAAAAAGGCACTCATTATATACGAATCCATTAAAACGCTGAAAGAGATGTTTAAAAAAGGAATAAGGGATCCTAACGCATTAAAGCAAAAGGCCATAGAGATGCTCCAATCAGTTGATGGCGTAGTCATTGATTATATTAGTATATGTGATGCAGAAACTCTTGAAGAGTTAACAACCATAAAAGACAGGGCTTTGTATGCCGTTGCCTGTTTTGTGGGAAAGACAAGGCTTATAGACAATACAATCCTGGAGGTTTAAATATGTTTAAAATTATGATGAAATCAAAAATACACAGAGCGAGGGTCACAGAAAGCAATTTGCATTATGAGGGCAGCATCACCATAGACGAGGCACTTATGGAAGAGGCAGATATTCTGCCTTATGAACAGGTTGAGATATATAATGTAACAAACGGTGAACGCTTCACAACATACGCCATAAAAGGAGAAAGAAATTCTGGTATAATCTGTATTAACGGTGCTGCAGCCCATAAGGCAAAAAAAGATGACCTTATTATAATTGTAACCTATGCAAGTTATGATGAAAAAGAACTGGCATCTTTTCAACCGAAAAAGGTTTATGTAGATAATAAAAACAAGATAAAAAATCAGTTAAGGGTTGTAAGTAATTAACACAAGATATTAAAAAAACTCTGATAGAATGTGATTAATATTATTTAAGAATTTCACAGGCTATTCTTTTTTACAGGCTATAATTCTTTTCCCATAGAAAATGCATTGCCGAGAAAATAACCTATCCCAAAATATTTTCTCAACTCTGGGGCATATATAATAGGTCTTACCTTCTCAATATCAATTAAACTTGATTTTAAAATAACAGAATCGTCTGCCTTCAAGTCCAGAATCTCGCCTATGAACTGTGTATGAAGCCCTATTTCATTAACCTGAATAACACGGCATTCGAGTATAAAAGGAAATTCTTCAATGTATGGTGCCTCAACTACCTCTGACCTGACCGGTGTTAATCCTGTTCTGCCAAATTTATCTACATCCCTGCCAGAATAGATACCAAAAAAATCCACTTCTTTTACATATTTTTCCGAAGGGATATTAACTGTGAATGCCTTGTGCTCCATAATATTTTCATATGTATAAGTTGCCTTTCTCAATGAAATGGATATACACGGTGGATCTGAACAGCATATCCCTCCCCAGGCAACAGTGGCTGCATCTGGTCTTTTATTTCTGTCATATGTTCCAATCACAAATACAGGTGCAGGATGAATAACAGTCTTTTTCCCAAGAGACTTCTTCATTTTTTCCCTCTCATTTATCTTCTACTTTGTTTTCTATTTGTTTGGCTTCTTTTTCTTCCATTTCTGCCAGATCGTATAGTTCTCTTAAATATATACACAGGTGCTGTCTTGAATATAAAGGCTTATCTGGATTGTAAATAACCATATTTTCAGGTTCCTTTATACCTTTTTCTTTTTTCTCTTTTGACATATTATCTGACATTGAGTAAATCGAGCATGGCCCTTGCAGCCTTTTGCTCTGCCTCCTTTTTTGTCTTTCCATGGCCCTTTGCTTTGTATCCGTTTCCCAGATAGACATTTACCGTAAAACCATCCTTTACCCTTCTTACAAATTTATATTTTGGAAGCATACCCCATTTTTTCTGCGTATATTCCTGAAGTGTATTTTTTGGACTCTTTTCTGAAAGCCTTTCATCTGTAAAATAAGATTTGAATAACCTGTTTATTACACCCCTTGTTTTATTAAAACCGCCATCTAAATATATAGCTCCTATCAGGGCCTCAAACATATTGGATAGCACCTTTGATTCCTCAGGCACACCATTATCACCGTTTCCATAATTTAGATGTTTACCAAGCTCCAATTTTTTTGCTATCTCCGTTAAGGTATCCCTTCTTACTAAACATGAGCGGGCATTGCTCAAAAATCCTTCATGTCTGTCTTTGTATTTATTGAAAAGAATAATGCTTATAATACAGTTAAGTATGGCATCACCGAGGTATTCAAGTTTTTCATTATCAGATTTACGGGTTTGTTTTCTCTCATTAAAAAAAGAGGTGTGGGTAATCGCCTGTTCTAATAGTACCCTATTTTTAAATGTATACCCGATAATCTCTTCAACAGGGGTTGGAAACATAATAAACCAATGACAAGCTAAATTGCAGGGGAGGATAACCTCCCCTACTGCATTTCACCTATATTTTAAATGCCTCTTCCATGCCAGAATATTTCTTTCTCAGTTTAGGTTTTTCAATCTTACCGGTTGGGTTACGGGGAACCTCACCGAAAAAGATCTTTCTCGGTCTCTTATATTTGGGCAATCCTTCACAGTGTTTCATTACATCTTCTTCTGTTAAAGTCTTGCCAGGCACTACCTCTACTATAACAGCTACAATTTCTCCAAGCCTCTCATCGGGCAGACCTATTGCAGCCACGTCTTTTACATTGGGTAAGGTATGGATAAAATCTTCAACCTCCACAGGGAATACATTCTCACCACCTGTGATTATGACATCCTTCTTTCTATCCACAAGCCATATAAAACCATCTTCGTCCTGTCTTGCCATATCTCCAGTATAAAGCCATCCGTCTTTTATGGTCTTTGCCGTTGCTTCAGGATTTTTATAGTATTCACGCATTACACCATCACCACGGACGATGAGCTCTCCTGGTTCACCTGGTTTTACATCATTACCGTTTTCATCTACGATCCTTGCCTCCCAGTTGAAACCGGGTTTTCCAATAGCACCAATCTTGTGTTCGTTTCCGATGCCGAGATGAACACAACCAGGGCCTGTTGATTCACTTAAACCGAAATTTGTGTCATACTGCATGTTCGGAAAATATTTTTTCCAGTGTTTTATTAAAGCCGGGGGTACTGGCTGTGCACCTATATGCATAAGTCTCCACTGGTCGAGCTTATAATTTTCAAGTTTAATCTCACCGCTGTCGAGTTTCAGAAGAATATCCTGAGCCCATGGTACAAGAAGAAACATAATGGTGCCCTGTTCTTCACTTATTGCCTCAAATATCCATTCAGGGGAAACACCTTTTAATAAAACACCCTTTCCTCCCACAATAAAACTTCCAAACCAGTGCATCTTTGACCCTGTATGGTACAGGGGTGGTATGAGCACAAATGTATCATCTTTTGTCTGATGATGGTTTGCATTCTCTGTTATACAGGCACAAAGCATATTTTTATGGGTAAGCAGTATTGGCTTTGGTTGACCTGTTGTCCCAGATGTGAAATAAAGACCGCACTCATCAGACTGAAATAACTCAACATTTAAGGGTGTAGAAGGTGATTCTGCTACTACTTTTGCAAAAGGCTCTGCAAAGGATGGAATATTGTTCCCTACGCATATATAATTTTTTACACCGGGAAGCTTATCCTTAATCGCCTCAATCCTTCCTGCAAACTCTTCATCAAAAACTATCAGGCTCGGTTCAGCAACATCACAGCAATATTTTACATCTTCTGCTGTAAATCGAAAATTAAGAGGAACTACCCATGCCCCTGTCTTTACAATCCCGAAATAGGCAACGAGCCAATCAATGGAGTTCATCATGAAATGTATAACCTTATCTCCCTTTTTTATGCCTCTTTCGGTCAGTGCATTGGCAAACTGATTTGCCTTTGAGTCGAATTCCTTCCAGGTAATCTCATACCTTTTCTTTTCGGCAGGAATCCTTTCCACAAGTGCCACATCATTGGGATACATCCTTGCGTTTCTGGCCAATATTTCTGCTATCGTAATATCCATTTTACCCCTCCTGCATTTTGTTTAAAAATTAATGTTGACAACATATCAAATATTAATTTATCATGGTAACTATCATAAAGCAATAACAAAAAAAGATAAACAAAGGAGGTAGGGGGCTATGAATTTTGCAATGTTTTCAGGTTTAAATGCGAGTAAATTTCCAAAAAGAGAGTTTATCATTGAAAGCTATCCTTCAAAGGGATTAAGAAGGAGCCTTACTTGGGAACAATTTGACGATCAGGCAAATAAACTCGCAAATTATTTAATGAAAGAATGTGGGGTTAAAAAAGGTGATATAGTTCTGCACCTTATGATGAACTGTATGGAATGGTATGCAAGTTTTATTGGTGTTTTAAAGACAGGGGCAACGGTAACTCCACTTAATTTCCGTTTTGCCAGTGCTGATATAAAATATGCAGCGGATGTAACAAAATGTAAGGTATTTATATTTGGCGACCAGTTCAATGCAAGGGTTGAGCCTATAGTCAAAGATATGGATTATTGTAAACATTACATATGTCTTGGAAGTAACATCCCTGCCGGTGCTAAATCTTACAATGAAATAGTTGAAAAAGGCGATGGCACTCCTGTCTGTGTTGAAACAGATGACGATGATATGGCAGAACTTATGTTTACCTCAGGGACAACAGGGGCACCAAAACCTGTATCCCATACCCATAAATCCCTCTTCTATATTGGTATTGGTAATGCATTAACATACAATGAAGGTTATAGCAGTGTTTATCTTGCACCTCACCCATTCTATCACAGTGGAACACTATTTTTATCATTTCCGTGCTATATAGCAGCAGGTAAGGTCCTTATGCCCATGGAACTGCAACCTGAATACTATCTGAGAAGCATAGCAGATGAAAAATGCACAGGAGGCTGGAACACAGTTCCTACATGGTCAGACCTAATAAACGCCATAAAATCAGGTCAAATTGACCTTTCTAAATACGATCTATCTGCCCTGAGGCATATTGAAATAGGTGCCCAGCCTGTTCCTTATGTACTTCTTGAGGACACCAAAAAGATATTCCCGAATCTTAAAATAGGTAATATTTACGGTATAACAGAAGGTGGTGGTGGTGGTCTTACAAACTGTTATGACGAAGATATTATGAGAAAACCTGGCTCCATTGGAAAGGCAACGGCCTTTATGGAGGCAAAGATTGTAGATAGTGAAGGCAATGAACTGCCTCCTGGGAAAGTCGGTGAAATTGTGATAAAAGGTCCAAGACTTATGAAAGAGTATGCCTTTAACCCTGAAATGACAGCAAAGACAATCAAAAATGGCTGGTTATATACAGGAGATTTAGGCTACAAAGACGAAGAGGGCTTCATCTTCTTTGCCGATAGGTCAAAAGACCTGATCATAAGAGGCGGTGAGAACATATTCCCTGCAGAGATTGAAGATATTCTGAGAAAGCACCCAAAGATCGCAGATGTGGCTGTGCTTGGCTATCCTCATCCAAGGCTCGTGGAAATAGTAATGGCAGTTATACAAACAAAAGAGGGTGAAACCTTAACAGATGAAGAAGTTATAAATTTCGTAAAAGAAAAAGGTCTTGCCAAATATAAGTGGCCAGAAAAGATAATATATGCCCAAATACCTCGTAACCCAGCAGGTAAGATTGAAAAGCCAAAATTAAGAGATATTTATGTAAAACCAGCAAAAGAGGCAATGGAAAAGGAATTCAAAAAACAGAGTTGATACCTTTTAGGGGGCCTGAATATATTTTAGGCCCCCTAAATAATTAATTAAAAAGTTAAAACTTTATCTTTAAATAGTATTCGGTGCAGGAAAAAGTCAAAAAAGGTATAATTTTTATAATAATCGGTATAATTTTACCCCTTATCTTTCTATTGTTTACATCAGGTTATCAAGAAGGTGCGGGTTTTATTAAAAATCTTTTAGGGTTAAAAATCTATTTAAAAATATTAGGAAAAAATATCGGTATACCTTATAGATTTACCGTGGCTCTCGGGGTCATTATTGTTTATATTGGTATTGCAATTATTTTAAAAAAAGAGGAAGGAAAATCATCTAAGTCTGAACTCGATGGGTAACTGGACTAATAATCGCTCATGTTTTTTCTGGAAATCCTTTATCTTAAAAAGGGCTTCTTTTGCTGCTTCATCGAGAACATTATAACCTGAGCTTTTTAATATCTTTACCTCGTTTATAAAACCCGCTTCATTTATGACAAAAGAAAGGATAACCTTTCCTTCCCAGCCCATCCTTCTTGCCTTCTCAGGGTAGGTAATATTTTTCATAATTATTTCTCTAATATATGCATAGTCGGCAATATTTATGCCACCGTGTTTGGCCCCGTAACCGTATTTGCTTCCTCCACCTTTACCTGATTCATAAGGGGCAATACCTGTGCCTGTGCCACTTCCACCTTGCCCATATGTATCAGGGCCTGTATCACTACCTTGAGTATTTGATGCATGGGCAAAATCTGAAAATTTATTATCTAAAAATGGATTCAAAGAGGTTTCATTTTTTTCTAAAACCTTGCCTGACAATATTTCTCTATGCTGATAATCCGTAAATTCGCTCTTTTTTTGTTCTGCACCTTTTATTTGTTCCCCTGTTTTTGCACCACCTGTGCCTTTTTTTGCATTCCATACACCTGTGCTTTTAAAATCATTGGTACCTGACCCTATGGTTATAGTTGTAAAATCAACGGAAATGTAATCTAAAACCTTATGTGCTTTAACAGGGATGAAAAAAAGCATAAAGATTATTATGGAATGTATAAAAAAAGACAAAAAAAACGATTTACACCACATTACTTAATTTTATATTAGTATATATGGATTGTCAAAATAATGTAAGATACACAAAATATAAGGGGGACTGCATATGATTTCTTTTATTTTACTGTTATTAATCGTGCTTTTTATTATATTTTTTACAGTTCAGAACTCAATTCCTGTTACAATATCTTTTCTTGTGTGGCAGTTTGAGGCATCACTGGCAATTGTAATATTCTTATCCGTTATCTCAGGTATCATCATTGCCATTTTTTTCTACCTCTGGCGTAAGATAAAAACAAAGAAAATCAAAAAAGAAGAAAATCAGGAATAAAATAGAAAACAAATCGTTTATAAAACACATTACTATATGTGTCTGAAGGCCTTCTTTAATACTCCTTCATCAACAGGTCTTGTAAAAAAAGATACGACAATAAAAACAATAAAAGAAACAGGGAGGGCAAAGATCTGGGGATCAATCACATTAAAAGGATGACCTCCAATTGAATCTTTTCCAAAGAGGAATCTGCATATACCTAAGAATTTTGATTCGCTTTCATGGAAAAATATTGTCCAAAAAAGGAATGAAAAAAAACCCGTTAATATGCTTGCCTTTGCAGCAGTCTTTGTGGCCCTTTTCCAGTATAGTCCAAAGAAATATGCAGGCACAAATGTTGAACCGCATAAACCGAAAAAAAATGCAGTAGCCTTTGCTACTGTTCCTTCTGGCATAGTTAAACCGAGAATAAGCGTGGCAAATATGCTAAAGACAATACCTATCCTTGTTACTATGGTAGTTTCTGCAACGGATTTTCCTTTAAGAAGTGCCTGTTCAAAGATATCCCTGCTGAGAGATGCCCCAAGGGCATGAAACTGGGCACTATTGGCACTCATGGCTGCTGCCATAAGCGTAACAAGAAATATTGCAACAAACCACTGGGGGTAAAATCTATCTATATAAAGCGGGATAATCTTATCAACATTTCCGGCAACGGCCTCAATGGATAAGATTTTCAGGTCTCTATAGAACATGAGATTGGTAATCACACCTACGGCAAAGGCAATTCCAGTTGTGAGAAGAATATATAAGGCTGTAAAAGGAATGGATCTGTTTAGTTCTCTATCTGACTTAAGGGTCATAAATCTAACATTGAGTTGAGGCTGGCCTAAAACCCCTATACCAACGCCTAAAATAAAGGTCGTGAGTACTGTCCACCACACAGCAGAACCCATCTCTGGAAATGAAATAAATCCTCTATGTCCGTTGAGCATTAATTCTTTTGGTATAATCTCTGTGAGAGACATTAACTCCCTGTGGGCATTAACTATGCCACCAGCAGAAGCATATGTTGTTATACCCACCACGACCATTACCACAACCATAATAGCACCCTGAAATACAGATGTATAAAGAACACCCTTTAGTCCTCCCCAAATGACATAGCATGCATTAATGAGTAGAAAAACAAGAAAGGCCGTTGTAAAAGGGACTTTAAGATATACCTCTATAAACCTTGATATACTTATAAGTATAGCAGATGTATAAAATGGCATAAAAAAAAGTATTATAACTCCTGAAAAACCTTGAATAAACCTCGAATCATACCTTCTACCCAAAAGTTCTGGAAAAGTATGGGCATCAAGGGCCTTACCCATTTTTCTTGTTCTCTTCCCAAACAAAACAAAGGCAAGCCATACGCCAACAAAGATATTTAAAAAGGCAAGCCATGACATGGTAAAACCGTATAAGGCACTGATACCACCAAAACCTATTATTGCAGAGGTGCTTATATATGTGGAGCCGTAACTTAATGACATTATAACAGGATGAACCTGCCTGCCTGCAAGGAGGTAGTCGGATACACTTATGGTTTTTCTAAAACCGAGATAGCTGAGATAAATCGTTATGGCAAGGTATATTAAAGTGAAAGTGATTAGATATAGCATTGTTTAAGGCAGCTTTTCTATAAGCTCTATCTCCTCCTTTTCCCATCTAATCTCTTCCCTGTAATCCCCGTCCTTTTCTTCAACGCCTCTATTCCAGTTTAATATTCCATATATGATGCAAAAAATGGTGGAAAGGGGGGTTAATATATACCCGAAAAATATAAATATATCTGTAAAGCCGAGCATATTTTTATTTGATTAGCATGTATTTTCCCATTTTGTCAAGGAATTATGCCCCTGCCCTTATGGTGATGATATCCCCGTCCTGCACAATATAAGTCTTTCCTTCAAGCCTCCAGACACCTGCCCTTTTGCAACCTGCAAAGCCGTTGTATTTGATAAAATCTTCATAGGCAACAACTTCAGCCCTTATAAATTTATTGTAAAAATCCGTATGGATTGTCCGTGCAGCCTCATGGACTGATTCACCCTTTCTCAAATGCCATGCACGGCACTCTTTTTCCCCTGCTGTAAAAAAGGTTATCAAACCCAGGGTTTCAGAGGCCAGCCTTATTATCCTTTCCCTTATAGCCTCTTTGATTGAATATTCTGTCATAAAGTCATGTCTATCATTTTCGTTCATTATACCGATTTCAGCCTCTAAACTTCCACATACTGCAATACATGGTATATCTTCTTCTATTTTATCCTTGAATGCCTTTTCGATGTTATTTGCATCTGACAATTTTTCTTCAGAACAGTTTATTATAACCATCATGGGTTTTTGTGAAAGAAATTGAAAACCCCTTATGATTTTTTTTCCATCCTCAGAAATCGCTAATGTCATAAGCGGCTTTTCTTCATTTAGATGGGACAGGCATAACTTGAGCATCTCATTTTCATATTGAAGCACTGGATTTTCCTTTTTTTCTCCCTGTTTGGCAATACGCTCAAGCCTCTGTTCCACCTGCGCCATATCGGACAATATAAACTCATTTATAACAGATCTGTATTCATGGACAGGTTCTTTCTCCATACCTTCAAAATAAGGCAAAATAAGGATAAAGGCATCTGCCTGTCTTATCCTTTGAAAAATCTCAGGACTTAAAGAAGGGGTATCCTCAACTTCTATTCTTGCATAAACTGTTTTTTTTGCTTTAAAGAAATTGCTCAGATTTTCAAGTCTATAGTCAGGTACATCTATCATAGATACATGTGAAGCCTGTTTTGTTTCCTCGCCCAAACCGGTAAGTGCTTTAAAAATGGTTGTCTTACCAACCTTATCCTTTCCTATAATGGCTATATGCATTTTTCACCTCTAAAAATTTTCTCCAGGCTCGAATTATTATTTGCCTTTTGAAAAAAGATTTTTTAAATATGTCAACATTTTATTCATTATGGTCCTATTTTTAAATACAATTTTAATTTTTTCGTAATCTGTTATGTCTTCAGCTACACCCTTTTTCTCCAGTGTCACCCTTTTTACCTTCCCCCAATCTATAAAATTTAAAACCCCTGCCTTTTCAATCTCTTTTTTTACCACTTCCTCGAGATTGTTAAACTTTTTATACACATCCCTATGAACTTCAAGATATATCCTTTTATTATCCACAAAAGCAACCTTTACAGGCCTGTAGATTATCTCACCCTCCATATGTTTTTTTACCTTTGGGAAAAACTTTTCCATGTGTTCTGGTAAAACCCTGGCGCAACCATGGGTTCTAAATCTATAAATGCTTGTTGGCCATATGGTTTCATGTATAAGAAACCCCGATAAAGATGTTCTAATAGCGTATCTACCAAGGGGGTTATCCTTACCAGGAGGGACCTTTTCAGTAACGGGTTTATTTAAAAGCTCCATTTCCATTTGAATAGATCTGGGAACAAACCACACAGGGTCTTTATTTTTACCTATTACAGTAAATTTTCCCTCCGGTGTCTTCCACTCAATATTTTCGAGACCATGTTTTTTCACAGGCATTCCAAGACCTACAGGGAATGCAGAATCGAGGGCCCCGTCTTTAAAAAAATAGAGCATTCTGTCCGGTATATTTATTATAATCCCGTTTTCAATAAACTTAGGTACTATCTTTCTTGTATTTATCTTAAGCTGCAAACCAGGTTTAAGTTTTGCATTCGGGTCTATTTTATTGTCCTCTATAAGCACCTTTTTTTCAACCCCGATTTTTGAAGCAATGAGTTCTAAGGAATCACCCTTTTCTACTGTATAGAAACCTTCATTGCCTATAACCATACCTGTATTGCCTAAAACAAAAATCGGCAAAAAGACAAAAGCTACAGCGTTTAAAAAAGTCTTCATTGGGCATATTTTAACATTTTTATAAAATTTAACATTTTTATAAAAAAATTCTCCATATCATCTTTTGATTGCATTGGAATAAGTTATATGAGATATTAAGACATTCTTTATGGGTTTAATAAGCCTTTTATTTAAAGACCCCGTGGCCTTTGTAATAATCTCGGTGCCCCTTTTATATTCCATTATAATCCATGAACTTGCCCACGGCTGGGTAGCCTACAAGATGGGAGATCCTACGGCAAAATGGCTTGGCAGGTTAAGTCTGAATCCCATAAAACACCTTGACCCTATCGGCACGTTGATGCTATTTTTCTTTGGTTTTGGCTGGGCAAAACCTGTGCCTGTAAACTTTTCCAATCTCTCCCATGAACGGAAAGGTCTTATTTTTGTCTCCTCAGCAGGTATTGTTGCAAATATACTCCTTGCCTTTTTTTCCCTCTTTTTTTTAAGGCTTTTCTCCCCTTCGCCTTTTGGAATATTGCCCACAATGGTCTATTATTTTGCCAGAATCAATATAATGCTTGCTGCCTTTAATTTGATTCCCATACCACCCCTTGATGGATCTAAAATACTTATGGGATTTGTTTCGAGGAGATTACAATTCAGTCTAATGAGGCTCGAACCTTATGGAATGTTTATAATTATAGGACTTCTGTATCTCGGTATACTCGATCCATTGGTTGCTTTTTTTAAATGGGCCATCCTTTATGTAATCAATTTTTTGATTCCTTGAAAACCGAATTGTTTGCAAGTTTTATGGCGATACAATCGTATGAGGCAAACCCTCCTTGATAATTTACTATATTCTTTCTTATTACCCTCCATCCCCCTTGTTGAAAAACACCCTCTGTTTCAAGTTTTTCGATAATATTGACTGCAGTATTTAGCTGGTCGTTAAGATTAATATTTTGAGAAAGCACAATATGCTTCATATTGGGGCCTGAAATAATGGTAACAGGTTCTATAATGAGATTGGTAAGATCCTGTATTATTGTAGTTTCAATAGAAGGTTTTGTCTGCAACCTTATCATACGGGCCCTTGTATCGGGACTTGTTTTTGTTTTTGTGGATTCAATAATATCAAGAAGATAAAGCCTCACATCGTCCAGATCGTTCACTTCAGGCAATTTTTCAAGTTCAGGGTAATGCTGGAGTGCCTTTGCCAGCATCGATATCTCCTTTAAATAATGATTCCTCTGGTTATCAGGGACAAGATACATAACTATAATTGAAACGGGCTTACCATCTGGGGCACCATAATCAATGCCTGTGGGGCTCCAGCCTACAACGCACATAAGGTCTTCATCAAAGGGTACCCTTGCATGGGGACATGCCCATCCCTTGCCGATTGCTGTTGTAGCAGCCTGTTCCCTTTTCATCACAAGACCCACTATATCCGTTTCAGGCGGTATCTCTGGAAATGCCTCGATTATATGGGCAAGAAACTGTAAGGCATGGGCTTTATCGTTTTCGGGCAACTCAAAAAGTCTGCCTTCCTGTAACGCATCCAAAAGGGTATCCATTTTTAATCACCTCCGAATCTTTTAAAAAACCAGTTTTTTACCATATTTGTTAAAACTGCATATGCAATAAGAAATACAATAATCCAGACCCAGTACAATGCCGGAAGGGGGACCATACCAAAGTGAACTGCAAAGGGTGAATACGGCAGCCATGCCCCTATTAACATGATTAAAAGGGTTGTTACAGTCATATGTAAAGATGCCCTGCTCTCTATAAAAGGTATGCGCCTTGTCCTTATTATATGGACTATGAGAGTCTGGGTCAGAAGTGATTCTACAAACCATCCTGTTTGAAATAGTTTTTCAGCCATACCCTTTTCTGCCAACGAGAGGCCTTCTGTTACAAAGGCATTACATTTAAAAACGAACCACATAAGCCCGAATGTAAGATAATCAAAAAAAGAACTGATAGGTCCAATAAAAACCATAAATCTTTTAATATTTTCTACATTCCATTTAACAGGTCTGCTTATCAGCTCTTCATCCACATTATCCATAGGTATGCCTGTCTGGGAAAAATCATACAAAAGGTTGTTCATAAGAATCTGCACTGGCTTCATGGGTAAAAAGGGCAGTATATAACTTGCCCCTAACACACTGAACATATTTCCAAAATTTGAACTTGCAGCCATCCTAATATATTTTAATATGTTTGCAAATATCCTTCTTCCTTCCATTATACCTTCTTCAAGGACAAGCAAACTCTTCTCAAGCAGTATTATATCTGCCGATTCCTTTGCCACATCCACCGCCGAATCTACAGAAATACCTACATCTGCTGCCTTCATGGCTGGTGCATCGTTTATACCATCACCCATAAAACCCACTATATGACCGTTTTTCCTGAGTTCAGCAACGATCTTTGCTTTTTGAATAGGGGTTAACTTTACGAATACATTGTTTTCCTCTATTGCCCTTGAAAAATCCGCACTGGACATCTCTGATAACTCTGAGCCTGTAACAATGCGCATTACATCAATGCCAACATCACGACATATCTTTTCTGTAACGAACCCGTTATCACCTGTTAATACCTTTACATCTACACCTGCCTTTTTCAGAAGCCCGATAGCCTCTAAGGCATAAACCTTTGGAGGGTCAAAAAAGGCAATATAACCGAGAAGTATCAAATCCTTTTCATCTTCCACAGAAAAAACCGTTTTTGTCCTTGGGAATTCCCTGTAAGCAATACCGAGCACCCTGAAACCATCCCGGTTTAACCTTTCCACCTCCTCAAAGAGGTCAAAACGAATCATATCAATAAGAGGATAAATCTCTTCCCCTATTTGATAACTGCTGCAACAGGCATATATTTCTTCCACAGCACCTTTACAGATAAGCACATGGTCTCCTTCATAATCCACCACTACAGACATACGGCGTCTTTGAAAATCAAAAGGTAACTCATCAATAAGCTTACAGTTTTGTTCTGCATCGAGATCCGCATATTCGATTACAGCCCTGTCAATGAGGTTGCGAAGCCCTGTCTGAAAATAACTGTTCAGATATGCATAGTTGAGTACATCCTCACTTGTATGACCCAGAATATCAACATGTCGTTCTAAAACAACCTTATCCTGTGTTAAAGTACCTGTTTTATCTGTGCAGAGTGTATCTATAGCACCAAAATTTTGAATTGATGGCAGGCTCTTTACAATGACCTTTTTTTTTGCCATATTTAATGCGCCTTTTGCCAGATTTACCGTTATAATCATGGGTAACATCTCTGGAGTTAATCCCACAGCTATGGAAAGACCAAATAAAAGGGCATCTATCCAGTTTCCTTTTGTTAACCCCACTATAAAAAATACGATAAACACCATAACAGCCATAAATCTGACCATGAGCCATGTAAACGAACGAATGCCTTTATCAAAACTCGTCTCTTCCCGCTCTTCAGACAGGCGCTCTGCTATGGCACCAAAAAGAGTTCTCTCCCCGGTATTTATTACAAGACCCCTTGCCACACCACTTGTAACAGAGGTGCCGAGAAAACATGCATTGGATAGCTCAAGGACAGATTGCACAGGTTCCGCGGTATTTAATGCAGACTTTTCTACAGGCAAGGATTCTCCTGTTAAGGCCGATTCACTGACAAAAAAGTCTTTGGCAGATATGATTCTCAAATCAGCAGGTATAACAGAACCTGTTTGAAGAATCACAATATCTCCAGGAACTATCTCTGAAATCTTTACCTCTTTTTCCTCCCCATCCCTTATAACATAAGACCTTGATTGAACTCGCTTTCCAAGGGCTTCCACTGCCATACTGGAACGCTTATCAAGAATATAGGACAACCCTATACTTAAAAAGATCATACCAATGACTATCCCTGTGGATTTAATTTCACCTATTAATGCTGATACAATGGCAATAATTAAGAGCTGGATTATTAAGGGGCTTTTGATTCTTCTATATATGTCGGCCCAGAAGCCCAAACGTCTTAAATGAGAAAGTTCATTCGGTCCATATTCATCTAATCTCTCCTCTGCTTCTTTCTCCTTTAATCCCTGAAATGAGCTATTAAGTGCAGATAGGGCACTATTTATGGGCATTGAACATAGTTCTATTAATCTACGTTCGTGCTCGCTCAATAACCTTTGAGAGATAACTTCGGCCCTCACATCTGAAATTTTTGAAAAAAAACCTCTATTCATAACAAAACTTTTTACAGTTTTAAGTATTTAATCCGGTAAATAAAATTTTAAAATTAAAAAAGGTCTTTGTGTTAATGGTTCACCTCTTTTTTGGGTCATGGGATGGCAAAGGAACCTGAGGTGAACCGGTTGGCCAAATAAGAAGACTTCGGCTCAGCTCACAGGCCTTTTTGCCTCCATGAGCGATCCAGGGTCATAAATCTCTTCAGAAGGGTGCTCCTGGCCTTTTATCGATGAACCTTGACTGCCATCAGAGTCGCCCATAAAATCCTCCATTTCTTGTTAAACTATTACTTAGGTTAAGTTATATACCCTAAATATCTATCAGTCAAGAAAATTCATCCTCGTTGAAGAAACTGACTCTCTACGGAACCAGAGCATATAGGCACCGAGTACTTCCAAAATAGCGCCATAACCCCCCAACAATGTCCCATCCGATCCCACACATAATCTCCAAAAACCCAGAGAGTCCCCATATTCCCCGGAAAATGGACCAGCCTCCATGTAAAAACTTGTGAGTGATGAAGAGTTTTTATTTCTTCTTTGTCTGGTCAGCTACCTGTTTTATTGCCTTTTCTATCTCCTCAGGATTACCAAGATAAAAGTGTTCTATGGGTCTTAAATTACTATCAAGATGATATACAAGGGGAATTCCCGTTGGAATGTTCAGATTCGGTATCTCATCATCGGGGATATTGTCTAAGTGCTTCACAAGGGCCCTCAAACTATTTCCATGGGCTACTATGATTATCCTTTTTCCTTCCAGTATCTTTGGGACTATCACATCCTGCCAGTAAGGCATAAACCTTATAACCGTATCCTTTAAGCACTCGCTCAAAGGTATATCCTTTTCATCTAACTCTTTATATTTTGGGTCATTACCCGTATATCTCGGGTCTGACTTATCAAGTTTTGGAGGTGGAACATCATAACTCCTTCTCCACTGATGCACCAATTCATTGCCAAATTTTTCTGCCATCTCTGCTTTATTCAATCCCTGTAATGCACCGTAATGTCTTTCATTTAATCTCCACGATTTAAATTCAGGTATCCACATAAGGTCCATCTCTTCGAGGACAATCCACAAAGTCTTAATTGCCCTCTTCAAATATGATGTAAAGGCTATATCAAATACGTAGCCCTCTTTTTTTAATATTTGCCCTGCTGTTTTTGCCTCTTCTATGCCCTTCTCTGAAAGATCCACATCGGTCCAGCCTGTAAATCTGTTTTCTTTATTCCATGTGCTTTCTCCGTGTCTTAAAAGAACAATTCTGTACATAGCGCCTCCTAATTTTTTAATTAAATCATCCTTTAAATTTTATTATTATATTGATTTTAGCCATTTTTCACAACAACATACCACAAATATGCTAAAATAATTTAAAATGCAAATAAAAGCAGGGATAATAAGCGACATAGGATACAGAGATAAGATGGAAGACGAATATGCAATATACGAAAGGGAAAAAATACATTTTTTTAGCGCCGAAGTTTACGATGGTCATAATGGTAAAGGGGCTGCTGTAATATGCTCTGAGATGATTACGCCATACTTTCTCCATTTAATTTCAGAGGAAATAATCAAAGAGGAACCTGATTTTTCAAAATTTCCTGAATTTATAAGAAAGGCCTGCCTTTCTGTGGATGAGTTTATTATTAATAAAGGGATTGCAGCAGGTACAACTGTTGCTAATTTTTATATATTAAAAGATAGATTTTTCAGCGTCAATATCGGTGATTCAAGAATCGTGATAGGCACTTATGAAGGATGTCAAACCTTGACAGAAGACCACAAACCGGATATACCGAAAGAAAAAACCCGTATAGAGGCTGCCGGTGGTTTTGTTATAAAATTCGGTGTACTAAGGGTACAGGGCGAGCTTGCAATGAGTCGTGCCATAGGTGATAGTCACCTAAAGCCTTATGTGATTGCAGAGCCATTTGTTGTTAGCGGTTTTCTTGGTAGGGAAAATGACTTTGTTGTAGTTGCCTGTGATGGGATATGGGATGTGCTCTCTGCACAGGAGGCAATAGATATTGCAAGAAAAACAAAAGAGGCACAGAAGGCAGCGGATACGATTTTAAGCACCGCTACTTTCAGGGGAAGCACAGATAATAAAACTGTAATAGTCCTTGATTTGAGGGATTATGAAGAAAAAAATCGCTATGAACGGTTCATAATCATAGACAAAAAGGATTTTGCCATTGACAGCTAAAAGTCATTATTGTTACATTTGTTTTTAAGGGATTAAAAAAGGTAAAATTGCAAGTAATTGATATACATCTCCATATAGGCACAAAGGACAACTGGACTCCCTGGGTTGTGGATTTTTTCAGTAAAAATAATCCTTTTTTTTATAAAAATTTCAGTGAAAAAACAGATCCGGACAGGATACTTCAATATCTCAACAGTCAGGGTGTCAAGAAAGGCGTTATCCTTGCAGAATATGCCCCTAAGGCAACAGGGGTAGTGACAAATGAATATGTCTGTGATTTTTGTAAAAACCACAGCGATTTGATTCCCTTTGGTTCTATATGTCTGTATGATGGCAGAGACATCCTTGAACAGGCACAATATGCCCATGAAATTTTAGGTGTTAAGGGCTTTAAGATGCTTCCCAGCTATGCCCACTTTTATCCCAATGAAGAGAGGCTTTTCCCTTTTTACGAATACCTGCAATCAAAAAATATACCTGTTATGTTTCATACAGGGACATCCATATTTAAAGGTTCCCTTGTAAAATATGCAGACCCCATATACTTTGATGAAATAGCCGATGCCTTTCCAAATTTAAAGATTATCCTTGAGCATGGCGGTAGACCTTTCTGGTACAATATAGTGTCATGGCTTTTAACAAGACATAATAATATTTATGTGGGGATTGCAGGCATTCCAACGCGGCATCTACCTGAATATTTCCCCCAAATAGAGGCTTATCAGGACAGGTTTTTATTCGGTAGTGATTGGCCTGGAATCCCTGAGATAAAACCCTTGATAGAAAAGGTCAATGCCTTACCTATATCTAACAATGCTAAAGAAAAAATTTTATGGAAAAACGCAGCGAATATAATAGGCATAGAAAAATAATACAGTCAATTTTTTAAAAAAATTTCTCTAAATTAACTACAAATTTATTGCTGATTTGTGTTATAATGTGGACTCACATAAGCCCCCGTAGCTCAGGCGGATAGAGCAATGGATTCCTAATCCATGTGCCGCATGTTCGAGTCATGCCGGGGGCAAGATACTATTTTGTCCCGCTAAGATTACGCTTTTAATAAACCAAGAAAGAATCCCTGGCAGCTTCTGGAGGAAAACTTCTTTCTGTTGGGTGATCTGGAAAGATAAATTTTATGGTGAAGACACAAAAAAGAAAAGAGATAGAGATTATGCAAAGGTCTTAAATAGTAACTACAAAAAATTGCTATTGTCTTGATTATTGTTTTATGAAATAATAATTATTTAGGGGGGTTTTAAGGGGAGATAAAGAGCTTAAAGCTATACTGGATTAAAAAATGCCAATATAAAAAATACTATCAATTATAGATATAAAAAATCTAAGCCATTAAGATCGGTAATGTCCACTTTCCCTCAAGAATCACCAAGATGGCGATAGTATAAAGCGATCCCCATAGGCTTCTCTGAAGGCAATACATAGCCTGGAAGGTGTCATGAACCATACCTTCGACGAACAGTTGAACATTGCCCACAGAAATAAACCAGCCTTCACTATGGGTATAGATAAAAAAAATACAAACAAACAATCAATAGCTGTAAGCCTCAATGCTACCAAAAGTTTCACCGCAAATTACAAAAGCGTCACGATTGAAAAGGTATCAACAGACCTAATAAAGGAAGTACCATCCTGTCGACAGAGGATAAATAAAACAACTACAAAAAAGGAGGACTATTATGCGAAGGCATTTAACAAAAACAATAGTTGTTTTTGTAACAGCGTTGTTATTCCTCTCTTTTATACCTAATAGGACCTGTGCAGTAGATGCCGAGGTCATTGCAGAGGATCTTGACAATTATTTTATACCTGCATTTCCCGATGTGTATGGACAGATCATAGACAGAACACTTTCAGAGAAGAGCTTACAGGATATAGCGCCCATAAACAAAGGACTTGAAATCTTCGGATACATTAAAGCCATCGGTGACATTGCGAACAAACTCGATGAAGGCGACACTTCAGGTGCTACTGTTGATGCTGCGCTCAATGCATGTAAGGTTATTGCTACGTTCCTTACTGATGAGACCACTAAAAAGGTAGTCCTTGGATCCGTTGGCTTAAGTACTGCGGTTGTTACAGGCGTTTTTGTGACTATAGATATTACAAGGGCGTCATATAAGGCTGTCGAGGAAAGCAAGACCGCCCTTGATCTTGAGCGTCTCTACTACAAAATTGAAGCAGATCATGTCTTAAAGACACCTGGCAGGAAGCTTGGCCAGGGCGATCCGATTCGCCAGGATCAGCAGGCTGTGGAACACCTCTGGAGAAAAGTCCTTTCAGACAATGAATTCCAATCAGTCTTCAAGGCCTATGTGACAACAGAGTTAGGTCAGACATGGCCAGAGCCAACAATCTGGGAAAAGATTACCATTTCTTCTGAATTTCTGAGCGAAGCGAAGTTACTGGAAGAGCAAAAACGCCTTAAGGGACATATTAAGGGGCTTCTCAGCGAAATGAATAAGACTGCAAAGAAAAGGGAGGCTGCTACTGTTCTTGCGCAACAGCTCAGGGAGATAAGCGCCATGGGGGCCAACTTTTCACCGCTGGAATTCCAACGGGCCTTAGGGGCATATCAAAACGCCCTTAAAATATTACCGGATGTGGAGAAATATCTTGCATCATTTTCTGCAAAGGTCGCTGATTTAAACAGCCGATACGATAAGGCCAACTCATCAGAATTGATGGATATTAAAAAGGGGATAGTAGCAGAACAGAAATTGATTCGTTACTATGCAGAGGCTATGAGGGGATTCCCTACTGTGGGCAGGATGGGAGGAAAAAGGACCCAGGTTCTTAATGAACTGAAGGGAGCATACTCACAGCTCAATAAACTCTATAATTCTTTGGGCAATGCAGAAATTGATCGCCGTCTTGCAGAACAGAGCAAACGCATTGCAGCAGAAGTAGCTAAACTTGACACAAGGGGTATTGATTTTGAGTTCAAACGCTACGAGTGCAAAAAGACCTTTGATGAAATGAAGAGCCAATTCTATGAACCGGTAATGAAGGGTACAAAGGATGCTGAACAGTCCATCTACAACGCAATACAAGAAGTTAAAAGACATAAAGAAGAGATAACACAGAATTATGAAAAAAATCTTGTAGAAAATCAGAAGAAGTATAATGATGCTGATGCCCGCGTTAGAGAAGAAATAGCAAAGATAAATAAGGAGTATGAGCAGACTAAAAATCCTGATGCAAGGGCGTTGCTTTATACACAGCTCGAAAAGCTTCGAAATCAGGCCGAGGGCCTCAAAGAAAGGTTTTATAAATACAGAAATATTCATACCTCCACTTCACAAATTGACCGTGAAGGATGCGAAAACACAGTAACAAAGATTCAGCAGTTTTATCAGGCAAACTATAACCGCTTTTCAATTATCCACAACAGTGTTAGACGTCAGTACAGTAATGCCATAGATCTTTATAATAGGTTTTTAAACAACCACGGTAGCAGTAAATATCGGGGCACACAAAACTTTCTTTCTGCTGAAAAGATAGGGGAGTTGAGAAAAAGAATAGAAACCGCGCCACCTGTATACGCTGGGATCGACCTCAAATTTCTAAAAAATCACATTAAGATGGATAAGCAAACGCCAGTGTCAGTTGGCCTTACAGCAACCTTAGCTGAAATATCTGATGCCCTTATAAAATATAGAAACGCAACAGGTGCCCTGAGAATGCAATACACCACAGACGATGAGGCAAGTATACTTCCGTCTCTTAAATTTATGGAAAGCAAAGAAGCATCTGAAAAGGTCGATAAACTCCTTGAGACCTTTGACGATGCGATTACTGCATATGAAAGGGTAGACAATCGAAATATTCCAGAATCATCAAGACAGGGATTTTCTGATAATTTAAAGGAACTTAGGGTAAAGAAAAAAGAAATAGAGGAATATAGGAAACTTATCTCCCTTGCTTCGGGTCTTTCCCCTTTGATGGAACAATACCTGACAAAGGCAAAAACACAAAATGCATCTATTGAAGAGGATGTATCCTATCTGAGCTGGCTCTGGAACAAATTTCATGTTGCCCGTCAGCTTGTGTTAGCAGAGGTTGGACGCTATACATTTTCACAAAACCTATACTACACTGCTCAAAAATCTGCTACCATACCACCTTTTCTATCAGGTGAAAAGATCAGGGAGGCCCTTGCTTATACAGACATACTGAGCCTAAGCAAAAAGCTCCAGCTTGGTATTGAAACATTTATCCCGGATAACTTTGTTGAGGTGAAGTGGAAAGGAAGATATATTACGATTTGTCCAGATGACTTAAATATCTTGTCAGGTAAAATACAGGGCCTCTCTATAAACGACTATGATGCCTTTTATAAATCACTCCATGCCATGAGAACATTAGACAGTCCAGAGGGGTTTATAATGGATGGCTATTTTACCGCCGGAAATAACCTCTGGGCAATCTTTGATTCGAACGTAAGTCTTCAAGGAGCAGCAAATAAGCTCAAAGAGACACTTGCAAAACAACGTGACCTTGCTCAAAAGGTTCATTATCAGAAATCATTAGAGGAGGGACAGTTCAGTTCTATATTAGGAAAGGTCAATCAGGCCATTATTACTGTTAAAGGCTTTATTGCAAATGGAGAATACGATAATGCTATTATGTATTACATTGTCCGGGATGACCTTCTTGTTCAGTACGGCAACCTGGGAAAAAAACGCAGTGATGTTGACGCTGCCTTGAAAGAACTACAGGACCTTATTGAGCAGGCAAAGACACAAAAAGTATCCCCTGCCAGGATAGCAATATCCCATGGAGTTGATCAGAGCCAGAAAGTAAGGGAGCTCTATATTCAATTCAAAGATGCCTATGAGTCAAAGAACATCACCAAGGTCATGGGCTACATCAGTAATCAATGGAGATCTGGTGACGGTGGATCCATTTCTGATTTACAAACACAGTTACAGAAAATATTTAACATGTTCGATGAGATAAGATTTACTATCCAGAACCTGCTGATAAACAAAGAGGCTGAGGGTAAATACAGGGTGAACTACGATGCCACTATTACGAGCAGGATATATAAAAGAAACTTAAAACACGAAGAGAAATCAAACATCGAGGAAATAGTCATGATTGATCAGTCAGGTCAACCTAAGATTTTGATGACCATTGGAGGAAAACTTCTTTCTGTTAAGTGATTAAAGACGGTAAATCATATTTATTATTTCATTAGACAACAAAATTTTTGTTTGCTAAAATTCTGCTATGTGTTTAAAACATATCCATTTTATTGTAACAGGTTTGCTTATTATATTTACCCTTGGATTGCAGGGGTGCGCAGTATCTTATAACGTAAAAGTAGATGGTTTTTCAGACCCAATAAAACAATCGCATATGGCACCTGGTTCAACTATCTATGTTATAGAAGACAAAAATGCAAAAAACCCTCTCCTTGAAAAAGAGGTTGTTACAAAATTAAATATCATGCTAAAACTTAAAGGTTACAATACAGAGGCATTAGCTGATTCAAAATACTATTTACTTTATGGTTATGGTATTGGGCATGAACGGACAATAACAAGTACAATGCCTGTTTATACCCCCGGGAAGACTGCAACGGTCACAAAGACAGGGCCATCAGGGACATCATACTCTACAATTCAGATTCCAAGCACTACAACATATGTTCCATACTCTGTGACAGTCACTGATAAATGGCTATCCATTAAAATTGTTGATGGAGATGATTACAGGGCTTCAGGAAAAGATAATGTTATCTGGATTGGTGAGGCCTCTGTGACAGGGGAAAACAGGGATATAAGATATATCATAAACTATCTCATAACAGCTATATATTACTATTTTGGAGAGAATACCGGCAAAACAATAACTATCAATATTAAGGAAAATGACCCTGTTATAAAAAATTTTATTAATAGATAAGTTTATGTAGCATTTATAAACATTGAAAAGCTGTTTTTTGACTACTGTTTTTTATAAAATGCATTGACAAAAACATTAAAATAAATTTTAATCTGTTTAGATGAATATCTTATCAATAGGGGGAAAAATGAAATCTTTTTCCATTGCAATAACAATATTAATCACATGCCTTGTTTTTGTGCCCTGTGGTCATGCAAAGTGGTGGATATTCGGGGCATCAGAAGACGAGGTGGAGCTTCAGTATATCTATTTAAATAAAGTAAGTTTTTCTGAATTAGGTCAAAAAATTCAATTGTTTAGAGATACCCTACCAGAGGGTATGATAGTCATACAGGGTAAGGCTACTGCAGGAAAAAACAAGATTGGTTCTGCCCGTGTCAGTATAGATGGAAAACAGACATGGGTGGAGATGAAACTATCAGAAAATGGTGTTTTTGAATATGCATTCAGGCCAGAAATTAATAGAGCATATCAAATATATGTAGAGATAACTGATACAAGGGGCAAGACAAACGATGTCAATAAAACATATAAGGAAGTGACTGTTTCATCACAGAATATCTATCAGGTAGTAAAGGATATAATGGATAAATTGATTGCTGCATACCAGAGCGAACAAACAGCTAAATTTATGGAGCTGGTTGCCGATGATTTCACAGGTGATAAAGTATTACTTGATAGAGCAATAAGAAAGGATTTTAGTAACTTTGATAATATAATATTGCGTTTCATATTAACAAATGTCACATCTGATTCAACAGGTAAGATATTTGTAACCTTTAATTTTAATCGTCAATTAACCTCTGTAAAAAAAGGCAAGACATTACAGGATAATGGTGCATCGCAAATGGTTTTTAAATTAGGTGATAAAGGTCTCAGAATCTATAGTATGAAGTGGCCACTCATATTTGGTGTATCTGACCCAACAAATATTGCACAGGGTTCAGTCCAGCAGTCTTCAGGCACAGAGGTTATTGTAGTGGACAATAAAGGTGAGGTAAGCAAGGTCCCTGCTAAAGAAGCAGAAAGATATGCTGAGACAGGTGAGTCAAGTGTTATTACAGCAAAGTCAATTACCTTAAGGGTTACACCTCAGGTGCATGAGGGTTTTATCTTTGCCACAGAAACCATAACGCAAAATCCTAATGATAACCCTGATATAATAATAGATTGTGTGGGATTGATGTTAAAGCCCAATACCTATGTTCAAGACCTTGGTGTAAAAAGCATAGACTCAATAAAAGAGGTTCCCACAACAGGTTATCAAACGCAGCCAGAGGTTTTTATCCAGACAATGCATTCCTATGCATTAAAACTTTCAAACAACAAATATGCTGTAATTGAGATTATCAGTGATTCAGGGGGAGGACAGGCATGCTGGTTACAGCATATGAGGACAGTAAGGATTAAATATAAATATCAACCAGACGGAACAAATAAATTTTAATAATAAGGAGACAGAATGAATATAATAAAAAGGTCTTTATTTGTTTGTCTTTTTCTTATTTTTTTTGTTCTATATCCGTTTTTTTCCATGGGGAAACAAACAGAGGTGCATTTTAATAATGAATTTTCCTATACATATAACGATGTATCAGGACCAGCAGGAGATGATTCCTCATCCCTTACAAGGGGAATGAGATATCTAAATATATTCGGGTTAAACATATTGGGTAAAGATAAAGAACTCGAATATAACTTTAATTTTGGTTTCAAGGCAACAGATGACAGAAGAAATGATATAAAAACAATCTCTCCCACCACAATATACGGCAGGATGACAAACAAAATACATACTATTACTGCAGGAGATACCTTTGAATCCTTTTCCCAGTACTCTTTAAGTACAGCAGTAAAGGGTGTCTCATATAAATATTTCAATGAGCAAAAAAGATTGCCTGAATTTACATTTGTTTATGGTTATGTTTTGCCGAGATGGGATACCATATGGGGTGGAGTTGAGACTAAGGCCATAGAGAGAAATGCCATTGGTGCAAGGATAAAACACAATATAACATCAGATCTATCCGCAGGTATCAGTTTTACCCAGGCAAAGGATAGACCAGGAACAAGAATAACAGATACTGACCCTATCTACACGAGCAATAATTACACAATAGATGCAGAATACAGACCAATCCCCGGTCTAACTATAAAAGGAGAAATGTCTAAATCAAGATCGAGTGTCTCCCCTTCATCAACTGCAGGTATTAATGAGGACAGAAAACATGGAACAGCAACCAAAATAGAGGCAGTAGGAGACGGCGGTCCAAGCAGGGTGTCCATTGAATACGAGAAGGTGTCTACAGAGTTTGACGCACTTTTAGGTTCTGCGACCCCGGACAGGGAAAAGATAAAAGGGAAGTGGCGTTACAACATGACAAAGCGACTTATTTTAAATTTAGGATTTCTATGGTTCAGGGACAATCTTGACGGACAGAAGGCATATAGAACTGACAGTTATACACCTGAATTAGGAATAACCATAAAAAATTTCCTCTCCAGGAGTACAGCTACAGCAGATATAACATATAAATTCAATAGAAAATACGGTAGCGGATCAGGCAGCAGTACAAGCACAGCTGACCATATCTTAGCTTTGAATTATAAAGATTCTTTTGGTCCTGTGGATAGTGATGCAAATTTTGGTTATACCATATACAGTACTGAGCATAATCAACGCAGTTCAAAAGAATATACTTATAATCTATTACTCAATAGCAGACATAACATAGGTGACTATGTTTTAAAACCCCTTGTTTATCTCGGTGGCATGACTATAAGGGATGACCTCATTTTAGAGACAGATAAAACTTATGAGTATTCATTCGGAATGGGCTTGGAGGTGCCAAAACTTAAATTAACATCAGATGTAAAGATTGGCCAAAACAGGCTTGAAAAAACACAGCCTGGCACAGATAACACTGAGAGGGCCTTTGCAAATCTAAATATCTATTATAAACCATCCTTATTTAATAAGCTTAAACTCCAGGATGGTATGCTTTTTTTAAGGGCCTTTGTAAACAACTATAGATTTTCTACACAGTCAAGAAACTTCAGAGAAAACAGTATAACTTTAGGATGCAACATTCAGTATTAACATATGGAGGAAAAATGTTTAAAAAAATTCATTTAATAATTTTAATCTTTGCATTTTTATTTCTCCTAACAAACTCTTTATCTGCCAACTCAAATGTTTCAGATAAACTTATAAAAAAAACAATAGATGATTTGATAGATGCCTACATTTCCAGATCCCTTGAAAAATTTATGTCCAGTGTTGATGAAAGTTATACAGGGGACAAAGCTTTACTGGATGACGCAATAAGAAAGGATTTTAGCTTAATTACTGATATATCAATCAGTTATACGATTAATTCAATTATTCCTGATTTTAAAGAAATGGTTCTGGTATCCCTTAAATTCACAAGAACCTATACTGATATCACTACCGGAACGAGAAATATCGATGAAGGTTCATGCACAATGATATTCAAAATTATAAACAATAAACCATTTTTATATTCTATGAGGGACAAGCCGCTTTTTGGTTTTAAATAAGTAAAATTGATAAAATACAATTAGATCTGGTGTTAATTAACTATCCAGAACCTGCCTCCAAGTGTTGAATCTATATATGCCTTGCCTGAGTTATCTAATATTACCCTTTCTGTGACAGTAGACTTCTCTTCGTGTTTTAGGTTTCTTTTGTAAATTCTCCCGGTAATTGTGAGATCATAAGTTACCTGATATACATTTAAACCCTGGGGCTGAATGTTTAGATTCTGGATATTCCATCTTACTTCATCAAAAACACGAAAGGTATTCCTTAAATTTTTCTGGATATCTGAGATGGTAGTGCCATCAGTTGCCTGCCAGTTTTTACTGAGAAAGCTTACCACAAGGGCATCGTTTTTTGATTCATAGGCATTTTTAAAATTTGTATATAATGCTTTTATATTCTCTATTGAACGCTGGGCCTGTCTTTTCTCTTCCTCTTCTTTTCTCTTTTGCTCTTCCTCAAATCTACGACGCGCCTCTTCCATGCGTCTTTCTGCCTCTTCCTGATCTTTTCTCCATTTATCATACAGCGCTGAATAGTTGAGTAACAGGTTATCAAGCTGGACTGCAACAGAGTTTGTGGGTGGCAAAAGTGCAGGCTTTAAGGCCTCCAATTTATTTGAAATGTATTCTCTTAACCACCAATAGGCTTTGCTAAATCGATCGTGTTCATAAGCTACTACCCTTTTAGAAGGCATGGGCATCTTGGTGTATGTCTCAATTACAGGTTGTGCTGCCTTTTCTATCTCTTCTGGAACTCTGGTTATTGCCTCCCTTTCAGGTTTTGCAAGATTATCATAACGCTCGCATATCTGCCTTAATTTTTTCCATTTCTCCTCTAACGGCCTGATTATCTGGTCAGCAACAGGTTGAAATCCTCCACTTGAACGAATCTTTATATAATAAAGGGCATCTTTTTTAAGTTTAGAAAGAATTATTTGCTGTGCTGCATAAATCTTCTGCCATAAAGTGAGCCCATCATAAGACTGATAGCGTGCCCATGGAAGTTGTGAAAAATCCTCTTTGGATATTAATTTGTCAATCTCTTGAGTAATAGATGACCAGGGCGGGCCAGCCAATTCATTTTTTAGTCTATCCTTTTCCCTTGCTGCGTAAAAGCTCTGTTTTGTTGTTTCAAAACTTATACGGTTCAGGGTAGTAGTTGCACCTGCAAGCCTATGGCGGTATGTATTTACCCAGTCTACATAAAACTCAAGTTCTTTTGCCTTATTTTCATATATGGAAGCTATGCCAAGAAAATCAATTTTTTTCGCTGCTATGAGATTTTGAGGTTCATCTACTTTAAATGCATTCTTTATCCTTTCTGAATAAATAGCAATACCTTTTTCTAAATCCCTTGCATGGGGAACAAATTCAGACCTTTCATATAAACCTGATAAATTCGCACTCCAGTAATACCCTATTAATCTCCCCCATTTGTTCATTAGGCTTGTAAGCTCAGCCTGGGCCTGATTAGATATGAGTATTCGTTCAGTATTTATTTCATTATATCTCTTAGATACCTCTTTTATTTTTTTATCAATCTCTTTTAATTGCTGAGAAGTAGCCAAAAGATTATTTCTTATATCAACAATATTTCCACCCCAATCTAAGGCGTACTTTATCTCATTATCAAGATTTTCTGACCTACTCTTCCAGTCGTAGAAATAGTAAGGCACATCTGCTATTGCATTATATATCTTTGCATTAGCATCTGCAAATTTGATTTCCCATAATCTCCATGCATTAAAAAATTCCCTTGTCCTTGCCTCAATAGCATTTCTTACTCTATCATTAAAATAATAATAGACCTTTTCTACATTGTAGTATATGGAACTTATTTTACTCAGTTCTATAGCTGAATTTGCATATGCTGTTTCAGAAGAGATAATACAGCTACAGTACCTTGACCACCATCCTTCATCATATTTACCAGCTGACCTGCTACAGGCAGATGAAGCCTGATTATATGCCCCTAATTTATTTTTATAATCATCGTATCTTTTTTTGTATTCATCGCTCATTTTATTATGCCAGTCCACAATAAAAGAATAAAAGTTATCAGGATCTCCACCATCTTCCACAGACCGGGTATATGATTCCAACTGAGATACCATATTATTAACTTCACCTTCATAGGCACCTGGCGAGAGGGTTACCTTGCTTCCGTTACATAGGGTGTGTTCACTTTTATATTTTTTTTCTGACAGGCGTTTTTTTATCTCTTCTTCGATCTTCTTTTTTTTGTTTTCAAAAGCCAGCTTGGACTGTTCATTCCAGCCATTTATGGCAGCATTTATCTTTTCTTTATATTCATTCATTTTTTTCTCGTGCCTTTCTAAGATCCTTTCAATCTCCTCCATCTCTCTGGCACCGTTCATAAGTGTTTCTATGTTTTTCTCCAAATGACTTTTTTGTGTTAAAAGACCTTGTTTCATATCACTCAACACTTTTGCCTGATCTGCTAATGCCTTAGAATTATAATAGAGGTTTACCATTGAATTAAATGTCCCTGCTGCACCCCAGGCAATGCCTGCAGCCACAATGCCAGGAGGTCCAAAATAAGCACCAAGTACAATAACAGATGCCTCACCTGCAAGGGATATCTCATCGGGGAGAAAGCCCTCCAGTGTAGCACCTATAAGCCCCTTTGATGCATTTAATAGCTCTTTATCAATGGTAGAAATCATTTTGTTGATTTTATTGAGTTTTTCGTTTTCAGCTTTAGCCATATCAAGCAGCTCTTTTTTCTTGTTTTTAGCCATATTTAGATGACCATCAAAGGTCCTCCCGAGGGTTACATAGGGATTTCCGAAATCTGGGTCATATGCCCTGACAATAGCAAGATTTCTTGTAATCTCAGGTAGATTTGTCTCTATTGACCTACCGAGGTCAGACATTTTTTCATCCAGTGCCTTCCATCTATCAAGCTCACCATATTTTGCCTGCATGGCTTCAGAAAGGGTCTGTCCTACCGCACCATCGTTCATACGTATCTCATTAGAAAGATTCTGTATCTTTGTATACGCTTCCTTATATTCATCATATGATACACCCTGAGCTAACACATGGTATGAACACGAAAAAAAGAATAAAAATAAAAGAAAAACCATAAAAAGAACCTTTTTAATGCGGGTTTTATTATTATTGAAATTTTTATGAGATATATAAACATTCATCAATTTTTGACTCCTTTCATTCTATTTAAGGTAACCATATGGCTTGCTCAAGAAGTCCCGTTAGTATCTTCTCCCCTTTTTCAGCAGTGTCATTAGCTCTCCATGCTATTGTATAGACCTTTTCTTTATAGGGTGTTGAAATTGCTACCGAAGATTCTATATTTGAATGAGCTATCTCTCCTGTTGAAACAGTCACTATCTTTGCAAAATTTTTACCTTCCATATTTTTAACACGGATAAAAGGTATTGGTAATGGAGGGGTCTCTTTTTTTGAACTTTTTCTAAATTCTTCATATGCCTTTAGTGCTTCATCTGAAAAAAGTCCATAATAAGGCATAGCATCCTTTGCATGTTTTATAGCAACTTTTTCAGGATCTCCTTTTGGGTCAACAAAGAAAGTAATACGCTGGCTTCCTTCAATACTTAAAAGTCCATCTTTATCTCTTATCCATCCATCAGGTATAAAAATAGAAAGATCTTTGATATTAAAGGTCTTTGCCTGGAATCTTTTTATAGCATCGTTAATCCCTATGTCATTTTTTATTAACTCTCCAGCACGGAGATAGGCAAGTAATGCTTCTTTTGGTTTATTTAATTTTTCATAGATAGAGCCCATTAGAAAGAAAGCCTTACCATCTGCAGGTTTTAGTCTTATGAACTCCTGTAATGTCTTTAAGGCTTCGTTTAATTCTCCTGATTTATAGAACAATTCACCTGAAAGATAGAGAAATGCTGGTTCATCAGGATATTTTTTAAAGGCATTTACTGCAATGTCTTTAGCAGCTATAATAAGATTTGCCTTTTCCATAGACCTTATCAGGTCAAAAAAACTCTCCTTTGACCCAGTAGCCTTATTAATAGCTTCATATTCATATATGGCTAAATCTAATTGATTTTGTTTTTCATAGAGTGAGGCAAGTTTTTTTCTTTTATCCCATGCATCTGGTTTTAAAATAAGCCCTCTTTCATAAAGACGTATGGCGCCAACCGGGTCATTCTCTAAAAGTTTATCCGCTTCTTTGAAAAACTCTTCGGCATCCTTTGGCAATTCAACACTTAATAGAGATGGGGGCGGACCCTTTTTTTGTTCCTCTTTTTCTTGAGAAAACCCCTGGGAAAATAAAATTACTGTAATAAAAAAAACAATCAAGACCACCTTGAAAAAGTTTTTAATAATATAAGTATAAAGTGTTTCTGAATTCATATCTATTTCCTTCCGTTTTACATATCTTATATTTTTTATTTAAACTTCATCTAATTTAATATAATATAAAAATTATATAGAAAGCATGCAATGATTTAAATCACTGTTCTTGGAAAATAGTGCAAAGTAGGATGTACCTCCTAAAGTGATGTATCATATCACATATATTTTAAAATAAAGAATTCAAACGAAGGACAAAACCGATGGAGATAGTTGCAGGAGAAAACTCATGTTATCTTCTACTGACCTTTATATCGCTTAAGATGGAGATGAGCTGGAGGCATACTAAAATAGGGAAGGTATGTCCTAATTTACACTTCTATAAAAAATTTACACATTTAGGTTGACAGTACCTAAGATTTGCTTCACATTGTGCAGATAAAGCCTTTATGTTTTATTTCTTTCCGTCGATTTTATCACTTGCCTCATGCATTTTATCGGCCACTTTATCAGCCGCATGGGAAGCTTTCTCTCCCCCTTTCTTGATGGCACTTCCTCCTTTTTCAGAAACATGTCCAACAGAGTCTCCTACCACCTTGGATACTCCTACAACAGGTTGCACTCCACGGCGGGTTACTTCTTCACCCATGTGTGTAGCTGTTTTTGCCGTTTTTTTAGCAGTACTTTTAACTTTGTCCTTTAATCCTGCCTGACTTGTGTAAGGTAAAACAACAAGAGAAACGGTTACTAAACAAGCAAAAATTGTTTTTAACATAGACATGACCTCCATTTCATTAAATTTGTTAAAAAAAGATGCTTATTTCTTTGATGCTTATATTGGATAATAATGTACTGCACCCCATTTGTCAAAAATTTTTTATGCCCTAAAGTTGTAAAGGTCATTCCACCTTTTTTATCCTCTCTTCCTCGAGCTTTGCCTCAATATCCTCTCATGTATCCACATATCTTCTCCTTTGCCTCCTCAAAGGTAGCAAATTCATTGAGCCAGATAATCTCCTTTGCTGTCCTCATTACCCTACTAACACCCCAAAAAATTTTCTGATTTTTTGGGGACCCCGATTTTGTTTATGCATTGCCTTTTGGATTGTCATAAATTGTGAATATCTACTCTATACCAAGTGTTGCCATATCCCGTTTAGGTACTAAACAGTGGATAGATAATTAAGCCTTTCCTGTATCCGCTGCCTGTTATAAAAGACCTCTATGTATTCTGTAATATCTTTGATTGCCTCCTTCCTTGTGGCATACCCTCTATGATAGCCTATAATCTCTCCATTATAGAGGTCTTTATGGGTAGCGCAATCAGGTAGTATCATTAGTCGATGTAAACCAAAGTAACGAAATCAACGAGATAAACCAGATCAACGAAATCAACGAGATAAAAGTATGCTAAGGCGGGTAAGTTCCATTGTTTCGTTATTTACTGGTTTGTGTCTCGTCAAAGAGTCTATGGGCTTTCCTGCTTTTGATTTTTTCACCCAGTAGTCTAATGTGGATTTGGGTATGGATAGTC
>Ga0123519_10002052_pt1 | contig 34300 bp, 31 predicted proteins | sample YelNatPaOPRAMG02_FD_87396 | JGI IMG/M metagenome (GOLD analysis project Ga0123519, IMG submission 87396) | Hot spring microbial communities from Yellowstone National Park - Yellowstone National Park OP-RAMG-02 (version 2) | ecosystem: Environmental > Aquatic > Thermal springs > Hot (42-90C) ... | reverse complement strand
GCGATGAACTGTAGTCGATGAACCATGAACCATGAACCATGAGCCATGAACTGTAAACTGTTAACGATAAACTATAAACCATGAACCTTGAATGATGAACGGTGAACGATGAATGATGAACTATGAACATTGAACGTTGAACATAGAACGATGAACAATGAACTGTGAACTGTAAACTGTGAACGATAAACAATAGACGATGAACGTTGAACCTTGAACATGAACCCAACCCAAGGGTGGGAGAAGATGGAGGAGGAAGAACGATATGTCCATGACAGATTTTTTGTTCACGTCGGAGTCGGTGACCGAAGGGCACCCGGACAAGGTGGCCGATCAGATCTCCGATGCGATCCTCGATGCCATTATTGCCCAGGATCCTCAGGCCCACGTGGCCTGTGAAACCCTGGTGACTACGGGGATGGCCATCATTGCAGGAGAGATCACCACCTCATGCTATGTTCACATGCCGGCTATCGTCAGGGAAACGATCAAAGAGATCGGATATAACGATTCAGCCATGGGGTTCGATTGGGAGACCTGCGCGGTCATCACCTCCATCGACGAACAGTCTCCCGATATCCGGCGAGGGGTGGAAGAGACCGAAGACCACGAGCAGGGAGCGGGAGATCAGGGGTTGATGTTTGGATTCGCCTGTAACGAAACCCCGGAATTGATGCCCATGCCGATCGTCTATGCCCATCGTCTGACCCGACGTCTGGCCGAGGTGAGAAAGAAGAAGATCCTCGACTTTTTGAGGCCCGATGGCAAGTCCCAGGTAACGATTCAGTATATCAACGGAAAGCCTGTCCGAGTGGACTCCGTGGTCATCGCTGCGCAACATTGCGAAGAGGTCTCCTACGAAACCCTTCAGGAGGGGATTATCGAGGAGGTGATCCACAAGGTGATCCCTGAAGGGCTCCGAGACAAAAGGACGAGATATTACATCAACACGACAGGCCGTTTTGTTCACGGAGGGCCCAAAGCAGACTGCGGGCTCACGGGACGAAAGATCATCGTCGATACCTACGGAGGGGTTGGAAGCCACGGAGGTGGCTGTTTCTCGGGGAAAGATCCCTCGAAAATGGATCGAAGCGCTTCCTACATGGCGCGCCATGTGGCAAAGAACGTGGTGGCAGCGGGTCTTGCTGAGAAGTGCGAGGTTCAAATCGCTTACACCATTGGCAGGGCAGAACCGGTGTCGGTCATGATCGATACCTCCGGAACCTCCAAGATCCCGCCGGACGAGATCGCCAAGATCATCCGAAGGCATTTCGATCTTAGGCCCAAAGCGATCATTCGGTATCTCGATCTCCTTAAGCCGATCTACAAGAGGACGGCGTGCTACGGCCATTTCGGCCGAAACGAACCCGGTTTTACCTGGGAGAGCACCCATCGAGCGGAGGAGCTGAGAAAGGCTGCAGGCCTGTAGGATGGGAAAGGCTTTTCAGATGCATGCCCCATGCCCTCCGGGCAAAGGGTCGGTGCGGATCGAAGGAGCAACGGATGGATTACGACGTTCGTGATTTGACGCTTGCCGAAAAGGGACGGCTCCGGATGGAGTGGGCTGAGATGGCCATGCCCGTTCTGAGGCGAATCAGGGACCGTTTTGAGGAGGAGAAACCGTTACGAGCGGTGCGTATATCGGCTTGTCTTCATGTGACCACCGAAACCGCAGTCCTGGTGAATACCCTGGTGGCCGGAGGCGCGGAGGTGGCCCTCTGCGCCTCGAATCCCTTGAGCACTCAGGACGATGTGGCTGCGTTTTTGGTGAAAGACCTTCGCGTGCCGGTCTTTGCCATCAAGGGAGAGGATAGCGAGACGTATTATCGTCACATCCAAAGAGCGCTGGCCTTTTCTCCCCACCTCACCATGGATGATGGGGCTGATCTCGTCTCTTCGCTCCACTTTATTGCCTTTGGGAAGTGGGAGGAGCTCTCGCCCGGCGTTCGCCAGTGGGCCCGCGGTCTCTCATCGGAAGAAAGGGAACGGATGGTTCGGCAGGTGGTGGGAGGGACCGAGGAGACAACGACAGGGGTGATACGGCTTCGGTCGATGGAAAAGACAGGGATTCTTCAATTTCCTGTAATCGCCGTGAACGATGCCGAGACGAAGCATTTCTTTGATAATCGCTATGGAACCGGGCAGTCGACGGTGGACGGAATCATCCGGGCCACGAACCGCTTGCTTGCCGGAAGCGTTTTTGTGGTCTCCGGTTACGGATGGTGCGGAAAAGGGCTTGCCCTGAGGGCGGCGGGGATGGGAGCGAATGTGATCGTCACGGAGGTCAACCCTTTGAGAGCCCTCGAGGCCGTCATGGATGGCTACCGTGTGATGCCCATGGAACGGGCCGCAGAGGAAGGAGACATCTTTTGCACCGTTTCGGGCGATTGTCGTGTGGTTCGAAAGGAACATTTTCTCAAGATGAAGGACGGAGCCATCGTTGCCAATTCAGGTCACTTCAACGTGGAGCTCGATCTCGAGGGCTTGGCCGCTATCACCGCGTCACGAAAGAGGATTCGCGACTATGTGGAGGAGCATCGACTGATCAACGGTCGGAGGGTTTACGTCTTAGGCGAGGGCCGTCTGATCAACCTGGCCTCTGCAGAAGGACATCCCTCGAGCGTGATGGACATGAGCTTTGCCAACCAGGCCCTGTCTGTGGAGTATTTGGTCAGAAACCGCGATGGGCTGAGCAGGAAGGTTCACCCCGTTCCTTCAGAGATTGACCGGGAAATTGCCCGCATGAAACTTGCCTCCATGGGCATCGAGATCGACCATCTCACCGAGGAGCAGGAGCGATACCTTGCCTCCTGGGAACAGGGCACGTGAGAGAGGAGGCCTCTTCTTTCGTGGATCCGAAGAGTCGACCGATCTGGAAGTGGGCTGTGGCCTTGATCCTCATTGCTCTGGCCGGCCTCGCGGTCTATCGTGTTCTGGGATCACCCCAGAAGCAGGTCCAGAGGCGTGGAGGGCAGCGGCCGGACGTTCCGGTTCAAGTGAGCCCTGTAGTTCGAAAACCCATTGCCTATTCCTTTCGTGCCACGGCCGACATTGTGCCTCTGATGGAGGTGGAGCTTTTTCCGAAGGTCTCAGGGTACCTTGAACGAATCAACGTGCGGATCGGAGACGAGGTTCGGCCGGGACAGGTGATCGCCCAGATCGACCCGAGCGACTTTTTTCACAAGGTGAAGGAGATCGAGGCGAAGCTGGCTCAGGCCAAAGCGCAGCTCTCAGAACTCGAGGCAGGGGCCCGGCCCGAGGAACTTCGGGAGGCCGAAGAGGCGGTGAAACAGGCCCGCTCCCGCTTTGACAACGCGAGACTGCAAAGAGAGAGGGTTGAGGCCCTCTTCAAACGGCAGGTCATCTCCAAAAAAGAGATGGATCTGGCCGACATGGAATACAACGTTTCGCAAGCCCAACTTGCAGCGAGCGAGCAACGCCTCCTTCTGGTCAAGGAAGGGGCTCGCCGGGAGGTAAGGGAGGCGAGCCAGGCCAAGGTGAAGGAGATTGAGGCCCTCCTTGCCCAGGAAAGGATCAAGCTTGGTCAGACCTCGATCGTGGCACCCTTTCGAGGTCAGATTTCAAAGCGATATGTCGATGTCGGAGCACTCGTTTCCCCTTCCACGCCCCTTGTAACCCTCGTCCATACCGATACGGTGAAAGTGATCGCTCCTATCCTCGAAAAGGACATCCCCCGTGTGAGGGTCGGAATGAAAGCGAAGATCGAAGCGCAGGCGTTCCCCGGTGAGGTTTTTGAGGGTCGAATCGCCCGGGTGAACAGCGCCTTGGATCAGGCAACCCGGACATTGCAGGCGGAGATCGAGATTGCCAATCCCGGCCATCGGCTCAAACCCGGAATGTTTGTTCGACTGGAGATCGTCCTGGCGGAAAAACCCGATGCCCTCGTCGTCCCCAAGGATGCTGTGATGGAAGAAGGGACCGCTCGATGGGTCTTTGTGGTCACAGGAAACCAGGCCGTTCGCCGTAGCGTGAGAACGGGCCTTGAGCATTATCCCGAGATAGAGATCCTCGAAGGGGTCGCGGAGGGTGAACGGGTTGTGATTAAAGGCCAGGAATCGATTCGAAACGGCCTGACCGTCCGAGTCGTCGAAGGGGGGTAGGAGGGGGTATGGATCTCATCCGGGGGTCCCTGAAAAACCCCGTGGCCCGCTTCATGATGGCCTTTGGGATCATCCTCCTTGGAGCGATCGCTTTTTCGAACCTCGCCATCGATCTCTTTCCTGAAATCTCCTATCCCATCATCGCGGTCACAACGGAATATCCCGGTGCGAGCCCTGAGGATATCGAAACCTCCATCACGCGGCTCATCGAGAAAGGGGTCAGCCGCATCCAGAACGTTCGCCATGTCTCGTCCCGTTCGAGGGAAGGGATTTCCACGGTCAACGTGGAGTTCTACTGGGGAACGAACCTCGATCTGGCCTCCGTCGACATCCAGCAGAGCCTCAGCCAGATCAAGGATCAGTTTCCAGACGAGGCCAAAGAGCCGGTCATCCTCAAGTTCGACCCTTCTTCCATCTCCGTGATGATTCTTTCCTTACAGGGGCCCATGGAGGAGTATCGACTTCGAGAGCTGGCGGAAGACTTCATCGCTCCGAGGATCGAGAGCCTCAAAGGGGTTGCCTCAGCCAACGTCTTTGGAGGACAGGTACGGGAGATTCAGGTCGATTTGGAGCGGGCAAAGCTTCAACGGGTCCATCTCACTCCTGACCAGGTGGCCTCCGCGGTTCGAGCCGCGGCGATGGATCGTCCGGGAGGAAGCCTCAAGACGGAGCGATCCGAGTTCGCTGTTCGAACCTTGGGACGTTCGGGAGAAGTCCGCGATCTCGAAGAGGTGGTCGTCTCAAAGCGCAATGGTGTCCCGATTCGGTTGCGCGATTTGGGGGAGGTGAAGGATGGCTTCGAGGATTCGGAGACGGAAGTCTATGTGAACGGTGTGCGAGGGATCGTCATCGGTGTTCAAAAGCAGATCGGAGGAAACACCGTTTCTGTGGTCGACAACGTTCTCAAGGCACTTCCGCAGATCCAAAGGGAGCTTCCGAAGGGGGTTCGAATTCAAGTCGTCAACGACCAGTCGACCTTCATTCGAAGGGCGATCCGAAACCTCCAACACGAAGCCGTGATGGGCGCCCTTCTTGCGGTGGCGGTCATTTTGATCTTCCTGGGAAATGTTCCGAGCACCCTCATTATTGCTCACTCCATCCCCATCTCGATCATCTCAACCTTTGTACTTCTCCATTTCGGGAAGTTCACCCTCAACATCATGACCCTTGGTGGATTGGCACTGGGCGTGGGCCGTCTGGTCGATGACGCCATCGTCGTCCTTGAGAACATCCACCGCCACCTGGAAAGGGGAGAGACGCCTGAAGAGGCCTCCTACCGGGGTGCTTCCGAAGTGAGCAAACCGGTGATCGCCGCCACGATCACAAGCATCATTGTCTTCTTGCCGCTGGCCTTTGTTTCGGGAATCGCTGCAGTCCTCTTTGTGCAGATGGCCTATACGGTCGCTTTTTCCCTTCTCGCCTCCCTTTTTGATTCCCTAACCCTTGTGCCGGTCTTGACCGCCAAATTTCTGAAGCCCCGGAAGGAATCCCTGAGACCTTCGTGGAGCCAAAGGCTTCTTGAAAAGACCGAGCCCGCTTTGCTCTGGATCGACGGCTTGTACGTTCGTCTGCTAAGAATCGCTCTCACCCATCGAAAGCACGTCGTCGTGGGCGTTATCCTCCTCTGCCTGATGACCCTGCCGCTGGGGTGGATTTTGGGCACCGAATTCTTCCCCGCTTCGGATGAAGGGCAACTGCGTCTATCGGTTCGGCTTCCGGTTGGATCCTCCCTGGAGGAGACGAAGAAGGTCGTGGCGAAGGTGGAGGAAACCGTCTTCGAGGAAGTCCCCGAAATGAAATCCCTTTGGGCGAGAGCCGGTTCGGGAAAGGGAAGGTCGGTCATTTTCAGTGGTCGATTCGCAGGCCCCCATATGGGAATGGCCTCTATCATGCTTGTGGACCAAGGAGAGCGGGACCGATCCTCTGAGAAGATCGCTCAGGTCTTACGGCCCAAGTTTCAAACGATTCCAGGCGCCATCGTAGGGGTCAATCCCGGAGGGATTGTCTCGAGGATCCTCACCTTCGGAGCAGAAGAACCGATTGACGTCGAAATTCTGGGCTACGATATCGCCACAGGGACTCGTCTTGCCAAGGAGGTGGAGGGAATCCTGAAAGGCGTTCGGGGGGTGACCGACGTTCAGATCGGGAGGGAGGAAGGGTATCCGGAGTATCAGGTTCGCGTCAAACCGGACCGGGCCGCGGCTCTCGGTCTGACGACGTCCAAGGTGGCGGAGGCCGTGAGAGGGGCTATCGAAGGGACCGAGGCAGCCCTCTACATCGATCCCAAGACAGGAAGGGAACATACGGTTCGGGTTCGTCTGACCCCGCGTGATCGGAGTCGTCCGGAAGATCTGCTCGAACTTCCCGTTTCCGTATCGAGCGGAAAGGTCGTTCCCCTCGAAAACGTGGCCGAGGTGGTTCGTGTCAACGCTCCGGTCCAGCTGGAAAGGAAGTACCAGCAGCGTATCGTTCACGTAACCGGAAATACGAGTGGCCGGGACTTAGGTTCTATTGCGGAGGAGATCGAGGAAAAGATTTCGAAGCTGAAGATCCCGACGGGTTTCTCCGTTGAGCTCAAAGGGGCCCGCCTCGAGCAACAGGACGCCTTCCGAACGCTTCTTTTTTCCCTGGGCCTTGCGGTTCTTCTCATTTACATGGTTTTGGCCTCCCAGTTTTCGTCCCTTCTTCATCCCTTCTTGATCATGTTCTCCGTTCCCTTGGGTTTTATCGGTGTGTTGTGGGCCCTTTTTCTTACCGGGAACACCATCAACGTCGTCTCCTTCATCGGAATGATCATGATGGTGGGCATTGTGGTGAGCAACGCCATCATCCTGATCGATTGCATCAACCGCTTTAGAAGGGAAGATGGGATGCCCCTGAGCGAGGCCGTTGTCGAAGCGGGCCGTGTTCGACTCCGACCTATTCTCATGACCTCCCTCACAACGGTTTTTGGGTTGATTCCCATGGCCCTGGGCATTGGAGAAGGCGCCGAGGCCAATGCGCCGTTGGCAATCGCCGTGATCGGTGGACTTTCGACCTCCATGGTCCTCACGCTCGTCTTCATTCCCGTCCTTTACTTTATCGTGGAGGGATGGAGGCTCAGAAGGAGAGAAGCCTCCGGGCAGAGTTTTTTGAAGGAGGGGACTTAACTGCAGCGATTAGATATGGTTCGAAGAAAGACGCGTCAAATTTCAGTGGGGTCCGTGAAGATTGGAGGGGATGCTCCCATCTCGATCCAGTCGATGACGAAGACGGATACAAGGGATGTCCGGAGGACCGTCCACCAGATTCGGAGGCTCGAAGAAGCCGGCTGCGAGATCGTCCGAGTGGCTGTGGTCGACGAGAACGGAGCCCATGCCCTTGTCGGGATCAAACAGAAGGTCAAAATTCCCATTATTGCCGACATCCACTTTCATCCTCACCTTGCCTTGAAGGCCTTGGAAGGGGGAGTCGATGGCCTTCGGATCAACCCGGGAAATATCGGAGGCCGGGAGGCTTTGAAGCGGATCGTTCTCGAAGCGAAGCGACGGGGGGTTCCCATCCGCATCGGGGTCAATTCGGGCTCCATCGAAAAGGAGTTTCTGGACCGCTTCGGCGGCCCTTCTGCTGAGGCCATGGCAGCCAGTGCCCTTCGGACCATCGAATGGATGGAGGACCTCGGCTTTGATCAAATTAAGGTCTCCCTCAAGGCCTCCGATGTGCTGCGAACGGTGGAGGCCTATCGCCTCTTTTCCGAGAGGTGTGATTATCCCCTTCACGTGGGCGTGACCGAGGCCGGTCTGGGCAGAGGGGCCATCGTCAAATCGGCAATCGGAATCGGGACTCTTCTTTTGAATGGGATTGGTGATACCCTTCGGGTTTCTTTGACGGGTGATCCCGTGGAAGAGGTTCGAGTCGGTTACGAAATCCTTCAGGCCCTGAAGATTCGGAGGCGCGGCGTAGAGATCATCTCCTGCCCTACTTGCGGACGTTGTGAAGTGAACCTGGTCCCCCTTGTGAGACGGATCGAAAAGGCGGTTCAAGGGATCGCGTCGCCTCTGACTGTGGCAATCATGGGATGTGTCGTCAATGGGCCGGGTGAGGCCCGGGAAGCCGATGTGGGCATCGCAGGGGGGAAACGAGCGGGTGTCCTGTTCAGGAAAGGGAAGGTGATAAGAAAGATCTCCGAGGAAGAGTTCGCTTCTGCCCTCCTCAGGGAAATCGAGACACTCCTTTCGCAGGCTTAATCCGCACGTTGCTTTACGGAGCGCCGGTGAAAGGGCTCTGGAGGCCTTGTCAAGCTGGTTTTGTTGACACGTGAGCGGTATCGCAGACTCCACCAGGGGTGAGGTCCGGCAGAGGGAACGGGAGTTGGTATTCAACCTTCTTAAGGTGCCGCTACAAGGCCTCTTTGGCGCCCTCACCAGTGCCCTCGAGCAAAATTTGTTGCAACATGAGGCTTACCGTTTTCTCTTTCTCAGGGTCTTCCAGACGTACCAGATCCGCTGGGCCACGGTGAAATGGGTAAGAAAGGCGAGGACCCAGAGGATCCCTTCCATGCACTGAAAAAGGGCTCCAACGGAGAGGAGGATGATCCGTTCCGCCCTCTCCATGAGGCCGATCGTACAGGGGATCTGGGCCGCTTCGGCCCGGGCTCGAGCATAGGGGATGAGGGCAGTCCCGATACTGACAATGGAGACGACGATGACGAGCACGGAATTCCCTCTTCGCTGGTAGACGACGAGGAGGGCCAGTAGGAGAAGGAGGTCCGAGTAGCGATCCAGGACCGAGTCGAGAAACCCTCCCAGAACCGTTACCTTGCCAAACTCCCGCGCTATGACACCGTCAAAGAGATCGAAGAGCCCCGAGAGAAGGATGGCTAATCCCGCCCAAAACCAGTGTTCTTTCCAAAGCAGGGCCGAGGCGACCATCATGGAAACGAAGCCCATAAAGGTGAAGAGATTCGGGTTGCCGCGACTTGCGCGCAGTTTCCGAAGGAGGGTGCTCAGATAAGGATCGAGGCGATGTCCGATTCGATTTCCGATCATGTTTGTCTGCCACGCTAACCCGAAAAGGATTTCCCAGGCGATGGGGTGATTGCGGCTTCCTCTTTCGGCAAAACCTGGAGGACCTGGTCGATTTCACAAAGACTCTTTAGGAATCCTCGGGCAGCCGATGAAGAGAGGCTCGGGATGTGCTGCTCGGAAAGGAAACGGTCCAAGGCATCGAAGGCCTCCCTCACCCGGAGATCGTCGTCCATCCACCTGCTGAAGAGGGATCGAAGCTGAGAGGCAGCCTGAGGGTCCGAATCGGTTGAGGCCTCTTGAGCCGCCCTCGCTCGAAGGGAATCGAATTTCCCTTGGAACCCTCTCAGTCTTTCCGCCACCTTTCGCATGGCCTCGAAGGTGAAGTTAAGCTTCTGCCGGTAATGGCCGTAGATGAGGAAGAAGCGGATGGCCGCCGCGTCGTAACCTTGACGAAGAAGGTCCTCGACGTAGTAGACATTTCCTCTACTTTTAGACATCTTTCGGCCGTTGACCAGGAGGTGGTAACCGTGAAGCCAGAACTTGGCCATGGGATAAGGACGGACCGACTCGAGGATGGCGATGGAATAGTCGTGATGACGAATCAGGTTGTCAAAGCCTCCGCAATAGATCGAGAGCGTTTCATCGAAGTGCTTCATCACCATGCTGGGATCCTGGATGTTCCAGGAGGGCCTGCCCTTTCCGATCCGGGTTTCCCAACAGGAGGAATCGCTTTTCTTGCATCCGTGCCATAGGATGAAATCCCCCAGGTTCCAGTTCATACCCGGATAGGTGTCGCGATGGAACCTTCTCTTTTTCTTCGGCCACTTCCCCAGGTCGAGGCCGAAAAGAGAGCCGAAGCGGGGGAACTTCAACGGATCGAAGTAGACGTTTCCTTTGAACCGATAAGCGATCCCTCTTTCGAGAAGCCTTTCGATGATCTCTACGGATTCCTCGATCGCTTCAGAGGCCCGAACCAGGTAGTCGGGCGTCTTCATACGCAAAAGGTTCATCTCCTCCAAGAAACGGCCGATGTTCTCGTCGGTCAAAGCTCTCAGACTCACCCCTCTTTTTTCAGCCTCTCGAAGGGCCTTATCCTCCAAGTCCGTAAAATTCATGCCCCGTACAACCCTATAGCCCGAGAACTCCAGATATCGGACGAGGACATCCTCGAATAAGAAGGTTCTGAAGTTTCCGATATGGGATCTCTGATAAACAGAGGGGCCGCAGGTAAAGAGGGTCACCCGATTCGGATGGACCGGTTCAAAAGGTTCCAACTTTTTCCCAAGACTATTGAAGAGCTTTAACATATTGTCTATTCCCCCATGCCAGCGGGGACCACCCGCGAACCATGAAAATCCCTGGCCCCATCATGGCCTGGTGCAAGGGTGAAGCGTTGATCCTTTTGCCTCCCGCCTTCAACCTCTAACCTTCAACGTCCGCAAGCTATCCCTTCGCCCTACGTAAAAGCATTAACCTTTGCCAGCCCCTCTAACCGCTGGTAGGGCGATTTTCTATCCAACCCTCATGTTGCAAAAACCCCCCACAGAGAGGGCTTCGTTTTTTGACGGAGGGGGTAATCCACATCGGCGATCGAGAAAAAACAAAACCCCTGATAAAAGGGCTCCCCGCACAGAGGAACCCGGATCAAGGTCTGGAAGAAGAAGGGGTTTCCCCTTCTTTCTCCACGGGAAGGACGATTCGGAAGGTGGACCCTTTGCCCACCTCGCTTTCTACGTTGATCTCTCCGTTATGGCTTTGAATGATCCCATAGCTGATCGCCAGCCCAAGGCCCGTCCCCTTTCCTGTCTGCTTCGTTGTGAAGAAGGGATCGAAAAGCTTGGAGAGATGTTCCTTCGGGATGCCGCAGCCTGTATCCGAGAAGGCGATCTCGACCTTGTCATTCTTCTGAGCGGTTCGGATACGAAGCATACCGCCGTCTTTGGACATGGCGTCCGCCGCATTGAGCAGAATGTTCATAAAGACCTGCTGAATCTGGTCGCCATCCACAAAGAGCATGGGAAGCCCGTCCTGATACTCTTTGACGATCTCCACATTCTGAAACGGAGCCTGCTTTTCAAGGAGAATAAGGGTCTTTTCGAGAAGCTGATGGATGTCCCAGGGTTTCTTATCGGGTTTTCTCTGCCGGGCGAAATCGAGAAGTCCCCTCACGATGTTTCGGCATCGAGACGTTTGCTGAACGATGGTTTCGAGGTCTTTTCGCCAGGGATGCTCCGCATCGATCTTCTTCAGAAGGAGGGAGCTGAAGGTCAAGACGCCTGTCAAAGGGTTGTTGATCTCGTGGGCCACTCCGGCAGCCAGTTCTCCGATGGCGGCCATCTTTCCGGCGTGAATCAGTTGGTCTTGGACCCTCTGAAGCTCCTCCGTCCTTTCCTGAACCCGTCGCTCCAACGTTTCGGTCCATCCTTCGATCGCGTCACGGGATCGTTTCAGTTCGGCGATCATGGTGTTGAAGGATTCGGAGAGCTTTCCCAGCTCGTCGTGGGATCGAATGGAGACGCTCTGGTCGAGGTTTCCGTCCGCAGCTCGTTTGGTGGCTGCCAGAAGTCGATCGATGGGCTTGCTGACCATGCGGTGGAGGAGAAGGCTCAAGAGGAGGCTCAGGACGATTACGCTGATCATGCCGGAGACGATCATGCGGTTGTAGATCCGGGTCTTTTCTTTTTCAAAACCCTCGAGGCTGATGATGGTATCGAGAACACCCAGGACGTTGAGGCCTTGCGGATGGCATGTGTAGCAGGCGGGCTCGTTGTAGATGGGATTGATCAAACCGAGAAGCTTCTGCTGTTCCGTTTGATAGATGCGGGTTTTGCTGTCCGAGGGAAGGAGCACCTTGGCCTCGTCCTCTCGATGGCAACCGTAACAGGCCTCGGCCCTCTTGTCCACCACCGTTCCCACCTTGGACTGATCGGAGGAGACGGTGATCTGCCCCATCTTGTTGAAAATACGAACCTCCACGATCCCTTTTCTTTGCGCCACGTCGTCGATGATCCGTTGGTATTCGTCTCGGCGGTCCTTGATCATGGCGTTGCGAATGCTCAGGCGAATGGTTTCGCTAAGGTTGTAGGCTTCCTCTTCCGTCTTCTCGAGGATCTGTCGGGAGAGGGAGGCAATGTTGAGGTAGAGAAAGATCCCTTCGATGACCACCAGTACGACGATGACACTGAGGATAATCTTCGTTTTCAGGCTTTGGACAATCCGGCTCATCCTGGTCACGATCGATTCATCCTCTCTTATCCGCTCCATCCGCGAAGCTGGTAGTACTCCTTCAACATAAACGCTAACTCCTCGGGCTGAAGGGATTTTCCCGTCTCCTGGAGCACTTCGCGAAAGAATCGCCGCGGAAGGCGATCGTCTTTCTTCTTTACCCCCTCTTGTTGGTTGAAGGCCCGGGCGAGGTTGATGATCCGCGCGGCAATCGCTTTGAGCCCTTCTTTTTTGAGAGAAAGACCGCAAGAGGCGTGAATGATCCCTTCCAGATCTTTCCACGTGATCAGATCCCGGTAGAAACGGCAAAGGATCAGGGCGTCGAAAAGGGTCATCTTGTCTTCCACGTCGACAAAGAGCTTGGCTTTCCCTTTCACATCGCTGGGATCGATTTCACCGGAAAGCTCCGATTTGTAAAAAGTGGCCCTCAGATGGCAGGCCCCTCGGTCTGAAGTCGCGTAGGCCAGTCCCATTCCCTTAAGGACCCTCGGGTCGAACCCGGCGGGCTCAAGGCCCTTCACGTGAATCGCACGCTCCTCCATTCCCCAAACTCGGGCCGCATGGCGAACGCCTTCCGCGAGAACCTTGCCCACGCCCCTGCGATAGGCGATCTCGATGAGAAGACGGGCGATGACGTCCACATCGCCATATCGAAGATCTTCTCTGATCTTTCCGCTCTTGGAGGCCTCGATGGCAAAGGCAACAAGGTTTCCGCTGGTGATCGTGTCGAGACCGAGACGATCGCAGAGGTCGTTAAGATAGATGATCTCCTCGATCGATTTCACCAGACAGAGGCCGCCAAAGGCGTAGATCGTCTCGTACTCGGGCCCCATGATGCGGAGCCCTCGATGGCGTCCTTCTTTCACCTCCGAGATCTTTCCGCAAGCCATCAAACAGTGGGGGCACGCCGAGGGTTTGACGTGGCACCGTTCGAGAAGGCTTTCGGCGCTGATTTCCTCCCATCCGTCCAAGGTGCCCTTGGACCAGTACTGGGTCGGAAAGGCTCCTACGGTGTTCATGATGGAGACGAGCATGGGGGTCCCGTACTTCCTGTAGGTCTCGACGGTTTGATGGCCCTTGACCCGTTCTTTGAAGGCCTTTGCCAGCTTCTTCAGGGAGGCAGGATCCGCCAGAGGTCGCCTCGTCTGGCCGTGAAAGACCATGCCTTTGAGCCTTTTCGATCCCATCACCGCGCCGATCCCCGCTCTACCGAGGGACCGCCAGCGCTCGATTTCGATCACCGCGCATTTGACCTGATGCTCCCCGGCCGGCCCGATGACGAGGGCTCCGGCTTCATCCCGGCCAACCTTTTCAAGGAGGGCCTCCTCGGCCTCGTAGGTCTCCTTGCCCCAAAGAGGCGTTGCGTCGTGGAAACGAACCTCTTGATCGCTCACCTCAAGAAAGACCGGGGCTCGGGAGCGGCCTTCGATGACAATGGCATCATAGCCGGTTCGGCTCATGGGAATCGTGATATCGCCGCCCGAGTAGGACTCCGAATAGATGCCCGTCTGAGGTGATTTCGTGAAAACGGCAAACCGGCTGGAGCCGTAAAAGGGGCTATCGGCCAAGGGGCCGGTGGTCAAAATCACCCGATTCCGAGGAGAAAGGGGAGAGATCCGTGGAGGGTTTTCCCTGAGGAGAAGGTAAGACCCCAAACCCTTTCCGCCGAGATAGGTTTGAAGAATTTCGTCGGAAAGGGCCTCGATCGTACTTTTCCTCTTTGAAAGATCGATCCGAAGAAGTCGGTTGAAGAATCCTTTCACGTTTCAATCATAATGGAATCGGGCAACCGAAATCAAGGCGAGAGGCCTTCGATCGCATTTCGAAGGGACGGGTAGCCTTTTCCAAAAGGATCAGGCGATGAGGTCGGGTCTGGGAATCTGATGTTCACATGGAACGTTGGTCTGGCAAAGGCCGCACGAGGAGGGAGGATCTTTCAACCCGTACTCCCTGACCTTCGCCTTGAGGGTATGGGAGTGGAGATAGGCTGCACACTTGTCTTTGTCGTGGCCCTTCTCCGTAATCGCTCCGGCCGGGCAACGGGAGATACATCTTCCACATTTCTCGTAACGAAAAAAGAGGCAGTTCTCCTGATAATCGCCATATTTCCGCTCGCTCGGGGTCAACTTGAGCAGAGTGATCACGCTACCCACTCGCATGGCGATCCCCTTCGGTGTGATGAAACCGTCGCTCAGGCCAAAGGTTCCAAGACCGCAGGCAAAGGCCGCGTGACGTTCCGACCACGAAGAGGCCCACCCCACCTTCTCATCCCGAAAGGAGCGAAAGGAAGCCGCGTGGATAGGGGCAACCGCGGGGTAGCCGAGATCCCGAAGGAATCGAACTACGTGGTGGCGCAAGGCGTCGTTACAGGCCTCGCCGAAATCCCTGGTGTAGGCCCAAAGCTTCGAGGGGAAACGGTCTTCCTTCTGGTTGCTCCTTCGGGTGTCTTCGGCAGCAGGAAGGATCCAGGCGACGACGCTCAGGGTTTCAGCCTCGGAGAGTCGTAAAGGCCTTCCTTTCTCTCGTAAGGCCTCGGCCATGATCTCTCGAGGGGTCAGGTGAAAGGGACCGATCACGGTCTTGTACCGGGAAAAGAGGGGATCGTTTCCTGAGGCGAACCCCACGAGGGGTTCATCCCAGTAATGGCCAGAGCCCGGATGGCCTTTTCGATTCTCCTCGCTTCGGCGAATGAAGTCCTTGATCAGCTTGTCGAGGGTTTCGTTAGGATTTCTGAGAAGGATGACCTTCTCCTCTTGGGTCATTGGGGCAGCCTTTCATGTCCGGTTCACAAACCGTTCATGGAACGGACGGTTAACCCTTAGCGCTCGTTCTCTTCGAGGTCTCCTACGCCAAAGCCTCCCCTTTCGTGAACCCCCTGCTGTTTACACCGATACTCCTCAATGGCAAGCTTCAAGGCATCGGCAGCGAGGGTGAAGCAGGGGACCTTCTCCTTGGGAAGTTGGGAGAGAATCTCTCTCGAAATCTCTTCCGAGATCCGGAGGGCCTCTTCGAGGGTTGCTCCCTTAATCCTTTCGGTCAGGATGGAGCTTGTGGCGATGGCGGCGCCGCAGCCGAAGGTCTTGAACTTCGCCTCCTCGATCCTTTCTCCGTTGACCTTGATGTGCATCTGCATGATGTCGCCGCACGAGGCGTTCCCTACCGTGCCCACTCCGTCGGGATTCGGGATTTCTCCCACATTTCTCGGATTGCGGAAATGGTCCATCAAAAACTGCGGATACTTCGCCATGGTTTGCCCCTTCGTGGATCAGTTTTTCGCCTGCTCGTTCTCCAGTCGTTTCACTCGTTCTTCGAGCCTGTTGTAGAGCTGAAGGATCATCTTCATGATGTCCGAAAGGGGATCCGGAAGATTTCCGTGCTCGAAATCGAGTTCCTCCTTTTCGGGCGTCGGGGATTCGATCACGCGGCCGGGCACACCCACGACCGTGGCTCCCGGAGGGACCGGTTTGACGACCACGGACCCGGAGCCGATCCTTGCTCCGTCTCCGATGGTGATAGCCCCAAGGATCGTGGCGTTCGATCCCACGATGACCCGGTTGCCCAGGGTGGGGTGACGCTTCTTTTTCTCAAGGGTCGTGCCGCCCAAGACCACCCCTTTGTAGAGAAGGCAATCGTCTCCGATCTCGCTCGTCTCACCGATAACGATTCCCATCCCATGATCGATGAAGACACGCCTCCCGATCTGTGCTCCCGGATGGATCTCAATTCCCGTGAGCCAGCGGCTGAGGTGGGAGAGGAGGCGCGCCGTGGTATACCATTTCCGGCGGTAAAGGAAATGGGCTATCCGGTGAAACCAGATGGCGTGAAGGCCTGGGTAGCAAAGAAGGATCTCCACGTAGTTCTTAGCCGCCGGATCCCGCTCCTTGATGACCTGAATGTCTTCCTTGAGGCGTTTCAACATCGAGAAAAGTCGCTTCCCCGGGCTCCTGAACGAAATCGCCCATTTGGGCCTTAAAAAATTACTTTAACCTAAACCGAAGCTTTAATCCAATGCCTCATTTCTCCGGGACTTGACAACTAAACAAACGTATAGTATTATTTTCCCGGAGGTTGAGATGAGGCTCACGCGACGACAAAGGGAGGTCTTTCGTTTTATCAAGGTCTTCATCAGAGAAAAAGGTTACCCTCCCTCCGTGAGAGAGATCGGTGAGCATTTTCAGATCTACCCCCGGGCCGCCTTCGATCATCTGAAGGCCTTGGAGCGAAAGGGCTATCTGAGGCGGAGGGGCGCAGTCTCGCGGGGTCTTGAAATCCTTGTCTTTCAAAACGAGGATGGCGAAGCGTCCCTCTCCAGGGAGAGAATCGATGGAAGAGATTTTCTACAAGGCAGGATGATTCGCGAGGTTCCGATCCTTGGACGGGTGACAGCAGGAAAGCCCATTCTTGCCGTTGAACATGTGGAAGGAACCCTCCCTCTTCCCGAGGAGTGGACCAATGGAGGGGAGATCTTTCTTCTGAAGGTGAAAGGCGAGAGCATGGCGCCCTACATCCTTCCAGAGGATTACGTGATCGTGCGATCTCAGCCTTCCGCTGAGAACGGAGAGGTGGTGGTGGCCCTTGTAGGAGGCGAGGCTACTGTGAAACGATTCTTTCAACGCGGCAGCCGGATCGAGTTGGAGCCGGACAACAAGGAATGGGAAACCATTCGAATTGACGGGAGAAGCGAAGATGTTCAGATCCTCGGGAAGGTCATCGGCGTTTTTAGAAAATGCTGATCGACGGTCGGTCCTACCCCTTGGCCTTTCCTTCGAGGAGATCCTCTCAGAGTTCATCCTTCCAAGCTCCCTCAAGGAAGAAACCCTTCCTGTGAGGACCCTTCTTTGGGGGGACGAGACAGGAGCCCTTGCTTCATGGGTGGCAGGGTGGATGGCCCTTAAAGGGTTCGGGGTGATTGTCCTCGACGGAGCCAACCGGTTCGATCCGTACAAGGTTTCCCTCATTGCAAGGAAGGCAGCGGTTCCTCCCGATGGGGTTCTTAAAGGGATCCAGGTGGCGAGGGCCTTCACGTCCTATCAGATGGAGACGCTGATCGTGGAGAGGCTTCCACAGCTTCTTGAAAAGGTCTCTCAGAAACCCTGGGTGATCCTCCTCGGAGCGATCACACCCTTCGGAGATGAGGATCTTTCGGATCGGGAGGTGGGGCCTCTTCTTGAGAGGATTCTTAAAAAGATGGAAGAGCTATCTTTGAAGGGCATTCCCCTTCTCCTCTTTCAACCCTCCCTTTTTCCCAGTGCGAGGAGGGAATATCTGATGAAGAAGCTCTTCTCGTTTTCGGACGGGGTTTGGAAGGTGACCCTTGAGTCCGAGGGGCTGAAGTGGGTTCTGCAAAAAAAGAGGGCCCAGTCTTTGGAAACAGCAAAACCCCGGCTCCCTTCTTTAAAGCCCTTACCAACGGAGAAGGTCCATGGGTAGAACGGTTCTTCCTTTCAGCAAGGTACTCGAACAGGAGGTCCAGCAGTGGAGGAAGTTTCGAAGGGGACTTCGCAAGGAGGATCAACAGTTCTTCGACCGCCTTTTCGAAAAGGCGAGGCTTCACGTGCAGGCCGGAGTCTACGCCTCGACCCCTTGGCCTTTTGAAACCATTCTCGTCTCCATCCTTCTCGAGCACGAGAAGGCCTTGGACGAGATGCGATCGAGGCTAAAAGCCCTTGAGAAGGAGAGGGGAGGCTTCGTCGAATCTGCCGAAGCCTTCGAAGAGCTCGATACGGAGGAGAGGAAGGTTCCGTAATACGCCCCTTTCGACGGGCCATACTCCCCTTGACGCCCTTGCCGTGTGACGATGGAACTTGAAGGGTTTCTTTTCGACCTTTACTGCCTCGATTCGTCCATGATCCTTTGGATAAAAGAGGAGGGAGGATCCCTCCGTCGCCTGGAGGATCCTTTCCGGCCCCGGTTCTATGCCAAAGGGAAAAAAGAAGACCTTCGCACCCTTTGGGATTTTCTCGAACGAGGCCGGTGGGCAACCGGTCACCGCTGGACTCGAAAGCGGGAATTCTGGACAGGCGACGAGGTGGAGGTTCTGGAGATCGAGGTGGCTGACGGCCGTCGCTATACACAGCTTGTCAAGATATTAGGCCCATGGGAAGAGGGGATTCGTTTTTACGATTGCGATATCCCTTTGGCCCAGCTCTATCTCTACGAAAAAGGTCTCTTCCCTACGGCACGATGCCTCATCGAATGCGAGGGGACCCGCCTCTTTGAAATCCACTCCGATCCCGCGGAGTCGGTGTGGTCGGATGTAGGAGAGACCCCCGATCTTCGGATCATGGAACTTCGTCTGGATGACCGTCGCACCTTCTCTCACCGGGGAAGGCCTCGATCGCTTCTCATCGAATGTGAAGGCTATGAGATCGAGATGGAAGAGATGGATCTGAAAGAGATGGGAAGGCTTCTTCGATCTTTCGATCCGGATGTGATTCTGACCGAGGATGGGGACTCCTGCCTCATGCCTTTTTTCTTTGCGATGGAGCATAAGTCCAAGATCGCTCTTCCCTGGGATCGAGAGCCCCATGGGCCGAAACGGTCCCTTCGAACTCAGGGCCGTTCCTACTGGTCTTATGGTCGAACTTACTACCAGGCCGCGGCCTATCCGCTCTTCGGAAGGTGGCATATCGATCGCCGGAATTCTTTTCTCTTTAAAGAGTCGGCCCTGGAGGGGATCCTCGAGCTGGCACGGCTGGCCCAAATCCCTGTGCAGAGGATGGCCCGGACCTCACCCGGAACGGCCATTACATCGATGCAGCTTGCCCGGGCCTTCCACGAAGGGATCCTCATCCCTTGGCGGAAAGGGGAGCCCGAACGGTTTAAGACCGCATGGGATCTTCTCGTTGCCGACAAGGGAGGGCTCGTTTTTCAACCCAAACTGGGCCTTTTTGAACACGTCGCAGAGATCGACTTCGCCTCCATGTATCCCACCATGATGGCCCTTCACAACATCTCTCCTGAGACCGTGCTCTGCGGGTGTTGCGAGAATCAGAAGGTTCCAGAGGTGGGCTACACGATCTGCGAAAAGCGCGAGGGGCTGGTGCCCAAGGTCCTTCGGCCTCTTCTGAAAAGAAGGACTTGGCTGAAGAGTATGGCGAAGCGGTCGGAAAAGGGGGAGATTTATCATCGCAAGCAGACCGCATTGAAGTGGATGCTTGTCACCTGTTTTGGATACCTCGGTTATCGGAACGCCCGTTTTGGAAGGATCGAGGCCCACGAAGCTGTCACCGCCTTTGGCAGGGAGAAGCTTCTTCAAGCGAAGGAGATCTGCGAAGAGGCTGGATTTGAGCTTCTCCATGCCCTCACCGATTCGCTCTGGATTCGTAAAGAAGGGACGACCGAGGAGGAGGTCCTCACCCTTTGCGAGAAGATCAGCGAGGCCACCGGAGTCGTCATGAACCTCGAAGGCCTCTATCGGTGGATTGCCTTTCTTCCCTCGAAAGGGAACGTTGAAAGCCCGGTGGCGAACCGCTACTTCGGCCTTTTCCGTGATGGAAAGATAAAGGCCAGGGGTCTCTCTTTCCGGCGAAGCGACACGCCTCCTCTTGTAGGAGAGGCCCAGCTTCGGATGCTCGACCTTTTGGCCAAGGCAGATGGGAAGGAGGCCTTTTCATCGAAGATCCCGGAGATTTTGGAGCTCCTTCTTGAGCACAGTCTCCTTTTGCAAGAGGGAAGGGTTAAACCGGAGGATCTGGCGATCACGAAGAGGATTTCCCAGGAGGCCAATGCCTACAAAGTGGATAGCCTCACAGCCCTGGCTGCCCAGCAGATGGAGGATTTCGGAGTCTCCGTTCACCCGGGAGAGAAAGTGCGATACATCATCCGCGCCCCTCAATCAAGGGTTAAGGAAGAGAGGGTCAGACCTTTTCCTTTCGTGGGTCCAGGGGACACGTATGACGTCAAAACCTATCAGAGGCTTCTTCTTAAAGCCACAGAGGAGCTGCTGATCCCCGTGGGCTATGATCAGAAACGCATCGAGGCGTTCCTGAAAAGGGCCTTGGGTGAAGGAGGCGTTTCTTCCTCACGACGAGGACCGACCCCTCGTCGCCCCTCGTCGCAGGGACCCCCGGTTGCTTCGCCGTGACGTAAGGAGGGGAAGGAATCGGAGCCGCCGCTTTTCAGATGGATTGCGAGACGATTTACGGTGTGATATACTTCTTCGACTCTTGTACAAATTGAGCCGTATCGTTTCAGCAAAGGGCTTCCTATCGGGTCCAACAGCATCGCGTTTTTTCGGGAGGTAAACGATGTCTTCTGTGATCATGGAAACCGAACTCAAGAATCTCACCCTCTTAGGTCGGGGAAAGGTGAGGGACATCTACGATCTTGGCGACCGATTGCTCATCGTGGCCACGGATCGGATCTCGGCTTTCGATGTCGTCATGCCCAATCCCATCCCCGATAAGGGCAGGGTTTTGACCCAGCTTTCGAGGTTCTGGTTCGAGCTCACTCAGGAGATCATTCCAAACCATCTGATCTCAACCGACATGAGGGATTTTCCTCCGGAGTGCCGGGGGTACGAAGAGGTTCTTGCCGGACGCTCCATGTTGGTCCTGAAATCGAAACCCCTTCCCGTCGAATGTGTGGTTCGGGGCTATCTGTCGGGTTCGGGATGGGAGGAGTATCGAAAGACACAAACCGTCTGCGGCCTTCGCCTTCCAGGAGGCTTGGTCGAGTCATCGAGGCTTGAAGAGCCCCTCTTCACACCGGCCACCAAAGCAGAGGCAGGCCTTCACGACGAGAACATCACCTTTGAGAAGATGGAAGAACTCGTTGGGCCGAACCTTGCCCATAAGCTCCGAGACGTGGCGGTTTCGGTCTACCGAAAAGCGAGGGAGTTTGCCGAAGAGCGGGGCATTCTCATTGCCGATACGAAGATGGAGTTCGGGATTTGGGAGGGGAAGCTCATCTTGATCGACGAACTGCTCACCCCGGATTCGTCACGGTTCTGGCCGAAGGACGAGTATGAGCCCGGTCGACCTCAGCGAAGTTTTGATAAGCAATACCTCAGGGATTACCTGCTTTCGATCCGTTGGAACAAAACCCCTCCGGCTCCGACGTTACCCGAGGAGATCATCCAAAAGACAAGGGAGAAATACCTCGAGGCCTATGAGCGACTTGTAGGCAAGCCGCTCCAGACCGGACCGTGAGGCTCCCATAAATCCTGCACGGACGGATGGGTTCTGATGAGGTTCGGAGGGACGGGAGGGAAGGGTGGCGAAGCCGCGAGGCTGCAGAGCCCTTTTCTCATTCTTTGAGATTTCTTTTCTTCTTACGCCACGCCTCGAGGCGCCTCTTCACCTCTCTTTCGAACCCGAAGTCGCTCGGTTCGTAGTAGATCCTTCCCTTCAAATTCTCCGGCAGGTATTCCTCAGGGACAAAGTGATCGGGATAGTCGTGGGGATATTTGTAATCCTTACCGTAGCCTAATTCCTTCATCAGGGTGGTGGGTGCGTTTCGGATGTGAAGGGGAACGGGCATGGCCTCCTTTTCCCGGACGTCTCTCTGGGCCGCTCCGAAGGCCACGTAGAGGCTGTTCGATTTGGGTGCGGTGGCAAGGTAGACGGCTGCCTGGGCCAGGGCCAACTCGCCCTCGGGGTGGCCGATGAAGTGAAAGGCTTCCATGGCTGAAAGGGCCACCTGAAGGGCCTGAGGGTCGGCCATTCCCACATCCTCCGAGGCGAACCGGATCATTCGGCGGGCAATGTAAAGGGGATCCTCGCCCGATTCGATCATCCGCGCAAGCCAGTAAAGGGCTGCGTCCGGATCGCTTCCCCGCAAGCTCTTATGAAGGGCCGAGATGAGATTGTAATGCTCCTCTCCGGCCTTATCGTAGAGAAAGGCCTTCTTTCGGAGGGCCTCCTCGAGGTTCTCTTTCCGGATGCGACGCATTCCTGACGCATCCGGAGGCGTCGTCAGGACGATCATCTCAAGGGTATTCAATCCTGTTCGGGCATCTCCGTTGGCAAGACGAGCGATGCCTTGGATCACTTCCGGTTCCAAAACGGCACGATATCTCCCAAGGCCTCTCTCCTCGTCGGATAGGGCTCGTCGTAAGATGAGCCCGATTTCCTCCTCTGTCAAAGCTCGAAGCGTGAAGACCTTGGAGCGGGAGAGCAAGGGAGAGATCACCTCGAAGGAGGGGTTCTCCGTTGTAGCGCCGATCAGGATGATCGTTCCGTTTTCCACGTGGGGAAGAAAGGCATCCTGTTGCGCTTTGTTGAAACGGTGAATCTCGTCGACAAAAAGGATCGTTCGTTTCTGCTCGTACTGGAGCGCGTCCTTTGCCTCTTTGACAACCTCTTTGATTTCTTTGACGCCGGAGAGGACAGCACTGAAAGATAGGAATTGGCAGTGCGTCGTGGAGGCAATGATCATGGCGAGGGTCGTCTTCCCCGAGCCTGGCGGCCCCCAGAGGATCATCGAGGGAAGGTGGTCCGATTCGATGGCCTGTCGAAGCATCTTTCCCTTCCCTAAAAGATGCTCTTGTCCAACGAACTCCTCGAGGGTGCGGGGCCTCATGCGGTCGGCAAGGGGAGCTTCCCTTCTTACGAGGTCTTTCTGTTCATGGGTAAAAAGCTCGCCTTGCTTCTTCATCTCTCAGCCTCTTTCGTTTCACCCTATGGAGCGGAAGGATCGCCACCGGAGGTGGCCGAGAGGTGCCGAGACTTATGGGAAAGTGCCTCTCCTTCCCATGGAGGTGGGAAGGCGGTCTTGATCTCCCGCATGATCTCGAGCATCTGTTCGTGAATATACCCGTTCGTTGCAAGGGTCTCCAAGGATGAATAGATGCTGTGAGAGCCTCCGTCGAAATCCGTCAGCTTCCCACCGGCCTCCTTCACGAGAAGGCAGCCTGCAGCCATGTCCCAAGGATGAAGCTTCATCTCCCAGAAGCCGTCGAATCGACCTGCTGCCACGTAGCAGAGATCGAGGACGGCCGAGCCCGGGCGGCGAAGGGCAAGGGTTCGTACCATGAAGGCGCGGAAGAAGGTGAGGTAGAAATCGGGGTATTGACGGATATCGTAGGGGAACCCCGTTCCAATGAGGCACGTATCGAGATCTTCGTTTCGGGAGGCCCGAATACGTTGCCCGTTGAGAAAGGCTCCGTGTCCTTTGACGGCATGGAAAAGCTCTCGAAGGTTGGGATCATAAACCACGGCGAGGGAGAGCTCTCCTTCGTATTCCAGAGCGATCGACACGCAAAAACACGGGTATCCATGCACGTAATTGGACGTCCCGTCAAGAGGGTCCACGATCCAGCGCCAGGGTGATCCTTTCCGTTCAAAAGGGGTCTCCTCGGTCAGGACCTCGTGATCGGGGAAAGCGTGGCGGATTCGCCGGAGGATTCTCTGCTCGCAGATACGGTCCACCTCTGTCACAGGGTTGATTTCGGCTTTGTACTCCACATGGAGCGCACCTTGAAGGGAGCGCCTCTGGATTCGTCCTGCATCTTTGGCCGCTTGAACGGCCACTTCCAAATAGGGTTCATAATTTTTCATGGCGGCCTACGGAAAACCTCCAAAATTGACAATCGCTTTACGAAAACTATATGATACGGGGGAAGGGAAGTCAACCTGCGAGAAAGAGGGAGAAGGTATGCGTTTTGAATCCTACGGAAAATGTTTTGTCTGTGGAGATGAGAACCCTGGTGGCTTGCGGTTGCGTTTCGAAATCGACAAGGATCGTAAAACCCTGAAGACGACCTTTGTGGCGGGGGAGGTCTTTCAAGGATTTGATGGAGTCGTTCATGGCGGCATTGTCAGTACCCTTCTTGACGAGGCCATGGCCAAGTTGGCCTACGAACTGGGCTACGGAGGTGTCACGGCCGTCCTGGAGATCCGATTCAGGAAGCCCGCTCCAATCCTCACCCCCTTGTTCGTTCACGGAGAGATCGTCGAGGTGCGGCCCAGGCTGATCCGGGCTGTGGCACGGATGACCACCGAAGACGGAACGGTTCTGGCCACGGCCAGATCGACCCTCATGCGGCCCAAAGAGGATTAGCCCGCCAGTTGCCCCGGAGAGGAGGGATTCCTGTGCCTTCAGGGTTAAGGGAAGGTTCTAAGGGTTTTCCAACGGGTTCCCATCCAGCCTGAGGAGCGCTCGGGCGTTTTCGCCGAGGATCTTCGCTCTTTCCTCCTCCGTGAGGTTTGCCCTTTGCAGCTCCGAAAGATATCTCTTGGGGGAGAGCAGTGGAAAGTCGCTTCCCAAAAGGATCTTTTCCGGGCCCACCATCTCTTTGCCGAGTGCGTAAATCTTGTCGGAATAGAGGAGGGGTGAGGCGGCCGTATCATAATAAACCCGCCTCATCGCCTTCTTGACCTCCGGCATGAGCTCGTAGAAGGGAAGCCCCCCGCCCCAATGGGCCAGGATGACCGGAAGGTTGGGAAAGGCCTGGATCAGGTCGTAAAAGCGATCGATCGGTGTCCGTCCCTTTCCCGGATAGACATGGCCCAGGGTTTCGTTGGTGTGAAGAAGGAAGGGAAGGCCCTCCTTTTCCATTGCCGAAAGCAGGGGTCTCATCCTTTCGATCTCCGTATGGGTCATCTCGCGACCGTAGAATCCGGCCTCTCCGACTCCCCGAGCCCCCCACTTCAATGCCCATTCGAACTCCAGGACTGCGGCATCGGGATCCGAAAGGGGTACTGTCACGAATACGACGAGTCGATCAGGATATCGGGAGGCGGATTCGAAGAGATATTCGTTATGAAAGCGGCAGAGATCTTCACGATCCCATGGGAACCCGAGGATGACGGACCAAGCGACTTCAGCCTCATCCATAGCCGAAATGAGCTCCTCCACCCGGGCGATTTTGGCTTTCGGGTTTTCGTAAAGGGATGAAAACCCCTTGTCTTTTTCGCAGAAGGCTTCTCGATGAGACTGAACCGAATCAGGAAAGATGTGCGTATGGCAATCGACGATCATAGGCAGAGGAGATGAAGACCCGAGGGGTCTTTACTCGAAGAAGCTGACATCGCCCTTTCCCTTTCGGAGCACTTTTGGAATCTCATCTGTCAGATCGATGATGCTCGAATGCTCAGCGACGATGAGGCCGCCGTCCACGACCAGGTCAAGCTGTTTTCCAAAGCGCTCTTCGATTTCGTGAGGATCGTTGTAGAGTCCTTCGTCCGGTCGGTTCACACTGGTGCTGATGATCGGATTGCCAAGCTCTTTGACGAGGGCAAGACAGATCTTGTTGTCGGGAATGCGGATCCCCACCGTTTTCTGTTTCGTCTGGGCAATCTTTGGAACGAGCTTGGTTGCTTTCAAGACAAAGGTATACGGACCCGGAAGAAGGCGTTTCATCGTCTTGTAGGCAAAGTCCGAGACAAAGGCATACTTGCTGATATCTTTCAGGTCGGCGCAGATGAAGCTGAGGGGTTTCTTGCCGTCTCCCTGCTTCAGTCGGTGAACCTTTCGAATGGCCTCTGGGTTGAAGAGGTCGCAGCCGACCCCATAGATCGTGTCCGTGGGATAACCAATGACTCCACCCCCTCGGAGAACCTCTACGACTTTTCGGACGAGCCTGATCTGAGGATTTTTCGGGTTGATGGTGATGATCATAGTTTACTCCTTGTTTCAAGATGGCGATTTCGCCTCCACGCCTAAAAAACCCTAACCAATTTCGGAACGGAAGTCAAACGGGCCCTCATGTCGCCTGAAATGAACCGTGAATCACGAACCGTGAACAATGAACCATGAACTGTGAACCATGAACCATGAACAATGAACAATGAACCGTGAACCGTGAACAATGAACTGTGAACAATGAACCATGAACGATGAACAATGAACGATGAACTGTGAACCATGAACCATGAACAATGAACAATGAACTCTGATCGATCCATGCAAGGGCAACCCTGTGAGGTTGCCCGGGTGGTTTTACCTCATGGCAGGTGATTTCAAGAACCTCATGAGGGCGATGAGCTTTCGGTCCCGTTCCCTCATCACATCGGCCGTCGAGCGATCAGAATAGTCGTAGAAGCCTTTACCTGTCTTTACTCCGAGGCGTCCTTCCTTCACCAGGCGTATGAGCGTCCGAGGCTTTCGATCTTTCGACACAAGATGAATCGAAGGGTTCTCTTCGAAGGAAAGAGCAAGATCGAGGCCTGTGAAGTCGTATCGTCCGACCACCCCCACGACGGGGATCCGGAGGCCGATGCTGTTCTTGACGGCCCGATCGATTTCCTCGGCTGAGGCAAAGCCTTCATCGAGAAGGTAGAAGATCTCTCGCGCCATGGCTCGTTGAAGCCGGTTGACGATGTAGCCGGGGATGAATTTTTTCATGAGAACAGGCTCTTTCCCGAGGCTCCGAAGAATTTCCTGGACGGTCCGGATGGTTTCGGGAGACGTTTGGGGACCGCCGACCACATCCACCAAAGGGATCAGGTGGGGAGGAGCCCACCAATGGGTGATGATCATCCTTTTTGTCCGCTCCGTCTTGAGGTAAGGGAAGACGTTGAGATAGGACGTGTTGCTTGCAAAGATCGTCCTACGAGGGCAGAGGCTGTCGAGGGTCTGGAAAAGCTTTCGTTTTGCCCTGGGATTTTCTGAAATGGCCTCTATGACAAGGTCTGCCTCGGCTCCCGCTTGGAGGTCCGAGGTGGGATGGATCCGAGAAAGGGTTTCTTTGATGGTTCGGACGCGGATCAACCCTTCCTCTTTCAGCGTGGAAAGATTGTTTCGAATGAGCTGAAGGGCCTTTCCGAGGGCCTCTGAAGAAATATCCATCAGGTCCACTTCGTAACCGTGCATGGCAAAGACCATCGCGATCCCGTGTCCCATGGTTCCCGCTCCGACAACGAAGACCCGTTCTATTCCCTTCGCGTTGCCTCTTGACCTTGCATCCATCTTTCCATCCTTTCGTTGACCGATCTTGCTTTGGGGGGAAGCTCCATCCCCAAGAGCTTTAACGAAACTCTACAGGAATTTCCCTCTGCCGTCAAGAAGGTTGAGGAGCGAGTTTGATTTTTTCGAGATGTCTTCTTATAATAAGAACTGTCGGCATGTTCGGGTTCGAAGGAGGTGAATCGGCATGAGAAAGGTGCTCGGGCTTCTCTTGTTCTTGGTTCTCCTTGGGGCTTTTGCAACGGTTTTAGTCGGTTGTGGAGCCGACATCAAAGCCGAGAACGAGAAGCTCAAGGCAGAGGTGGCGACGCTCAAATCGGATAACGACAAGTTGAGGCTCGAAAATCAGAGGTTGAAGGAAGAGATCCAGAAGGCCGCTGAAAAAGATGCCGCGATCACGAATCTCACGGCGGAAAACGAGGCCTTGAAAAAGCAGGTCGAGGACCTGAAGGCCCATGTGGTAAAGAAAAGAAGGTAAGGATGGAAAGCCTTGTGCTTCCTCAAAAAGGGAAGGCCCCGCAGAGGGTTTTCCCTTTTTTGATGACCAGATCCGCCCGTTCCATTGGGGAGCCATTTTTGCAAGATCAGGGTAGACGATGTTAATGACCCCGAAGCGATCTTCTCAAGGGAAAGGAAGAGGGAAAAGAAGGACGAAGGGATTGACGTTCTATGCTTTTCTGATTCTACTGATCCCTACCGTGGCGTTGGCCCTTCCTGTAGGATCCCTCTTTCTCTATTTTTCTCACAACCTGCCGGATTACAGCTCCCTGAAGGAACGACGAGAAGGCTCCTACTCCGTCATCTATTCGGAGGATGACGAAGTGATCGGAAAGTTCCTTCTCGAAAATCGCATCCCTGTCCCGTTGGAGCGGATTCCCAAGCATTTGATTCATGCCTTCATCGCGGCCGAAGACTCGGAGTTCTTCCGTCATGGAGGGGTGGACTACAAGGGAATCCTTCGAGCGATGTTTAAGAACTTGATCTCGGGAAGAATCGTTCAGGGAGGAAGCACCATTACCCAGCAGGTCGCCAAAACTTTTTTCCTTACCCCGAAGAAAAGCCTGATGAGAAAGCTCAAAGAGGTGGCCTATGCCTTCGGTTTGGAACGAAACCTGAGCAAAGAGGAGATCCTTTCCCTCTATCTCAATAACGTCTATCTCGGCAATGGAGCCTACGGTGTGGAAGCGGCCGCGGAAAGTTACTTCAACAAACGGGTCGAGCAGCTCAACCTTGCAGAGGCCGCTCTGATCGCCGGGTTGGTGAAGGCCCCGAGCCGTTATTCGCCTGTGAACAATTTGAGAAGAGCCAAGGAGAGGCAGAACTATGTGCTGACGCGCATGGTCGAGGAGGGCTACATCAACGAAAGCCAAAAGGAGAAGGCCCTGAAAACGCCCCTCCGCGTTCAGTCGAGAGAGGGAGCCTTTTTCAGCAAGGCCCCTTACTTTACCGAATTCATTCGGCAGCAGGTCGAAAAGAAATACGGCAAGGAGAAGGTCTATCAGGAAGGCCTGAGAATCTACACCACCCTCGATCTCTCCCTCCAGCGCATGGATCAAAAAGCGGTCGAGGCAGGGCTGAAAGAGCTTGACAAACGGCAGGGCTTTCGAGGGCCGATTCGAACCCTCCCTTCCGCAGAGCTAAGCGCACTGCTTAAGAGAAAACCCTCCACGACCCCCATCTCTTCTTCGAGTGAGATGCTCGAGGGAGTCGTCCTTTCAAGGGATGACTCCAAGAAGGCCTATCAAATCTGGGTGGAGGATCGAAAGGGAATCCTTCCTTATTCGGAGATGACCTGGGCCCTTCACATCAAGCCCACTTCCACGTATAAGCCGGGAAAGGTGAAGGACCCCTCTGAATTGCTCAAGCCCGGGGATGTCGTCTCCGTTCGGTTCAAGGAGCTCCCACGAAAAGAGGGGATGCCCATTTTCACCTTGGATCAAGAACCTCTCGTGCAGGGCGCCCTCCTCTGCATGGATCCAAGAACAGGCTACATCAAGGCGATGGTGGGAGGCAGGGATTTTTCGGAAAGCCAGTTCAACCGAGTCCTCTATTCCCGGCGACAGCCGGGTTCGGCCTTCAAGCCCTTGATCTACGCGGCTGCCCTCGAAAAGGGTTATACGGCCTCGACGATTCTCATGGATTCACCCGTGGAGTATGCGGATCATGACGGAGGCACGTACTGGGCTCCCAAGAACTACGACAAGACCTATCGAGGCCCGATCACGTTCCGTAATGCCCTGGCCCATTCGAGAAACGTGGTGACGGTGAAGATCCTGGAGGATATCGGTATCGGCTATGCCCTCAAGTTCTTCAAGCGAATGGGCATCGAATCCCCGATCGAACGAAACCTTTCGGTAGCTCTTGGAAGTTCGGGTGTATCGATGCTCGAGTTGACCTCCGCTTTCGCCATCTTCGCGAACGGAGGCGAACGGGTCAAACCCATCTTCATTCGCAAAATCGTGACCATGAAAGGAGAGGTTCTGGAGGAGGATGATCCTTTTAGGGTTTCTGAAGAAAACGAGGATGAAGAGGAGGAAACACCTGAAACCCTACCGTCCTCTGCTCCCCGGAAAGAGCGGGTCCTCACTCCCCAAGAGGCCTTCATTATGACCCACCTTCTGGAAGGGGTTGTCCAGCATGGCACAGGGCAGGGAGCAAAGGTTTTGGGCAGGCCTGTGGCAGGAAAGACCGGAACGTCGAGCGATTATGGGGATGCCTGGTTCATTGGCTATACGCCGTCTCTCCTTGCCTCGGTCTGGGTTGGATTTGATGACAAAGCCTCCCTTGGGAAGAATGAAACAGGCGCACGAGCTGCTCTTCCGATCTGGGTCAATTTCATGGCGTCGGCTTTGAAGAACACTCCCGTTGAGACGTTTCGACCTCCCGAGGGAGTGAAGATGATGAAGGTCAATCTGGAGACAGGGCTTCCCACCGATGGCGATGGGCCGGGGGTGATCTGGGAGGCCTTCCTTGATGGAAGCCCTTCGTCGGAGCGGGGTGAAACGGAAAAGAAAGAAGGTGCGGAACCCCCGTCGGGGGGCGTGAGGCCTTCCGCTTCCTCGGGGCCTCGGGGTCAACCGGCCTTCTGAATCTGGAACGTGGCTTTCGCCGGTTGACGCCTTCGACGGAGGTTTCCCCTACGTGGTCCCGAGGATGGTTCGTCTCCCGTTGTAGCGCTCGGTGTCGTACTGGGTTCGCACATCGACGAGGTTCAGTCTTCCAATCGCCTCTTCAAGGGGGACAGCCGTAATCCTTCCGTTTCGGTAGCTGACCATCTTGCCGAACTCCTCTTTGGCGATCAGGTCCACAGCAGCAATGCCGAAGTATCGTCCCATCCTTCGATCATAGGCGCAAGGCGTTCCTCCGCGCTGGAGGTGGCTGAGCGTCAGGCTCCGGGTTTCAAGGCCGGTCAGACGGGTCAGCTCTTTGGCGAGAAATTCTCCAATACCTCCCAGGGCCTTGTGGCCAAAACTATCGACTGCCTCGTCCTTGGCCACTTCGGACCCTCCACGGGGTTTCGCCCCTTCGGCCACTACCAGGATATCGTAGCGGGCACCCTTTCTTCTTCCCTCGATCACGAGCTCTGCGATCTTTCCCATGTCGAAGTCGTACTCGGGGATCAAGATAATATAGGCTCCGCTCGATTCGCCTCCTTCGAGGGCCAGCCAGCCGGCATGACGTCCCATGGTCTCGACGACAAAGATCCTCCGATGGGAGCCCGCCGTGGTTCGGAGGCGGTCGATCTCCTCGGTGATCACGTTCACAGCCGTTTCGAAGCCGAGGGTGTAGTCGGTTCCTGAGAGGTCTTTGTCGATGGTTTTCGGGATTCCGACGACGTTGATCCCCTCGCGGTGAAGCTTGTGGGCCACACCCAAGGTATCCTCGCCGCCAATGGCGATGAGATAGTCGAGCCGAAGACGCTCGATATTGGCAATTACGGTCTTGGACTGATCGTTTTTCGGGTTGTACGGATTGGTTCTCGATGTGCCCAGATTCGTTCCGCCATAGCGATCCCAGGTTCGTACCATCTCTTCCGTCAGGACGTTGTATCGGGGGCCTGGAAAGTCCTCATCCCCTTCGGGTCGAACAAGCCCTTTCCATCCGTCCCGGATGCCCACGACCTCGTATTGAATCTTTCTCGTCTTCTGAAGACGGTCATCGAGGGCGGTCTTCACGACCCACTTGATTGCCGAATTGAGCCCGGCGCAGTCTCCTCCACCCGTCAAAACGCCTATTCTTCGTTTTTCCATTGCCTTTCCTCCTCGGCTATCGAAGCCTCTTGCAATAGGTGATGCGATCGTTTCCTACTGAATAATAATCGGGCAGTCTCCCCACTTCCTTGAATCCATGAAGCTCGTAGAAGCGCTGGGTCTCCTGATAAGAGGGGATCGAGGAGGTTTCAACGAGGATCATCCGCCCTCCGAGGAAGCGCACCTGTTCCTCTACGAATGCGAGAAGCCTGGAGCCCAACCCCTGTTTCTGCCATTGGGGGTGCACGGCAATCCAATAAAGATCGTAAGTTCCCTGAGTCATGGGAGCGCGACCATAACAGACATAGCCCAAGGGATGGTCTCGATCGTCCACCAGACAATGGATCGTGTAATCCTCCTGATCCCGATCGCCGAGGACGATGTCGATGAGCTCCATCGCTACCGCGATCTCTTCCTGGGTGAAGACCCTTGTCGCGATGAGAATCTCACGGAGCCTCTCTCGGTCCGTTTCCTTCAAGGGGCGGATGTTCATCAAATCATGATACCACAGGCCGAACCCGTTTTCCAGAGTCCCTTTTGCAACTTTCCACAAAAAATTGAGTTTCGGGGTATGATGGTTTAGAATAGTAAGAAAGTCCGATTTCAGAAACCCGCAAAGAAAGGAGAAGACAGATGAAAAGATGGAGAACTTTGTGCGCGGTCCTTCTTCTGATGGGGATCGCCTCGGCGCTCTCGGTGGCCTCCGGAGCGGAGGGAAAAAGGAGCATCATCGGAAGGGAGATCATGAATTTTACGCTCCCCTCCACGGAGGATCGCGTCATCAACTATGCGGAGGAATATTACGGGAAGAGCAACTTGATCATCACCTTTTTCCCCGCAGCCTACACGCCCATCTGAACGGGCGAGATGGAGGGCCATCAGAGGAATCTCTACCTCTATGAGCGCTTCAACGCCCGGGTCCTGGGCGTCAGTCGGGATGATGTGGTGACCTTGAAGTATTGGGCGAAGAGCCTGGATCTGACCTTTCCTCTTCTTTCGAACATCACGGCTTTCTTAGGGGTGAGCGTCGGAGCTCAGCCGGAGGGAAGCCCGATCTTCAGCCGCTTAACGATCATCGTGGACAAGAAAGGAATCATTCGCTATGCCCAGGAAGGTTCTCCTCGGTTCAAAGAGATCCTTCTTTTCCTCAAGAAGCTGAGCGAGGAAGGAGGAAAGCCATGAGAAACTTCATTGCAAGAGGCCTGTGTTTGTCGTTGATCCTTGTCCTGCTTTCTGGCTGTGCCATGATGCGCGGTTCCTCCCAGGTCTCTCAGCCTGTACCCTACCGTTTAACGCCGGAAGGAATCGTCATCTGGGACGACGAATACGAGTTTCTGCCCCCGCCTCCTGATTGGAAGCTTCTTCGCGTTGAGGACGAGAGCGGAGATATCAACTTCGGTTTCACCCACGACGACGGAGGACCGTTCCCATCCGTCACAACGATGGCTTATGATGAGGATCCTTTTGGCTGTTCCCCGGGCTTTGAGAACCGGGAGCGAGAGTTTTTCAAACGGTTTCTCTTCAACGCCATCCTGCAGTTTCAGGTGCTTGAGAAGCGAAAGATCGCGGTGCTGGGAGGTGAAGGCCTTCAGGTCGATGTGGAGGGAAAAGACCCGGTTAAAGGGGAAAAGGTCCGGGCCCGCGTCATCTTTGGGAAGCGGGGTGAGCGGATTGTCGGTTTTTACATCACCCAATGGAGACCGATCGATCGGCCCTACGACCTCTCGCTCTTCGAACCCTTTGATCGTTTCGTGAAATCGTTCAAGTTTCTGAAGAAGTCTTTTTACGAAACCCTTTAGGGGGCCTCGAATCAGGAAGGAGGCAGAGATGAAAAAGGCCCTTTCTTGTTTCATCCGGGTTGTTTCGTTTCTCGTGCTCATCTTTTCCGCCTCCGCTCAAGGAGAGGTCCGGGAGATCCGGATCCTTCACGTCAACGATTTTCATGGTTTTGCCACGCCCCATAGACCCTTCGGTTCCCAGGAGCCCGCGGGAGGGATTGCCTATCTTGCGGCCCTGGCCGAGGCGCTCCGGAACGAGAAGCCTTCTCTTCTCCTCTCGGCAGGCGACATGATTCAGGGAAGCGATTGGGCGAACCTCTTTCAAGGAAAGTCGGTCGTCGAAGTGATGAACCGGATGAGGTTCGATGGAATGGTCGTGGGAAACCATGAATTCGATTTTGGCCAGAAGGTACTTAGGCAGCGGATCGGCGAAGCCCGGTTTCCGGTCCTGGGTGCCAACGTAGAAGGATTCGAGGTCTTGAAGCCCTATACCATCCAAGACCTTGCAGGTATAAGGATAGGCATCATCGGCGTCGTCACAGAGGATACTCCTGTGACGACCCATCCATCGAACGTCGTAGGGCTCAGATTTCTGGCGGCCGAGGAGACGGTCCGGCGCTACGTGGAATCACTGAGAAACAGGGTGGAGGTCGTCGTTGTTCTCTCCCATCTCGGTCTTTATGCCGATCGGCTCCTCGCAGAAAGGGTGAAGGGGATCGACGTCATCGTGGGCGGCCATTCCCATACGAAGGTTGAAAGACCCCTACGGATCGGAGAAACGGTCCTTGTGCAGGCCTGGGAGCATGGGAAGGCTCTCGGTGTTCTCGATCTCGCCCTGGAAGGAAGAAAGATCGTTTCCGCGCGGGGGCATCTTGAGATCATCTCGCCGGCCTTGGGAAAGACGGATGAATCTGTGGAGGCCCTGGTTCTAAGCTATCAGAAAAAGGTGGATGAGCTTCTGGAGGAGGTGGTGGGAGAGGCCGAAAACGATCTGGACGGAGAAAACGTGAGGAAGCGTGAGACAAATCTGGGAAACCTGATCGCGGATATCCTGCGAGAGAGGGCAGGGG
>Ga0123519_10002048_pt1 | contig 34337 bp, 44 predicted proteins | sample YelNatPaOPRAMG02_FD_87396 | JGI IMG/M metagenome (GOLD analysis project Ga0123519, IMG submission 87396) | Hot spring microbial communities from Yellowstone National Park - Yellowstone National Park OP-RAMG-02 (version 2) | ecosystem: Environmental > Aquatic > Thermal springs > Hot (42-90C) ... | reverse complement strand
TTTTTTCTTTCTTCGTCAGTTTCTTCTTTGTATTTTTGTCGTAAATCTTTTAACCGCTGTTCTAATTTTAAAATCTTTTGGCGGGCGTAAGTTTTAAAAATTGTTGGTGCGTTTTGTTTTAAAAGTTCAATTGGTCTCATATTTTTTCTGGTAAAACTAACTTCTCTTTATTTCTATAATAAAAGTCTTTTGTTTCTTCAATATGTAGCGTTATCTCAACAATAAAAGATTTGTTAATAACCGTTCCATTTTTTAGCTCAACAAAGTTATGACGGCTATTTAAAATATTTTTCTTTGTTTCTCCGTTTATAATATAAGATGAGCCGTTAGATAAAACCATCTTATATTGTTTAAAATCTTCAGGTAAATCTGCAATAGTCATTTCTTTTCTCATACTTTTTCCACCCCCATTCTTGAATTTTTATTTTTCTCCTGTTCTAAAAAAACTTTTAATCTACCAAGTTTCGTTTCAAGCTCATAAGGTGTTGTGATTTGTGGAGCATAAGGCATCTTGATTATTTCGGGTAGGCGATTGATTAAACTTCTAAGCCAAGCCTCACCATATTTTTTTAGAAGCCGTTCAACTGAATCCCTTTGTGTTTTATTAGCGAATAACCTCTCATAAGAAGGATTTACATTTTTAAATAATCCAATAATGGTATTTATATTATTTATATTTTTAATATTCTTTTCATTCTTATCATTCTTATTATTCTTGTTTGTTTTCACTGGAGTTTCACTGGAGTTTCGCTGGAGTTTCACTGGAGTTTCACTTGCTTGATATACATCATAATTTAAGATTGTTATAATCGTAAATTTGTTAGTCGGCTGGAGTTTCAAAAATTGAAGTTTCTCCAAAATTTTTAATCTTCGGTATATAATTGTTTTAAATTTTTTAAAATTTCTTGAATTTTCATTCTTATAAGGCGTCAGTTCTTTTACCAATTGATTTAATCCAAAAATCCCCTGCCCTCTTTTTATCACTATTTCTTGACCATTAAACAAAATTCGTTTATCTTCGTGATTGACTTTCAAAAGAAGATAAATTGCTAAATGAATAAGATAACTATCACCAGAAGTAAAAATCGGGTGTTCTAAAATTTTTCGGTGTAATTTTATCCAACCTTGATTTTCCATTTTAATTTAATTTATTTAATTTTTTTTTACAATTTCATTCTCATTTCATCTTCTCTTATCCACATTGCTATATCATCAATTTCCTCACCAAATTCTAAATAAGCTTTTAATAAGTTTTCATAATCTTTTTCATCAGCTGTTTCTAATGGGAATTTTTTATCAAATTGAGTAATTCGCCAAGATAATTTTTGAATTTCACGAAGAACATCTCGAAGTTTTTCTAAATATTTATATCTTTCAATATTGGAGGTTAATTTTTTAAAAGTTTCTATTTGATAGTCAAGATTTGTCATATTAATTTAATTTAATTTATAAATTATTAATACCAAAAACCAGACAATTTGTCAAGAGCATCGGAGGGGAGCGACAAGTAACCGCATCCTCCGATAAAAGAAACTGGCGGGCTCATAGACCTATGACACGCCAAGTCTCCTTTTTTCTCAACCCTTGCCGTTTAAGACAAAGGCTGAGAAAGAAAAAGACTACTCGTCGCCATCCCAATATATATTATAGCAAATCTTTAATGAAATTTCAACTTGATTTTTTGACTGGTTTGTGGTATAATATATCCAATATGGAAGGACAAAAGATAGATGAATTAAAACAGATGGTGATATATCAGTTCAATAAATTAAAGGAATTTGGAAAGCAAGGACTATATGCAAAAAAAGAAGTAAAGGAAAAGTATCAGGAGGAAAAAGAAAAGTTTAGGACGCTTGCTCTGGAACTTCTAACGTATATTAAGTACTCCGATTTAGCCAATCTTCTTGGTGTCTCAAAACAAAATCTTCATTCAGTATATGGCTTAACAAAAAAACAGACCTCTGCTAAACAAGAGAAAGTATTAGAAAGACTGGTAAAGATAAAAGAAGCAATGAAAACGGTTTATTCTTTAAAATTACCAAAGGAAGATAAGAGAAAAATAAAAGAACAATTCTGGCTTGAATTATCAAAAGCACATTGGTTTTATAAAATTCCAATGGAAAAGATTGCGAAAAAATTAAATGTTTCAAGACGTGGATTATATAACGGTGTTATAAAGAATTGGAATGATGTTTGGAAAAAAGTAAAGTATGAAAGTGAAAATAGGGAGTCTTATCAATTATAAACGTCCATTTAGTTTCTTCATTCTTTATCTTCTTTTAAAAAGAAAATATCCGACATTAAAAAAAGATGATTTCAAAGCCTTCTTTCAAAAAAATATCGGACGGTTTTTTTTCAAAGGGATACATTTCAAAGTTTCCCACAAGCACACGAGGGTGGAAGCAAACGGGGGTGGAAGCACAGAAGCACGCAAGCACACAAGCACACGAGTAAAAAAGATATACTTCTTTAAAAAACATATTTATTTAATTGAAAAGGTTTTAAGAAAATATTATTTTAATCAATAAAATATATATTGACATTTTTAATAAAATATGGTATAATGTATTTAGTTATAAGTTTTATTAAATTAAAAGTTTATAAAAAAATATGAAAACAAAAACAATTAAAATCAAAATATACAGTTTTAATGAGTTATCAAATGAAGTTAAAGAAAAAATTTTAGAAGAGTATAGAGATATAAATGTAAATTATAGCGCTTGGGCGGACGTTGTGATTGATGAGTGGAAAATGAAATTAAAAGATTTAGGTTATTTTAATGTTGAAATTTACTATAGTGGTTTTTATTGTCAAGGAAGCGGGGCTTATTTTACAGGAAAAGTGGATGTAAATGAATGGATTAAAAAACATAAGGCAAAGACAAGATTTAAAAAATTGTTAAAAGAAATTGAGCAAGGTTGTTTTTATGAGATAAGAATTAATCACGGATATAGATATAAGATGTATGTAGAATATGAGGCGGAAGGGATGTCGGATAAAGCGTATGGGCAATTAAAAGAAGTAGTAAATTGGATTGAACAAGAAGCTTATGAGTTAAGTGAAAAAATTTATAAAGATTTAGAAAGAGAATATGAGTATTTAATAAGTGATGAAGCAGTGATTGATACGATTAAAGAGAATAATTTTGAGTTTTTGGAAGACGGAAGTAGACAAATATATATTTAATCAATTGGTGGATAGAGAAGTCGAAAAATTATTAAATTATAAGTTTTAATTTTAATAAAAAAATACTATGGAAATAAAAAATCTAAATGACTTATGGGGAAATGAGCAGGCAAAAAGGGTTGCGCAAATCGCTTTAGCGGGTAAATTATCAGTTAAATTAATAGGAAATGAAGAGGCTGAGGCGTTAGGAAAGTTTTTAAAAGATAAAGGAATTGAAGTATATGTTTTTAAACCGTGTAAATGCGGAAATTATGGGGATTATATTAAAGCGTGTAAGTGTAAATTATCGGTCTTAAGAGAACATTTTAAAAAGATAGAAGAGGTTAAAACAGATTTAGTGGTAGAAGTAAAAAGAGCGTTACCTGATGAAATTGGTGAGTTAAAAATAGATGAGGAAATTAATAATGATGCGTTGAGATATTTAAAAGAAGCAATGAGTCGCTTGCATTTATCGCAAGCAGACGTTTATAGGGTTGTAAAAGTTGCTAAAACTATAAGGGATTTAGAAGGGAAAAAAGAGATTGAGACGCAGCATTTAGCGGAAGCTTTACAATATCAAGGCTTATTTAAATAAAGCACTAAAGCACGCAAGCACAAAAGAACAAGCACACAAACACAAGGGCGCTATCCTAAAATACAGGATGGCGCTTTTTTTTAATCTTTCTTATCATTTTAATACACTTGAAAAAATAAAGAAAATATTTTTTTATTTATTAAAAATAAATTTAAAATCAATCTTAAAATACCACTTGACAAATTAAATAAAATATGATATATATTAAAATATACTTATAAGTTTTTAAAAATATGGAAAATAACTATTTTGATAGAGAAACGGCGGAGATGTTAGAAAAAATAGAGCAAGAGACAAAAAAAATATTGGCTGGCGATTATGAGAAAATCGAAAAAGAGATTGAAGAAGAGAGGCAAGATTTAGAGTATTTAATTAATTGATTTTTATATTGCTTGCTATCTTTTAGATAGCAGGCAAAAAAAATCAATTAAAAGTTATTATAAGTTTAATTTTTATAATATAGAAAGAGTTTAAAGGATATTAAGATTGAGCACGACTACGAATAAAGTTATAAATTTTTTAATAAATTAAAAGTTATTTAAAATATATGATTAAACTTTTAAAATATATTTATTATTATATTTTAGTTTTATTTAATCCTTATGATAACGAATTATTTACTCAGATGGGTAATGATTATTTTAAAATGAAGTTAAATTAATAATATGATTTACTTTTTAATTGTTTTAATTGTAATATTGATTTTAAATTATCCGATGAGTGATTATTGATTAATTGAGAAATAAAACAATAGGAGGAGTAGTTTTCAAATACTACTCCTTCTTTTTTTATGCTCTTCTTTACTCTTATACTCTTATTTTCTTATACAGCCTATAAGAAATGGGAGAGTATAATGGGTAAAAGCGAGAGAGATTTAGTTTGTTACTTATCTCCCGAAGGATGTAAAAACTCAAAGGCTTATAGTAATTTAGCCTATAGATACAGTAAGAGCATATAATAATAGGAGTGTATCTTCTCTTTGTTCCCTTGTTAGGTGGGAGAGAATAAGTCTATCTCCTGTCCAAACTCTGCCTTAGTAAAGACAGAGAAGGGTGAGCCTGAGATACGACAGGCTTACCACCGCCGTTTTTTATCCTTGCCATCAGTCTTATTTTATTTATAGAGAGTTTCTGTCCTCTCTTGGTCGGCAAGGCGGTCATATGCCTTTACAACCGTGAGTAGACCAAGTCAGACTTGGTAAACCAATACTTATATTAAATCTAAAAGTGCTTAATCAAATATATATTAGCAAAATACTCTTGATTTGTCAATACTTTTATATTTTTTTTTCCGACAATCACTCTCTCGGATACATACTCTTATTAATAGAATAGAGAGATTTCCTGAAAGAAAAGAAAAAGAAAAGGCTAAAAGAAAAAGAAAAGAAAGCAAAATCAAGCATAACAGAGGCTAAATTATTTGTCAAGTATGTCAAGTATATCAAACTATATCTTCGGGAAATATGCGGGGAAAAAATTTGAACAATTAGGCACGAATGCGGGAATTATGCGGGAATTAAGTATATCAAAATATATCAAAAACAATTTAGATGACTGTGATAATTAAAATATATGTTTTGCGGGAAATGTGCGGGAATTATTAATATTCCTCTTGATTTGTCAAGAGGAATTTGGTATAGTAAATATTGCTTATTATGGGGGGAGTGTGAGTAATAAAAGCGAGGCGCTCCCCCCAATTACTACCAATACTATGAAAACACTTGGTCTTCCACAACTAAATAATTTATCTTCCAAAATACAGGACGAAAAGGAAATTGAAAAGAAACTGGATTTAGTTGTTTTAAAAGAAAGACTAACATCGAAAGAAGCCAGGTTTGTTGATTTACTTCTAATGGGGGAAGATGAATATGAGGCGGCTCGTCAGGCAGGATTTGAGAAAGTGGATAGCAAGTTAGTAAAGAAGTTATTGGAAAATATAGACATCCAGCAATATATAGTCTCTGCCCAAGAACTATTTAGTTATATGTCAGCAAAGGCAGTAAAGACTGTGTATGAGATTATGGAGAAGGGAAGTGAGAAGAATAGATTAGAGGCGGCAAAAATAGTATTGGATAAAACAGTAGCGGATAAAAAACAAATGCTTCCTGTTAAGATGAACATTCAGGTATTAAATATTAATAATCAAAATGGAGGAAGTCAGCCTTAAAGTCTTTCCTAAACAATACGAGGTATTAACAGCGAAAGAGCGGTATCTCTTTGCTCTGGCAGGGAATCAGGGCGGTAAAACAACCATTGGTTCTATCTGGGCATATAATCAGATACAGGAAAATCCCAAAGGAGCAGGACTGATTTTAGCCCCCGTTTATGATACCCTTCGACACTCTACCTTAATGAAGTTCTTTACTATTTTTCCACAACTTCAGAAATACTATGTGAAAAAAGAAAACATCATCTATCTGCCAACTGGTGGAAAAGTTTTTTGCCGTTCTGCTGATAAACCAGAACATCTTGAGGGGTTAACCTTAAACTGGGTTTGGGGAGATGAGGCGGATGGCTTTTCTTACGATGTTTTTTTGATTTTACAATCAAGGTTATCAACGACTTTGGGACGAGCCTTATTTACCACTTCTATCTACAACAGAAGTTGGGTTTCAAAGTTTTATAACGAAAATATTGAGGATGTTAAAGTAATCTCTTGGTCTTCTATTGACAATCCATATTTTCCTAAAAAAGAGTATGAACGGCTTAAAAAAATCGTTGACCCAGTGTTATTTGACAGAATGTATAATGCCAAGCCTTCTTTTTTAACAGGGTTAGTATATAGCAATTTTAAAGACCAAGATATTATATACGATACTGATTATCAGGTAGACTACTATATTGTTGGGATAGATTTTGGAATATATGACCCAACAACCATTTCTTTAATAGCCGTTTCAAAAAACAAGGGGTATATTGTTGAGAAAGAGTTTTATAAACCTGCTGCCGATATATCAGAGATTGTTCGATTTTTAGAGCCGTATAAAGATAAGATTAAGCAGGTATATCTTGACCCGTCTCAAAAAACTGTTGCTTTGGAATTAAAAAAAATCTTTCCTGTCTTTGATTTAAAAGAAAAAAATGTCTTATCTTCTATCTATGTTGTTCGTTCAGTTATCCATCAAGGACTTTTGAAAATTAAATCAAACTGCTATTATCACATCAAAGAAATTAAATCATACTCTTTTAAGAAAAGTTCTTTGTATTTTGTTGAGGAGCCAGAGGATGCCAACAATCATTGTCACGATAAGGAAACATTTGTTTTAACTCTATATGGATGGAAAAAATTTTCCGATGTTAAAAAAGAAGATTTTTTATTAACTCTTAATATCAAAAATCAAAAATATGAATGGCAAAAACCTTTAAGAATAATTAAGAAAAAGTATGAAGGAGAAATGTATTTATATGAAAGCAAACATCTTAATTTTTGTATTACTCCAGACCATCATCTTTTAATAAAAAGACAGTATGATAAAAAAATGAATAATGATAAACTTGTTAAAGTGCCCGCTTCTTTAATGCCTGCTTGTGCGTGGATTATTAATAGTGGGAAATATGATTACAATAACAATTATGAGTATATTACCATTCCAAGACAAAAAAGAAGTCGTGAGCTAAAAGTTTCTGGTAGTATTGGATTTTATAAAATAAAAAGAGAAGATTTTTGTTTATTTTTAGGGATTTGGTTAGCTGAAGGTTCACTTTCTAAAAACAATTATCAGGTTACAATTGACCAAAGCCCGAAATCTAAATTTTTCAATAAGATTGAAAAAGCGATTGAAAATATTGGCTTTAAATTTTATAAATGGGAGACTAAAAGTGGAGTAATAAGATTTAGTATTCCAAGCAAATCTTTATATTCATTTTTACTGCCTTATAAAGAAAATGGGAATGGACAAAAGAAAATTCCTTCTTTTGTTTGGAAATGGAATAAGAATTGTCTTAAAAAGTTATGGGAGGGTTTAATGATGGGAGACGGATGTTATTCTAAAAATGGCGTTCATTATGATACTGTTTCTGAAAAACTTGCTTATGATTTTATGAAACTGTGTGTTTTGCTTGGAATTCCTGCTAAATTATCAAAATATGATGAAAAGAAATTCGGTAAAAAAAACAGACAAGATGTTTATAGAGTTTATATGAGATTTGCTGAAAAGAATAAAAAATATTCTATGATTATTAAAAAAAATATTAAGAAAGTTTTATATAATGATTTTGTTTACTGTGCTACTGTGCCAAATGGGACTTTAGTTACTATGAGAAATGGATGTGTTTTAATAAGTGGAAATTGTATGGATTCCTTCCGTTATGCAATCTCTTCTCACTACTTATCTTTTCCCAACTATTTTTCTATTGACAAAAACATAAACAAAGATTTACAATTAAATGTGTCATCACAAATGTTTTGGGAGAAGAGAAAAAATAAGTTTAAAAATTCAGAAAAGAATTTATGGAAACTGTACTTATAATTACCTTGTTTGTTTTAAACAATTTACTTTGGATGGTGTATAAAGATAAAAGAAGGGTGTCTAATTTTTCAAAAGCTTTATCAGAAAGTCTGCCAGATGTAAAAAAAATATTTAAAAGAAAAGAAGAAAAGCCTGATTTAGTTGACCCGACAAAAATAAGTGACAAGGAACTACCAAAAAAAATTCTAAAAAGTTTGTTAAAATAATCATATGAAACCAAAAGATATTTTAGATTTTATCTCTTCTCAAAAGAATTTACGAAGTTTGGAGGAATTATCGTGGTATGTGTGTTATAAAGCGTATGAAGGAGAACACTTTTTATTGTATGATAGAAAGGCAGGAAAGTTAACCAGAGCCCCTCTTCGTCCTTTATTTAATCCAATTCCAGAGATTAAAAAACAGGTAAATGGTTTGATTAATTTAATCACTACTCCCAATCTTAAAGCCATTGTTCTACCAAAACTTTTATACAATGCTCAAATCTCTGATTTTGAGGCGTCTTACTATTTTGAAAATCTTCTTTTTGATTATCTAAAAAAATACAAACTACAAATCAATCAAGCACTATTGGATGCTTTAATCTATCCTCTATCATTTTTGGGAGTAAATGTTGTTGAGAACACAGAAGGAGAAAAAGATGTAGAGTATTATAACCTGGATGTGTTTGATGTTCTGTTTGACCCACGATACCATTTTGAAAAACAGAAAATGATTGTTAAAATTATTCGTGGGCAGAAGGATGTCTTTTTAGAAAAATATAAAGGAAAGGGAGTGGAGGAAAAAGATTTTGATATTGGTTTTACTGATTATAAGTCAGTAATAGAGCAGGAAAAGTTTTCTTTACGTTCTAATACGGCTGTTTATGAAACGGAGATAAAAGAAAAGGATGGACTTAGGATTATGACCATTACTCCAAATGGAAAAGTTTTAAGAGATGAATTTTTTGAGGGAATGGATTTTTTCTCTATCGTCCCAGTTCATTTGTCTTTGGAAAAATATTATTATCATCCCTCCTTTGTTGAAGATTTAATCCCACTTCAACGGTCTTTAGATTTAATGCAACTTCGGATAGAAGACTTTCTTCTTAAATTTACCAAAGGGACTTGGCTGGCAAGAGAAGGAACAGAAATGGAGTTTTCTGATGAAAGTGGTGTCATAGTAAAATGGGATGGTGGTGAAGCACCAGTCTTTCAAGGCATTCCTAATTTAACTAGCGCTCCCTTTAATTTTCTTGGCAATCAGTTAAACTTTATGGAAAGATATGGAGTATCGGCTCTGGCACTTGGTAAGCCACCCTCAAAATCAAATATCAGAGCAGGCAATTTATATGCTGGTATTTTATCTCAAGAGATTAAAAACAAACAGATAGAGTTTTCTAATTACATTGAGGCAATTAAAAAACTTTTAGAAATTACTTCTTTCTATTTAGCCTCTTTATGGAAGATACCAACTGAAAGGATAACAAAAGGAAAGGAACAGGAGATGGATAGAGTTTATTTTGTTTCTGAAGATACGCTTGAGTATTTTAAAGGACAAAATAAAACAATTATCGGCATTCCAAAAAGATTAAAGAATTTTGATATCGGTATTGATATTGATTTTGGTATGTCAGATGAGGAAAGAAGAGCAACAATTATTCAGTTGGCACAGTTTGGTGTTTTCAAAGACCCAACAATTATTGTTAAGTATTTAGCACCCAATAAAGCAAAGGAGTTATTGCTTGAGATGGCAAAAAATCAAACTCTTTTACAATCACCAGAAATTCAGAAATTAATATCAGATGCCAATACACCAGATGAGGTAAAGCAGGCATTAGCCGTTATCTTTGATTATCTAGCAAAACAAAATGCTGGAGCAGGAGTTATCAGTTCTCAACAAAATCAAAATGCCACTAACCAAAGAAGGACGTAAAGTCCTTAAAAAATTTCAAGAACAATACGGGGAAGAAGAAGGAAAAAGATACTTTTATGCTTCTATTAACAAAGGTATAAAAGGTTCAGAGAAATGGCATAAAGGAAGAAAAAAGAAAAGAAAATATAGTCTTAAAGATTTAACAAGTTAACCAAGTCAGACTTGGTAAAATATTTTTATATGGAATTTTTACTTTGGAATATATCAGGCAATTTCTTATCAATTGCCCAAAGACTAACAAAGGAGGGATATAAAAACTATTCCTATTATCAAACGCCTTCTTTAATCAAAGGAAAAAAGGCGGGTTATCGTATTATTGAGTTATTGGACGACCCATTTGACTATCTTAAAAAAGCCAATAAACAGGAAACAATTATTCTGGTAGATGATAATGGGTATGGTGATATGTTTGATTATCTTAAAAAAGAAGGCTGGATGGTAATTGGCGCATCTACTATTGGTGATTTGGCTGAATATCAAAGAAGTTTTGGTAATGAGATTTTCAAAAGAGTGGGAATTCCCATACCCGAAACCTTTGTTTTTGAGGATATTGAGGATGCCTTATCTTATGTCTTAAAACAAAAAGATGAACAAGGATTAGTCTTTAAAGGAGAAGGAAGTTTCTTTGCTGGCTCATCTTATACTTTTGTTGCCAAGTCAAAGCAGGAAATGTTAGAGTATATCAAAAACTTAAAATACTTTATTGATAGAGGTAAATTAGAACTTGAGAAAGGTGAGATACAAAAGAAAGTGGATGGAATTGAGTTATCAATTGCCGCCTATTTTAACGGTGAAGAGTTTGTCGACGATTATTTGTTTTTAGATTTTGAAGAAAAGAAAAGTGGAGCGTTTAATACGGGAAAGGCAACTGGTTGTATGGGGCAGGTGATTAAAATTCTTCCTGCCAAAGAAACCTTTTATTTTCACGAATATTTAAAAAAATTAGAACCAGTTTTACAGGAATATAACTATGTTGGTGAGTGGGATTTTAACAATATCTATTCACCAGAGGAAGATAAATTTTATGCGCTTGAGCACACACCAAGATTTGGCTGGGACTCAACAATAGGAGAATATGCTTTGTTAAATAAAGGGATTGGAGAGTTTTTTATTCGTTTGGCAAAAAAACAACCGATTAAAAATTTCTTTTCTTATGATGATATTTCTTATGCAACAAGGTTATATGTTGGTTCAGTTGATACCAAACAAGAGGATGTTGATGGAGTAATGTTTTGGTATGATAAAAGTTTAGAAGATAATTTCTGGCATTATTCGGTTAAGAAAGGTGAAAAAAATAATTTACTGGTAACTGATAATCCAGTTTCTGTTTTTGTTTTAAGAGGTCAAGATTATTACGAACTTCAATCACAGTCTTTTAATATCTTAAAATCAGATAAAGTAATTTTGCCTGATATGTATTTTCGACCTGATATTGCTACTCGTTATCCTGAAAGTATAAGTTTAATAGAGGAGGTATTATATGGAAAAAACAGCAAGGGATGAAAATCTCTTAAAAAAACATATTCTTAAAAAAATAGGAGGCAAAAGAAAGTATGGGAAAAAAGATTTAAAAATCCTATTGACAAGTAAAAAAGAATAGTTTATGATTGTTATTAGTTAAAAAGTTGGTTTGTTTCTCCACCAGTAGGGGGAGAAGAACACAACTTAAATAAGTATGGATAAAAAACAGATTGAGGAAGCCCAAAAGATTTTAGATGAAAAATTGGGCCAATCCTCAGAAACCAAACAGGAAGTAGGAAAAGAGGAGATGGGTAAACCTGAACAAAAAGGAGAAGAGGTTGCTAAAACTCAACCTCCTCAAACAATAAAAATTGGCGATATGGAACTTCCGATTGAGGAAGCCCAAAAACTTATCGCCAAAGCAAAAGAGGTTGAGGAAATAGAAAAAAAACACGGCAACCTTATTTCCCTTTATTCAGAATTTACCCGTCGAAGCCAGAGACTAAAAGAGGCTGAAAGACGAATACAAGAGTTAGAAGCGAAGGTTAATCTTCCACCACAAGCACAACAAAAGGTGGAAAATATTAACTCAAAGATTGAAGGACTGGATGAGGAAGCAAGAAGGATTAGAGAGCAAGCCAAAAAATATGGCTTGGTTTTAGATGAGGACTTGGAGCAATCTTTGGCTGATATTCAAAAAGCCAAAGAGGAACTTTTACAGCTCAAAGAGAATATCCTTAGAGAAGTCTCTGAAATAAAAGAACAATATATTTCAGAGAAGGCACAGGAGGTAAAAGAGGATTTAGAGATGGATTTACAGGAAGCAATGTCTAAGTATCCATTTGTTAAAAGAAATGAACTTTTAGATTATATGATAGAGCAAGCAAAGACAGGTAGAACTCTTTCCGTTGATGAGGCGGTCAAAGAGAGGTATAAAGATGAAATAATAGATTTTGAGATTAAAAAAAGAATGGGTAAAGTCCCACAAACAGAGGCAATATCGGTAGGAGAAAAACCTGAACCGCCAAAAGCACAAGGATACTCCTTTGAGGAAGACAAGGATAAAATCTTTAATGAGGGTCTTTCAATCTTTGAGGCGGCTTTACAAAAAGCCAAATTATAATTAAAAGTTTTACATTATAAATACTATGTCAGACATTGTATTATCAGCAGTTTCTGATGTCTTGGAAAAAGTCATTCACCCCAGCATTGAGAGAAATGTCTATGAAAAGTCTGCTTTAATGCAGCTTTTCTTTGGCTTTTCTCCAGAAAAACAAGAGAGTGTAAGGAAAAATACGATGGGTGTTCGGTTTGAAAACGATAAAATTTACTTTACCGTTCTTACCGATTTGAACCCATCGGCGATGGGATATGCCGAAGATGAAACCTTAAGAAGCGGTAAATCAACAACCGCACAAGGTGTGTTATCAATTGCTACGGCGGCAGCCTCAACAACCATTTCCAAACAAGCCCTTAATATTAAAAATAAAGGGGCAATTGTATCCATTGTTCAATTTGAGAGCACTAATCTTATTAACTCAATTGCAATGGATTTGAACCGTCAGTTATATTCTGATGGTTCGGGAGTGGTTGCTACAACGGCTACATCTGGTTCGTCAACCACGACTGTTCCTTTGGCGGCATCTGTCAATGGTGATATAGACTATGCCGAGTATTTCCCAATTGGCACTTATATTAAAGTTGGTACAAGCAGCGTGGTTAAAGTAGTAGGAAAGGCGGTCAACTCTTTGACGGTTGATGCGGCTATTTCCTTTAGTGCTAATGATGCAGTAAAGAAAATCACTGGGTCTGGTACACCGGCCACTGAGATTGCTGGACTTGATGCGATTGTTGGTACATCAACTTATGCAGGTATCAACCCATCAACTTATCCAGTTTGGCAAGCGTATGTTGACTCAACCAGTGGTGCTTTAACCTTGGCTGATATGCACAAAGCCTATTACAAAGCTAATAAACTTGGAAACGTTGATTACATCTTTATGAACCAGACCCTTTTCCAAAAGTATGGTTCACTGCTTGAAGGCAAAATCCAATTCTTTGCCAAAGATGTATTGTATGGAGGTTGGAAAGGATTAACTTATATGGGAGGCTTGGCAACAGTTGTTCTTGACTATCAGTGCCCAGATGATAGGGTATATTTCCTATCCTCAAAGAATTTGGTTGGTATGGAATATCAACCATTTGAATTTGAGAAAGGTACTGATGGAAACCTGTTGAAACAAGCTGGTAAACTCTCTTATGAGATTACCGCTTCTTGGATGGGTAATGTTGGAACATTTGTCAGAAAAGCACACGCCGTATTGAAGAATAGAACAGAGTAAAGTTAGTCATTGTCCCGCCATTGGCGGGACATACATTTGGGAATAGTTAAGACTATTCCCAGATGTATGGCAAATGAGAATTTAATAAGACATAATAGGGAAGTAATTAAGCAAATTATTCAGTCTAATAGTAAGGAAAGGTTTGAAAAAAAAGGGCAGGAAAGATTAGAAAACACAAGACAGGTAGCGACTGAAGCATTAGGTTATATTTTAAGAAAAGGAACAGGCACTCACGAAAGCAATCAGAAAAGAATAAAAGAGGTTTTGCGGTATTATAAATTACACGACTATTAAATGGTATGAATGACACTTTAAAATTAAAAGGAAAAGTTGTTATTACTGCTTATACCAAAGATGGGAAAGTGAAGGCAAAAAGAAAAGTTAACAATTTAATTGTCACTGCTGGTAAAAACTATCTTGCTTCTTTGCTGGCAACTGACCCAATCAATTCTACAACTTTTATGAAGTATACGGCAGTTGGAACTGGAACAAATGCTCCATCATCATCTGATACTGCTCTACAATCTGAACATGTAAGGACAGCAGGGACTCTTACTTCTTCTACTAATACTTGGACTAATACAACTACTAATATTGTTACTGCCAGTGTGGCTATTACTGAAGCGGGTTTGTTTTCTGCCTCAACTGGTGGGACAATGTTTTCAAGAGTAACATTCTCGGCTATTAACTTATCTGCTGGAGAAAAGATAACTACTGAATGGACAATAACATTTGGATAATTGGATAAAAATAAAGTTTTATATGGCACAAGCAACTTGGGGTGACTCTGTTGTAACTTGGGGTGATACTTCTTATAATTGGGACGGTAGTTTATATTTTCCTGACCCAGGGGCTACGTGGGGTGATGCTACTGCTACTTGGGGAGACTTAAATTACACTTGGGCTGGGTGGATTTATAAAGCCATCCAAGAAACTCTTTCTTTACAAGAAACTCTTAATAAAGAGGCATTAAAATCTATCTCCGAAAATCTTTCATTATCAGAAAGTTATGTTAAAGAAGCAGTAAAAAATCTGGCTGAAACTCTTTCTTTATCAGAAATCTTGATTAAAGATGCATGTCGGACTGTTTCTGAACAATTAAATCTATCGGAGGCAGTTTCAAAAGAAGCAATAAAGAGTATTTCCGAAACTCAATCTATTACCGAAAGCATTTATAAAAGTGTTATAAAATCTTTTTCCGAAAGTGTTTCTTTAAATGAGGCAGTTGTTAAATCAATCTCAAAATATCTATCAGAGACTTTACCAATCACTGAAAGTTATGTTAAACAAATTACTAAGTACTTATCTGAAAATGTTTCTCTAACTGAAACTTTCTATAGACAACTATATAAGACTATATCAGAAAGTATCAGTTTATCAGAAAATATTAAGAAGGAAATTAAAAAGTATTTATCAGAAAGCCTTTCTTTATCAGAGAATATTTTTATTCCTTTAACCTTAAAAAAGATTAAGGTATCGGTATTGAAAGATGTTATAAAACGAAATATCAAGTCAGAATTATTCTATGGTCAAAGTATTGTTTTGTGGGGTGATACTAGCCATACTTGGGGAGATAACAGTTATACTTGGGGTGGTTATTCTTATCCCGTTCAAAGAACAGAAATACAAAAGTTATTTGCTAAAAAATTAAGTGATAAAATAAAGATTGACAGAAAAAAGGAAAAGATTTATACTAATATAAGACAGGACAAAATTAAAATTTTATCCAACTTATTATGAGAATAACTATCTCTCACCCTGATTTAACTGGTAATCCTAATACTTTTATTGATAATACTAATGGTATTTCTGCGGGAGCAACCTCTATTACAGTAAGAAATCCTGCTGGTTTTTCTACTAATGATTTAATTTTGCTTGGTAATTATGGTGATGAAGATGCGGAAATAGTAAAAATTAATACTATTTCAGGTAATATCTTTTTCACAACAGCCACCTCTTTTGCTCACGAACAGGAAACACCAATTACTAAAATAGACTATAATCTGTTTAGAGTTTATAAATCAACTACAGGTGTAAATGGGACTTATAATCTAGTGGCGACTAAAGCTTTGAATGTAGATGAAAAAAACAATTTTTATGAGGAATTTAATGTCTCGGCAACTGATTATTTTAAGTTTTCTTATTATAACTCTTATTCTTTGATTGAAAGTGAATTATCTTCTCCGATTGCTGCCTCTGGTTTTTCTTTTGAGACTTTGAAATATATTCAAGATAGAATTTTAGTTTTGTTTGGTGATTTGAATGAGGATAAGATAAAAAGAGATTATATTACCGACTGGCTTAATGAGTATTATGAAAGTTTACAGATTAGGCTAGCTGGTGGCTCATCTGGTAGATTTATCTCATCTTCTGATATATCAGTCAATAATAGTAGGACTGTTGATTTATCCTCTTACAATATCTTACAACTCTTTTTAGTTGAGTTTTCTACCGATGGAACTAATTTTGATAACTTGCTTTTACCGATTAATTTTCAAGATGAATTTTCTGAAACTGATTTAACAAGACCAATATATGCCTATTTTAAGGTGATTGGTAATAAAATGTATTTTGAAAATGAAATTACAGGAACTATTAGAATTTGGTATTGGAGCGCTCCATCAAGATTATCAGATGAAACTGATACTTTAGTTATGCCTTTTGGTTATTCAACCGAGGCTTTTGTTAATTATGGCGTGGCTCGCTCTTATGAGAAAGACAGGAAGTTTGATGAGGCAAAGTATTTTAGGCAACTGGTAAAAGATTATGAGGACAGGATATTGCCCTATCTTAAAAACAAACTACGATATTCAAAGTATTATATGAAAACAACTTTTAGAAATTCTTTTCTCTAATTAAAAATGATAAATGAGAAAGACTTTATATTTGCTCCTGCTAATGGCGTTAATCTTAATGTTAATCATCTTTTAGTTAAAGATGAGGAGTTGACTTGGGGATTAAATATCTATACTCCTTACTATGGCACAAAAAGAGTAAGATTTGGCTACACTCAACTTTTAGACAACCCTGATAATCAAAGAGTAGTTAATCTTATCTATTTTAACTTTCCCAACGGGCAGAAGGGAATTCTTCGAATATCAGGGGGTAAAATCTATCGGACTTCCTTTACTGGCTCTTCTTGGGGGACACCTATAAAGACTCTAACTACTAATTCTTCTTTATTTTCCTCTGTTATTGCTAATACAATTATGCTTTCAAAACTTCATTTATCCTCAAAAGATATTGGTTTTTATACTGTTTATGACGGCTCAACCTTTACTGATTTAACAACTTCAAATACACCATATGCTAATTTTTTAACTAACTGGCGGGGAAGAATTTTTGCTGGCTATTATACTGTCTCATCCGTTAATTTTCTTTCTCGTCTTAAATACTCATCGGTTGATTTTGGGGGGGCTGACCCGTGGTTAGAAAATGCCGATGACCCATCCTCATCTGGTTCAATGACTGTTAACGCTGGTAACGATGGAGTGATTACTGGGTTATCAATTGTTGGTGATAGACCATTTTATTACAAAGAAGGTGGAGTATATAAGTTCAATGGGACTGGTGTTATAAGAATGCCCTATAATATCGGTGCAATTAAAAACACGATTGCCTCAACTGGTGGTTCTGATTTCTTCTTTACACCAGAGGGAGTATTCTATAATGATGGCTCAAAAATACAAATGGCTTCTTTTCCAATCTATAAACTGATTGAAAAAACATATAGAAAGTTGGGGATTGATTACTCAAAACTTTGTTCTGTCTCTTACAAAGATTATTATATGCTTTATATTGGTGATATTTACTGGGATAACAAGACTTACAGCAACGGAATGCTGGTTTATAATGCTCGTTATGATGAGTGGTATATTTGGAGTTTGGCTCATCAAATGACTTGTTTTTCCTATTATCTTGACCCAGTATCAAATGATAGAAAACTAATATCAGGAGATATTAACGGCAATACATATGTTTGGGGAGAGGATTATAACAATGATAATGGAGTAGCAATTAACTTTGCGATAAAGACAAAACACTATTATCTTGAGAATATTTTGAGTGAAAAAAGACTACAAGAGTATTTCATTATTTCTGATTTTGGGAATGAAGCAAAACTATATGTGGAATATGATAGAAGTGGAAATGAAATAGAGATTGGCAAGACGGAAAAATTGTATAACAAGAAAAGAGTATCAGATGATAAGCAGGGAGATTTCCGCTCAATCTCATTTGCAATAAGAGGAAAAACAACTAATAATAGAGGAACATTTGCTGCTTTGGGATTAAAAGTTCAATACAGTGGAGAGAAGTTTGAATAAATATGCTAACTTGGGATGCTTATTTAGACAAATCGGGAGTATCAAATACTTTACAACAAACTATTCCAGATGAGATAAAACAGGACAGTCTGGAGGATTTTTTATTAAACAATAACTCTTTGGCTGATTTTTCAGTAGGAGAAGATAATGTAATGAATGGAGCAATAACAACTTTGAAGATTAAAGATGCTTCTATAACGAATGCTAAAATAAAAGACGCCGCTATAACAACAGCCAAAATACAAGATGCAGCAATAACAAATGCTAAAATAAATAGTGTAAGTGCAGATAAGATAACTACTTCTACTTTAACAGCACAGGTAAATGTTGGTAGTGGAAGTGGGTATGTTAAACTTGATGGTCAAAATAATAGAATAATAATAAATGATGGTAATGTTGATAGAATTTTGATTGGTTATCAGCTTAATGGTTTTTAATTATGGCAAACTATGGATTTAAAGTTTCTTTACCAAATGTAGATGTTAAAACAGCATCTCCTAAAGATTTAGTTATAAGTTCTTCTTTTGCTTGTTTAAAAATTGTTTCAAGTGGTAAAGTAAATTTTACAGTTAATAGTGGTGGTTCACAAAATTTTACTATTTCCTTGCCTTTTTCTCCTCCGTTAATAACATTTATTTTTTTATATAATCCTAATGATGGTTTTTGGAAACCAGCAGAACAAATTGTTTTGCCAGACGCTTGGTCTGATTATTATCGGGCTGTTTACTCATTTGATAATTCTAATTTATATATTACAGTTAGTAATAATACAGGTTCATCAATTAGTTCTTATTTTATTTATTTAATTGGTTATCCATAAAAATGGCAAACTACGGAATAAAAATATCAAAAAGCAATAATGATGTTAAAACTGCTTTATTGCAGAATATGATTATGTTTTCTGCATATCCTTTTTTCAAACTATATTCAACTAATAGTGGGACACTTACTAAACCATCTGGAAGTAACAATGAGCAAACAGCAACTATTCCTCATAATTTAGGATATAAACCATTTGCTCTTGTATTTGGAGAATATATTGATGAAAATACAGGAAATGTTGTTTCAAGATATAAACTTTTTTCTTGGAGAGATACTCCTGGACTTCATCTATGGGATAGATATATTTTTTATGTAGATAATACTAATTTATATATTAAGTTTATACCATCAACTTATTGGACTAATACTCAACAAGTTATACATTATTTTTATTTTATTTTTTATGAGGAGGCTATATGAGTGATTATGGAATAAAAATTAGTAAAGAAAATAAAGATGTTAAATCGGAAACAGATATTAGAAATATTTACTTTACATCTGGTAAAAATACTTTGGGAGTAAGATTAGTAACTTCATATCAAGTAACAACAGGGGCTGATGGTAAAGTAAATACAACTTTTTATCACGGTTTTGGTTATAGCCCTATTTTTGTTGCTAATATTACATCTTATAATGGTGAAACAGTGTGTGTGCCAAATAGAATAGAAAGTGATTATCCTGGTAGTCAGATTTTAGAAGAAATATTTAAAATAGCAGTATCAAACAATTACATAAGAATTAGGGTATATGCTCACCATTATGAACCGTGGCAAGATGGAAATGATTATCCATTAAGTAATTATACTTATACTATTAAAGTAATTTATTTTTTTAATGAAATTTCTGAAACAAGTTAATACTTGACAAAAATCCAATAAAAGTTTATGATTATAAAGTAGATGTAACTTCTAAATTATTAGTTAAAAAATAAATATGGCAGACATTGGTTGGAATACTGCAATTATAAAAGACAGGGCAAGAGAGATGGGGATAAATCTTTCAGACCAGCAAGCAAACGATATATTAAAACAAACCTTTGTTCAATCGATGTACGGAGCAGACCCGAATAAAGTTATGTCTATTCTTCAAGGAATGAAAGGTGGTGGAGGTGGAGAAGGAACAACTACGACTGGTTCTACATCTGACTTTGCTACTCAATATGTCAACATTTTAAATCAATTAAAGTCTTCTGGTCAGTTTAATACAAATGTAGATGTCTCTGGATTGTCGCAACAAATTAAATCTGGTTATGAAGGGCTGGCTCAAAAAGTAGAACAACAAATTCCTTTAATTTCTCAAATTTATCAACAAGCGGCTCAATCTTTACAACAGCAAAAACAATATGAGATTGGATTAGAGCAAGAAAGAGGAAAAAGGGAGGCAGGAACTCAAAAGGCGGCTTTGGCAAGTGAGGGTGTATCAGCGGCAACTGGGGCAGCCTATGCTCCAATACAGGAGGTTGAAAGAGCAACGGAGGAAAGATTAAGACAGGTGGCTGATAAATACAATCTTAAAGAAGACCAATTAAGGACAGAAATGAACAAGACCATATCTGACTTGACATTGGAGGCTAATAAATATAGACAGGCTGGATTAGATAGTGTGGCTGATTTGACACTAAAAGCGGCACAGCTTAAACAACAGGAGGATGCTTTAATAAGACAAATGGCAAGGGATATATTAGTAGCTCAAAATGATACTGAAAAGAACTTATTAAAACAGCAATATCAAGAACAATTATTGGCTTTAAAACAACAACAAATAGATAATTATGCCACCATTCAATTACAGAAAATTGCTCTTGAAGAACAAGGATTGGATATTAGAAGAGCGCAATTAGGAATACAAGAAGAAAGATTGCAATTAGAAAAGGAAAAACAACAGAGTAAAGAAGACGATATTTCAAGTGTGTTAAAAATACTTGATAATTTATAACTAAAATGAAACTATGGACTTATTATCAAAACTATTTGGTAAAGCAAAAGATTTTGTATCAGAAATTATTACTGGTAAAAAGTCAGAAGATAAGATAGTTTCTCCTATTCCTGAAACCCAATTAAAAATAGAAGATATAAGAAATAAATTTGCTAATGAAAATCCAGACCTCTATAAAGTAAAAACTCAACTTTCTCAAAATCTTTTTAATAAGGCGGAGGAATATAAAAATAAAGGAAAAGAAATTCAATATAAAATATATAAAAATATATCGGATTATCTATTAAAAAAACCTACTCTTGGTAAAGAAAATGAAACTATTTATGATGAGTATTACAAAAAAGAATTAAAGAAAAATATTTTAGAAGACCTATATCCTACATTTTCTAAAAAATTATCTACATCAAATAATCCATTAAAAGATGTAATTCTTTATAAACTAAATGATAAGTTGGTAACAAGTCAAGAAGATTTTGCCAAACTTCACAAAGAACTTTTTCCCCAAGACCCAGAAGCAAATCAAGATATCTTTGATAGAGTTGCTTTATGGGCAAATAAAAATGTAGTAGAACCTGTTTTTAAAGACCCGTTAAATGTATTATTTGATACAGTAAAAGGTGTTGGAAAAGGATTGGCTTCATTACCATATAATATTATCAACCTTTATGGACAGGGAGCATTTGCTTATTATACAGGTATAGCGAAAATAAATGAAGCATTGGGATTGAAACAGCAGGCTCAAATGAATATAGAAAAAGCAAAACAGGTTCTTCAATCTTCAGAGTTAGTTTCTAATGTTTTAGGATTAAAACAGTTAGCCCAAACAGCAGAAAAGGCTTTACCTTACAAAACAGGTCTGGGGACATTTTTAGGAGAAGTGGCTTCTTTTATGGCGCTTGATGGATTACCAAAGATATTTAATTTTATTGGTGAGGCAGGTAAAGTAGCAGAAGTAGCAAAAGGAGTAGAGGAAGTAGGAAAGGTAGAGAAAGAAGTAAAGAACCTAAATATCTTTCAAAGAGTAATGAGAAATTTAGTTCCTGCTACTCGTCGTTCTTTGGGACTGTATGCTCAAACTCAACTCTTAAGACCAGCATCAGAAATTGAACAGCAAAACAAAGAATTACAGCAGGGAGTATTTGGGGTTAAAAAAAGAGCAGAAAAAGCAGCAGAAGATGTTTTGGCTTTTACAACAATGGAAGTTGGTTTACCACTTATTGGTTCAGGATTAAAGAAAGTATTTGCTCCTATTATTGATAAGTTTGGTGGTGGTGGGGCTAATCTTTTAAGAAAACAAACGGAGAAAATAGTCAATGAAGTAGTTGATGCTAATGAAAAATCTGTCTCTCAATTAGTTCAAACTGGAAAAGAACAGTTAAATAAAGTAGTAAAAGAAGAAGTGCCAAAGCAAATATTAAGCGGTAATATCTCAACCTCTGTTGCTGGTATGATATATGATAAAGCACCGCAGGAAGTAAAGACATTTATAGAGGAAAAGTTTCCCTTTTTATTTCCTAAAAATGTTCCCGATAAGTTAGGTCAAGCAACTCACGATTTACTTGTTTCCATCCATCAGGGAATTGAAAATGGTAATGAAGATACTATTAAAGCATCTTGGGATGTATTTAAGAAAAATATAGCCAGAGATGGTTTGTTTGTTAAAAATGAAGAAGAAACATTTAAGAAATTAGTGGATTATGTTAATGAAGGTAGTTCTTTAGCAAAAGAATTTCTTCAAACTCATATAGCACAAGAAGGTTCTTTGGAAGCGAATTCCTTAATTAAAAAACTCTACCCCGATATTACTTCAAAAGAATTAAGTCAGATGTCAAAGTACGCTGAAAGAATTTTAGGCAAAGCCAGTAATGAACAAGATATTGAAAAAGGCTTTTCTAAATTTGTCCAGAAGTTTGAATTAAATGAGGATGAATTAATCTCTTTTTTCTCAAAGAATAATTATCCTACCAAAGAAGATATTTTAAGTGCTTTTAGCGGTGGGACGCCAACTGATTATAAGGTTAAATTAGATGAGTTAAAAGAACAGGTAAATAAACTTAAAGTACCAGAAATACAATTTACTAATGCTCCTGAAACTTTAACTCAAAGTGGGATTGTTGGCAAACTGGGTTTGGACAAATATACAGACGTTGAGACTTTAAGAAATATAACCAGAATACCATTAGATAAAGAAGCCGATTTTTTAACTGAAGAAAGTATTTATAAAGGAGCTAATAAAAAATATCTTCAATCAAAAAATAATGTTTTAAATAGAGTATCCGAATTAAAAGTAGGTATTAAAAGATTAACTGACGTTGTAGAAGGAGAGAAAGGAGTAAAGAAGTTTTTTATTCAGGATATTTTTGACAATATAATGGGGATGATTAAGACAATAAATATTGTTTTGCCTTCAAAACTATCACCTACTTTGGTTGATAGAGAAAATGAGTTGTATAATGCTGCTATTTCTTCCAAAACTATTCAAGAATTTCTGAAAAAAGTTTCTGGGATAAAAGAAGAAGTAAAGAATGCTATCTTAAAAAAAGAAGGTATTACTGATGTTATAAATTATTTTGCAACTGCTAAAGTAAAAAATGCTTTAGAAAAAGAAGGAACAGAAGGTCTGACTAAAACATTAAGTGGTTTTATGGGTGTGACTGGTTTTCAATTTGCCTTTGGTTCAGATGTGTCAGGGATGTTTAGAGAAAAATTGAGGGTTATTACTGAATTTATTCCAGAAGCAATAAATAGTGTTTTTGATAAATATGCTGCTGTTTCATCTGAAATCGGTGGTAAATACTTTGCTGAGGGGACTTTTTATAAGGATTTGGAAAAAGTAGCCAAAGAAAGTGGAGTAAAAACTAATTTAGAACTTTTAGACTATATCAAAAACAATCCTAATCTATCATCTCAATTTAAGGATTTAGCCAGCAATCATATCATAACTTTTGAAAGTTTGAGAAAGTTCATTAATGATTTTAATACATTTGTTGGCAAAAAGGAAATTAGTGAGATTGTCGGATATGTGCCTCATAAGATGTCTGACTTTTTAAGAGAAAGTATTGAGAGTTTTTATGAGTTATATGGGGGAAAAGAATTATCACCAGCGGCTAAATTTACCAAAGAAAGAATTCTAAAAGATATTGGTGTTGGTGGTTTTTTCTCTGATAACCCAAAGGAAGTTATAGAAAGTTATAAAAGGACATTAAATAACATTGTCAATCGCAATCTATTAAACTTTTCTTTTGAAAGAAATATCGTCTCCGCCAAACTTCCTCAATCTATGGCTTTTGTCCAAAAGAAGTTGGAACAAAGGTTTTATGGTAAGGGATTTGAAAGAATACAGCCATCTAAATATGTGGCTGATATGTTAAAGAAAATTCCAGCAATGACTAAAAGTATTGCTTTGTCAGAAGAAGAAGTAAATGGAATAAAATCGGTAATTGAACAATCACAAGACCCAGCCTTAAAAAGCGCTTTAACTGACTTAATCAATACTCCATATACTAAAGACTTAAATCTTTTAGGAAAAGGAATAACTGTTTTGTCAAAAGCATTAGACCCAATATTTGATATTGGTTATCTTATTCAAAAGTCTTTATTCCTTAATCCCAACTTTATTGCTATTTCTTTAACTAAAAAAATACCGCTTGGTGGGATGATAGGAACATCACTTTGGGATACGGCTGTTGGTTATCTTAAAGGAACTAAACTTTGGGTTTCTGACTTTTTAGGACTGGCTTCAACTGATGAAAAACTATTAAAAGAGCAGTTAAAAATGATGAGAGTTTTAACCCAAGATAGAGAAGTTGATACCTTTATTAAAAGGATATTTCAGCCATTTTTTGATAGATTAGATGAATTTAATGGATATGTTTCTTATTTCAAAGGGGATAGTTTCTTAAATAACTTTTCAAAAAATGTATCAAGTAAAGAAGGAAAAGAGTTTATTGAGAAAAATAGACAACTGTTAATTCAGGGAATGTCAACAATGATAAATATTACAACTGGCGGAATGGAAAGTGCTCCATCAAAGACTGGATATTTTGTTAATTCAGTAATGGCTTTTAAGAACTATTTATTTAATCTTTTAGGAATTATGATTGGTTTGGCTAAATCTTATCTTTCAGATGAAGAGGCGACAAAGTTTGCTCAAACTTGGGTTTCCACTATGAGTGGGGGAACAGCCCCAGCGGAGTTAGTGGAGGCTTATAAAAAAATGAGATTTGGTTCATCTGGAGCAAAGATAAAGGATATGATAAAGGTAGGTTCTTCATTTGTAGCAATGGCATATATGTTTAATGGAATAATGAGTTTGCTTCATTCAGCAGCCAACTTTGCTTATTATACGGCAACTGGTCAAGACCCAACTAAATTAAAAGCAGGTCAACCGAATATTTACAAAGGAGCAGAAAAAGCCACTTTCTTACACTGGATAGAAAGTGTTGTTGGCACTCCTTATATTGTTTCTTTTTACAATGACTTCTATTTGCCATTTTTTAAGGGTTTAGGAAATTTTGGTAAAGCTTTAGCATCTGGTGATAAAGGAGCAATAGACCAATCTTTTTTTGATATTGCCTCTGCTTTTGATAAAGGACTAACACCAGAGATAGTAAAAAGAATAGATGATGTATTTTTCTTATCAAAGTATAAAGAAATACCATCAAGAACATATCAGCCATCATTCAAGTCGCTTTTGGAAATTCTATCGGGACAAGAACCAAGACCACTACAAACTCAATATAGTTATGAAGGTAATCCTTTATATGCCCTGTTTGGCAGAAGTGCTTTGCCAGAATACAAGATGGTTGAGGAAGGAGTAAAATTACAGGAGGATTTGAAAAAGGACAGAGAAGATTTGAAAAGAGCATTTTTAGAGCAATATAATAATCCTTTAGATGAGGAAAAGAAACGACAGTATGAACGTTTGAAAAATAAGTTTGAAGAGAAGTATAATACTACTGTAGACAGAAAAACTATTATAAACTGGCTAAAAGGAGCGGAACAGACGGCTTCAGAAAGAGTTGTAAAGACTTTGCCAAAGGGGACAAAAAAAGAGTTGAGACAAAAAATGTCTCTTGAAGAATTATTAAAAGTTCAGTAAAATTTAAATATGGCAATCATAGATAATATCTTATTTACACAAACAGCAGGAGATGCTAATACCCCATTGGGTGATAGTACTTATAACCACCCAACCCAACATCAGAATATTAATAATGAACTAAACTCTATTGAAGATACTTTGGTTCAAGGATATGTTAGAGAGAGCGCTTCTGTTTCTTATGTTTCCTCTTCTTCTTTTACTGTTTCTGGTGATGTAACGGCAATTTATACTCCTGGTAGAATTGTTAGATTTTCCGATGGAACAACAGGAATTGTCTCTTCTTCTTCTTATTCTTCACCAAATACCACAGTTACAATGTTAACAGGCACCGTTCCATCTTCTTTGTCATATGTAGATATTGCTATTCAAGCAAAAGGACAAACTTCTGGTTTAGCATCAAGAGTATTGGGAGATAATAATATCCCAGTTGTTTCTCAAAAAGATAATACTAACACGGCAAGAAGTGTAGCAAAAGTAAATTCTTCTAATGTTTTAGAGGTTGGTGATAGTAATTTAGCAGGTATTCAATTTAATACTCCTTACTCTGATTTATCCTCTATTTATCGTCAAGCCATAATAAATGGTAATTTTGATGTGTGGCAAAGAGGGACAAGTTTTACCTCTAATAGTATTTATACCGCAGACAGATGGAAATATTATGATACTGGCTCATCAAGAACGGTTACAAGAGATACAGATGTCCCAAATACAAGTTCACTTTATTCTATAAAAACAGTTTGTTCAACTGGTGGAACAAACAAGGTTGTTACATTCACTCAAAATATTGAGGGCTCAATTGCTGGTAGATTTTCTGGGAAAAAAGTAACTGTTAGTTTTTATATAAAAGCATCTGCTGGTAGTGGTAGTTTAAATAATGGGTTAATTTCTATACATTACCCATCTGCTTTAGATAATTTCACAACGATTGAATATGTTACAGGAACAAGTTTTACCCCCACTACCTCTTGGCAGTTGGTAACTGCTACTTTTACTTTGCCTGCTACAAGTACTTCTGGCTACTCAATTGCTAATGGTTTTTCAGTTGGTATCCAAGCTGGATGTACTGATAACACCACTTTAACTGTCAGATTAGCCCAAGTTCAACTCTGTGCTGGTGAAGTTGCCCTACCTTTTCAACCAAAAAGTTTTAATGAGGAATTAAGAGCGTGTTTGAGATATTTTTATAATCCTTTATACAATGTAACTTCCAATTATCCACCAGTTTGTCCAGTTTATGTTTTATCATCAACTTATGGTTTAGGAAGAATAAACTTTCCTTTGCCTATGAGAACAACACCAACTTTAAGTGTTGGAACAATTTCATCTTTTAATATTGGTTACCCAGCTCCAAATGTTACTTGTTCAAATATCACTTTACACGCAGATGGAAAAACACCTATTTATTGTATTTTAGAATTGTCTTTTACAGGAGCAACTGCAGGATTAACTCAAAGTTTATATAGAAATAATAATTCAAGTGCTTATATTTATTTTGATGCTGAATTATAAAAATGGATTTAACCTATGGAACAAAAACTAAAAGACTTTATAAACAAATGGATAAATAAAGGTGGCGTTGGAAACACGCCAGAGAACAAAGGACAGTGTGTCGGCTTGGTTTGTGTCTGGGTAGATGAATTAGGTTTAGACCACATCTGGGGAAATGCCAAAGACTTGTGGAAAAACTATAATCCTAATCAATTTGACTTTGTATTAAATACTGCCGATGCTTATCCAATAGCGGGTGATATCGTTGTTTGGAATGAGAAGATGGGGGGGGGATATGGACACACGGCTATTGCTACTGGTGTCCATCAGACAGAAGGAAAAGCAACTGACTGGTTTGAGGCTTTTTCTCAAAATGACCCAGTGGGTTCTCCTTGTATCTTAAAAAAATACTCATATAACAATGTAATAGGATTTATCAGACCTAAAAAAGAATTGGTTAAATTAGATAACTATTATTTAGGAATTGACCTAAATAACAAAGATAGCGTAAAGGTATGCGTTGAGATGTGGGATAGGGTTGTCAATAAAAAAGAATTCATTGAAAAAAAAGAAGTTGAGAATAACTATGTTTTAAAGTCAGAATACCAAAACTTACAAAATCAACTATCTCAAAAAGATGAGACAATTAAAAATCTTAACCAACAGATTAAAGACTTAAATGCTAAAAACACACTTATTAACGATGAAAACAGAAGACTTCAAGACCAGTTGAAAGATTGTCAGGACAAACTAAATGAAATCAATGAGACTTTTGGCAGTAATCAGGAACAATTGCTAAGATTAACTCAAGAGTATAATCAACTTAAACTGGACTATGAGAATGATAAAAAGAACTGGGGATTAAAAGAAATAGAGTATCAAAAACAAATTAAAACTTTACAAACAAAATTAGAAGGTTATAAGTCGCCAGTAAAAAAAATGTTAGTTGATATCTGGCAAAAAGTTGTAAAAGGCGTATGACAAAAGCAGATAAACTACCACCATATTTTCAAGAGTATTTAGATGAGCGTTTTAAACGCTTAGAGGATAATGTAAATGAAATAAAAGAATTGTTAAAAGGAAATGGGAGTGAAGGATTGGTTGAAAGGGTAGAAAGACATGATAAATGGATTGATGGTTTTGAGGCAAGAATGGGGGTAGTTGTTACTATTTTAGGTAGTATCTTTGCTTTAGCCTTTACACTGGTAAAAGATGTAGTTGCTAATATATTAAAATTTAAATAAGCACTTTTACAATTAGATTGGGAGGGTTAAGTCAAGTTTAGTTAAGCCTATGGAAAATAATGAAAAACTACATCCAGCGTTAAAACTGGATGAATTAATTGATAATGAATTAACATCTTTCATTAGAACACTTGAAGGTCGTGTTATGACTCAGGTTGAGTCTATGTTTTCTGATAAAATACAAAGAGAATCGGCTAAAAGTGTTTTTAGAAATCTAATTTATGATGTGTTTAGAGAAACATACTGGAATATTATTTCTTATTTAGATGGTTTTTTAAAAGCCCAAAAAATTAAACGTGTTGTTGCAAAGGCTGTGTCAGAATATTGGAAAGATAAATCTCATCTTTTTGAATAATAATTATAAGTTTCTTAACCCTCCCAATTTAGTTGTAATATATTAAAAGTTAGATAAAAATAATATGTCAAAAACTTTTGAAAGTGATATTAACACCAATACAACCTATTCACCAATTACAAGTAGCAATAAAACAAACTTAAATCCGCTTTTAAGCCGTAAGTTTCTTTTCTCATTGTTATTAACCATTCTTTCTTTTGTCTTGGTTTTGACAGGAAAACTTACATCAAAAGAGTGGACGGATTTTGTTATGATTATTTCTGGCATATATGCGACATCAAACGTTGCATCAAAATTTGCACAGAAATGAGAAAGAATTGTATAAGAAGTATTTAAGAGAAAGACACTGGTTAGAAAAACACTACCCTTGTTATAAGGGAAGTATAATTAGTTTTGAAGAATATTTGGTTAGAAATTATAATAAAAAAAGGTATATAATTTAATTATGACATTCCCCGTATCGCCACCGTATTAGGGGATAGTCGGGAAACTGGGGACTTCCCGATGAACTTTTAAAGTAAATAAATGTTGGCAAGTGAAAAAAGGGTGGTGGACTGGGTCCACCACGCCTAATAGGGTTATGCGAAATAAAGGTGGTCGCATCCTACACCTCTGCCAACCGCCCCAATTTTAAAAAAACTATGACAGAAAAACCATTTATCTGCCCATTAGATGTGGGTTTTCTTTCTTCAGACTTATCAACTCCTGAGGCTTTGGCAAATTTTTTAAACTACTTTGGCATTGGATTAGAAGGCATTAATCAAATTAAGCAACCAATTGAAAATCATCAAAATGAAGGAGAAAGAAAGAATAATAACAATAGTTGAATTAGGTTTTATGGCTTTTTCTTTATACGCAATAAGTTTTTTAGCCTTTCCAAAAGAATTGAAAAAGCAGGTGAGAAGAGAACAAAAAGGAATTTGTGCTGATTGTGGCAGAAAACCAAAAAAATTAGAAATTCATCATATTATTCCTCAAAGTATGGGTGGAGCAGATACAAGAGATAATGCCGTTGGTCTTTGTCCCGAATGCCACGAGAAATGGGATGAGTTAGCATTTTTAAAAAAGATATTTTATGGAAAAAAATAGACCGCCTATTATTAAAAAACCACCACAACCTCAATCTCCTTCTTTATTCGAACAATTAACTACCCTACATCAATTAGCCGAAGCCACAAGACAAAAAGAATTATGGAGGGATGAGGTTGAGATTAAAGTTCAAACAAGAGGACTACCGTTTATGCTTATGGGCTTATCCGACCTCCATATTGGAAGTCGTGGAGTGGATTATCAAGCATTAGAAAGATATTTAAACTTCATAAAAACTAATCCAGTCTATACTGTTTTAATCGGAGACCTCGCTGATAACTTCTCACCTACTTCTCATCCCGACGGAATGATGAAAGATTTAGTCAACCCTTCTGACCAGTGGGCAGTCGCAAGGGCGTTTTTTAAAGAGTATGAGGATAAGATTTTAGCAGTTGTATCAGGCGGACAGCACGACTTTTGGCAGGAAGACAAGTCAGGTATTGATATTTACCGTTGGTTAACAGAGGATTTAAATATACCGCTTTTAGAAGCAGGCGGGCTTTTGAGATTGAGGGTAGATGATGCGGAATTTAAGGTAAGATTGTGGCATAAAATAGCCAGGCTAAACAGTCAATTTAATCTTACCCACGCAGGCTTTCAGGCATTGCGACTTTCAGGAGACGATGCTGATTTAGTGATAAGTGGTGATAAGCATTTGGGCGGGTTAGCAGTTCAAGATGTTGGTAAAAAAAGAATTGTCTGCCAGTTGGGGACTTTCAAGGTAGATGACCAGTGGGCAAGACGGCAGGGGATGGTTCAGCGACCAAGACCATTTTATCCCGTCTTTATGTTTTTCCCTCAAACTCATAATATTGAAGCCGTTGAAAACCTTGACCAAGCGGAAGAATTAATTTCTGGTATGGTAAAATATTACAAACAAAAAGCAGTTTCATTACTTGGAATAAAATGAAAAAAAATAATAATACGGACCGCTATTGTCCTTATTGCCATCAAAAAGAATTTGTTTTTAAAAAGGTCTATAAAGATGGAGATGTTTTAATCCATTCTCCAAATCAATTTCATCTTTGCCAAAACCCCAACTGTATTTTTTATATCCCAATAAAAACTTATAAACTCTATAAGCCTATATTTCAAAGACAATTTTATTATGTTAAATCGAATCTATGATAAACTGGGATAATATTTTAACAAAAGAAGGCGTAATGAAACTTTTGAAAATAAGTGATGCAACTTATCAACGCTGGCTTAAAAAAGGTTTTTTATCAAAGATTAAAAGGAAAATAGGAAACCAATGTCTTTTTGATAAAGAAGAGATATTGAAAGAACTTGAAAAAATGCCTGTTAAATAATAGAATAAAAAGAAGGGAGGTGAGTAATATGGCGGATGAAAAGACAGAAAAAAAAGAAAAACAATTAGATGCTGATGATATAGATTATCAGATTTTAAGAAGTGTTTTTCGTGGTTTGGCAAAAGCAGGACTTTGGACTAAAGAAAAAGAAGATAAAATGATAGCAAGATTGTATCGTCTATATCTTAAAGCAAAAGGTTTATTTAATCCCGATAAGAAAAAGAGTGAAGAGAAACAATCTAAATAAGTAAATTCCTAAAAAAAATGAAACAACCATTGCCAGAAGCACACAAGTTAGGGATATGATTTCATCCCATTTTGTCATATTGGAAAATCAAATTTATAATTCAAAAAAAACTCTCTTCCTCTTTTGGCTTTTTCTTTTGCTTCTTTTCTATGAGTATAAACATACTCTAATTTCTCAACTCCGTCTTCTATATTTACCAAATTTCTTATTCTATTGTAATCAATAAACCCAAATGAATAAGGTCTGTCTGCTTTGTAAATATACGAAAATTGTTCAAATTCTTTTGAGACAGTATTATCGGGAATTATAATCGGCACTTCACACAATAAACTTTCAGCATACGGCATACCAAATCCTTCTCCAGTTGATGAGGATAAAAAGACATCAAAGTAGTTATATACATCTACCATCTTTTTTCTTTCCTGTCCTTTATTAACATCTAAATCAACTGGTACAAAATAATCTTGATAAAGATATAAATCATAGTGTTTTAAAATATCTAACAAATTCCATCCTTGCTGTTCTTTATCAGTTGGATTGGTATGAATATATAAATATGCTTCTTTATGCCTTCTTTTAAATTCAGAGAAGATTTTTATTAAACTAAATAAATCTTTTCGCCATTGGTTTCTACCAACATATCCTATAACAAACTTATCTTTTGGTTTATCAGGCATTTGTTTTGGGTAGAAGTTTTGAGTGTCTAATGGATAATAAATAACTTTGACATTATTAAATCCATATTTTTTTAAAACATTTCTTGTGTAATAAGAAGGAACGTATATTCTATCAAAAAATTTAAAAACTTCAAGCCATTTTTTATAAATTATCTCATTGTCAATCGGTGTATAAATTATCTTTTTAATGTCTTTCGGCATTACTATTTTTAAATGTTCAAGCAAAGTTATTCCATCTATTTTAATTTCAGAGAATAAAAAGAAATCAAGATTGGTTATAAACACATCAAAACTTTCTTCTTTAATCTCTTTATCTTGTTTTTTAAAAACATTTATCAGTCTTAATGCCCCCCAAACATCATAGTAATTATCATAAATTGCAGGGTAGATTTTATAAGGATATTCTTTTGGGTCTTTGTAACCACCTCTATCATTAACACCAATTACTGTTATTTCGTGATTCCTACTTAAATGGGATAAAAGATTTTTTGAGACATTCCCAAGCCCTGTAGCAACGGTTGGACTGTCGCCCCAGTAAAGTATTCTCATACTTTTTTAATTTCAATTATTAACATTCCTCTTTGTGGAGTAGCCGGGATATATAAATAATCAATCATAAAAAAATGAGTTGGTTCTTCCCAGTCTCCGATGGGTAAAGTCATTATTACTTTTTTCTTTGCCACTCTTATTGCTTCTTTTAATCCCTGTCCAATATTATTTGTATGCTCTAAAACCTCTGATACAACAACAGTATCAAATGAGTTATCAGCAAAAGGCAAGTTATTAACATCTCCTTTAACAAAATCAAGATTGTATTTTTCTTTGGCATTCTTAATTCTTACATCAGATATCTCTAATCCAACTACCTCTAATCCCTTTTTCTTAATCAAATTAGTAATATAACCATCTCCTGCTCCAGCATCCAATGTTTTTCCCTCACTTCTTTTTACTATTTCTTCAGCTCTTTTTTTATGAGCAGGGTCGTGTTCGTATAATCTTTCATCTAAAAACACTCTTTGAGCATATTTGTCCCAATCTATCATATGTTTTATTTTAACTTATAACTCCTCTAAATCTCTCCATATAACCCTTTGTCCATCTATTGCCTGTGTTTTCCATTTTGAGTATGGCTCTTCGTTAACATCGGCTAAATAATACTCTCTTATCAATGGCTTCCAAATATACTTCTTCCCACCTCTTTTTACCTTTAATTTTCGCCAAGCAAAAAGGTATGCTGGTTGGTCGGTATCAAGCCAAAAGTTAAGGATTGGATTTTCAACCATCTTTTTATGATGAGCTTGAAAATTATCCATAGTTGTAGCCTGAATACCACATATAGAGTGTCTGAAAATTGCTATCATATCAAATAAATTAAAAAGGTCAACGCTCTTTCTTGAGTATTTATTCCAGAACTCTACATTGCCAACAATAGCCCCTTCTGCTTTCAAATAATCCCTTGTTTTTTGCTTGATATTAGTTTTCATTTTAGACTTTCTAAATATTTAGATAAATAATAAACTATGCCAGTGCCGTAAATAAAGATTAATAAAAAATTAGGGTCGTTAACACTATAAAAGATTGCTAATATTGTCCATATTATTAAAACCCAAGCAACAATTTTTTTTATCATATTTATCACTTCCAATCTCTATTACAATAGGAACTGAATTAACTTTTAATTCCTATTACAATAGAAACTAAAATATTCTTGTATTTCTCAAAACTAATAACGTTGCTATTACTCCTAAAATAAACCAGAGTGTTTTTTCAAGTGGTGTCATAGATTATTTTTTAACTTT
>Ga0123519_10002040_pt1 | contig 34395 bp, 24 predicted proteins | sample YelNatPaOPRAMG02_FD_87396 | JGI IMG/M metagenome (GOLD analysis project Ga0123519, IMG submission 87396) | Hot spring microbial communities from Yellowstone National Park - Yellowstone National Park OP-RAMG-02 (version 2) | ecosystem: Environmental > Aquatic > Thermal springs > Hot (42-90C) ... | reverse complement strand
GTCCCGAAAAAGGGCTTGACGATTTTATAAGTGGACGCGTAAGAACCCTAGAAGAAATTTTAATACCAACAGAAATTTCCAATTCTTACCTTATAAGCGGCGCAAGTGATGTTTTAGAAATTGCAAATCCAAAATTTGGGCAGAAAAAAAAATTAATTGCTAAATTAAATACATTAAAAGCAGATTTTATATTAATAGATCTTGCTGCAGGTTCCTCGTTTAATGTGATTGATTTTTTTGCATATTTTCCTTATGGAATAATAGTTACAGACTGCCTGCCTATGTCTATAGAAAATGCTTATAGTTTTTTAAAAAATAGTTTAATAAGAGGGTTAAGCAGATTATTATCAGAAAAAAAAGAAGCTCTTAACTATATAAATAATTTTTCTGATCCAAAAAAAATGCAAGGTTTTTCTACTTTAGGCGAAATGATCTCCAAAATGTCTATAGATTTTCCAGAAGAAGTAAAACAGATTAAACAATGGCTTTTTAATAAAAAAGTTTTTTTAGTACTTAATATGATTAAAGGAGAAAACGATATTATTATTGGTAAGCGTTTTATAGAAATGACAAAAAAGTATCTTTCTATACAACTGTTATACATAGGATATATTTTTTATGATACAATTTTTAAAGAGGTTGCCAAAGCCGCAAAACCTCCTTTTATTGAGGCAAAAGAAAATATTAAAAGTAGTTTTGAAGCCATTGCCTCAAACATTATTGCAATAACAAGAGGATAACAAAAATATGAGCTATCTTAAATTCTGGAAGCTAAAAGAAAAACCATTTGAAGAACTTTGTAATCCAAAATTTTTTTTTGAAAGCGATGACCACCGTGAGGCTTTAGACAGAATGCTTTATGTTGTAAATGATCGCAACATGAATATGGGGCTGTTAACAGGCGAGGTGGGATGCGGAAAAACAATAACAAAAAAAGTATTTGAAAACTCTTTGCCAAAACAACAATTTGAAACAATATGCTTTGAAAATTCCAACTTTTCTTTTTTAGATATTTTATTTGATATAACAAATAGAATTACCTTTAGAGATTACCGCCTTGCTTTAGATGAGCAACAACAAATTTCCCGAACCGATAAATATGCCTTAATAAATTTATTTAAAAAGAAGCTAGAAACTCTCGCTTTTGGCGAGAAAAGACATCTTGTTTTAATTTTTGACGAGGCACAGCAAATGCCAAATGATGTTTTGGATGAGGTAAAAAATTTAACAAATATCTGTTCCGAAACTCAAAATTTTATGACAATATTTTTTGTTGGTCAACCAGAATTAAGGGATAAAATAAAATCTATAAAACAAATAGATCAACGAATATTTTTAAGGTTTCATTTAAATACTTTAGATTTTAATAATACATCAAAATATGTTTTTCATAGATTAAGGATTGCAGGATTGGAATATACGAGTATTTTTAATTCTCAAGCTATTGAGGTGATTTTTAGAGCAACCGGCGGTGTGCCTAGAGAAATAAACCGATTATGCAAACTTGCTTTAAGCTATGGATTTGCTCAAGAACTTTCCGAAATAGATGGAGAAGTAATAGAAGTTATTTTAGAAGATTTAAAGAGACATAGCTAATGAAAGAAAAAGACAAAAAAAAATTTAGTCTGGGTGATATAATTAGAAAGTTCAACGAGGGACTATCTTCTGGTGATACTAATGTTGAAAATAAGCCGCAATTTATACCAGAACAAAAAAAATCTTTACAAAATTTACAAGAAGATAAAAAACCTCAGGAAGATATTATTCCACAGCCTTCTTTTGCAAATAATATTAACAAATCCTATTCTGTTATAAAAGATACAAAATTACCACATCGGGAAAGTCTAAACCACAATATCAAAACAGAAGAAAATCAACCCGACGAATCAAAAATTGTAAAAAGAGTTGAACCTCAAAAAAATAAACACGAAGAAACACTTTCTTCTTTGGAGTCAAAATCTCCAGAAGATTCTGAAGAACAAAAGCTTGATCTGTTACAGTATGTTGGCGTTTTGTTAAGAAGAAAAAATATTATTATTGCATGTATAATTATTATGTCTCTTTTTACTGCATTTAATTATATGCGAGCCATTAAATATTATTCTGCTCACGCACGCTTGCTTTTTTCTCCGGGATATAGAGACATTATGGGAGACAATATGAGTGCTTGGGCATCGTGGACTCGTGACGAACAAAGATTTAATACACATCTTGAGCTTTTAAAATCGCGGGTTATTATAGAAAGAGTCAGCCATAAATTAGATAACAAAATTTCTCCGTCTCAAATTCTTTTTGGGCTTATTATTTCTAGAGGACAAAGCTCTAGTGGAGAAAAAAATGATATATTAGACATTGTTTTTAAATATACAGATCCAGCCTTAGCAAAAGATGTTGCAAACCAAATATGTATAGAATATATAGAGTATATGAAAGAAGTAAGTGTTCAGGATATAACGAGATTACTTGTCAAATTGGAAGATCAAATAAACAAAATGCAAAAGGAACTGGATGAAAAAGAAGATTTATTGAGAGATTTTAAAGAGAAAAACCGAACAGTACAGCTTTCTTCCGAAACCAATATAATTCTCTCAAAATTGTCTCAAATGGAGCTATCCCTTCAACAAACCGAAATGGATATGCTTGAAAGCAGAGAAAAACTTTTAGGATTAAAAAGAGAGATAAATCAGCAGGATATAAATGTGATTCAGTCTATTACATATTCAAATCCATTTCAGAATAAGTTAGCAGAACTTGAACTCGAATTAAATACAGCGTCTGCAGAATATAGCCCCGATCACTTTAAGGTAAAAATGATAAAGGCTCAAATAGATAAGCTTAAAGAAGCCATGAAAACCGATATTGCAAAAGAGGCAGCATCACGCACATTAATAAAAAACCCCATAAGAGAATCTCTTCTTCAGGAGGCTGTTTCTCTTTCTATAGAGAAAAGTGCTATGGAAGCAAAAAGAAATGCTCAGCAGCAGATTATTAAACAGCTTGATGAAGAACTTTCTAAACTTCCATCTATTGAACTTAAGTATGCCCAGCTTACAAGAGAAACCGAGGCTTTAATAAATGTGCTTAAGCTTCTTAAATCTAGATACGAAGAGGCAAGAATTAAAAGAGATTCTCAGGACTCCGATCTAAAAATTCTTGAATGGGCACAGCTTCCCACAACAGGTGTTTCAAGCATGAGTCTTAAAAAAGTACTTATTAGTTTATTTATTGGAATAATTCTTGGTATTGTTCTTGCTTTTTTAATTGAATTTTTAGATCAGTCAATAAAAGAACCACAAGCCGTAGAGAAAAAACTTAATACACCGCTTTTGGGTATAATCCCGCTTATAGAAGCAGATAAAATTATTATTGATTATTCAACAGGAAAAATTAAAAATATTTTAGAACCATTTAGAGCCCTTAGAGCTACAATTAAGCATATTGCCAGTGTGAATAATTATAAAACTTTTGTTGTTTGTAGCCCTGTAAAAGGAGAAGGCAAAACAACATTAGCAACCAATCTTGCCATTACTATGGCTTTAGAAAATAAAAAGGTTTTTTTAATAGATGCAGATTTGCGCAGACCGCAAATACATTCTTTGTTTAATGTATCAAAAAAAATTGGATTAACAGATTATCTCTTAGGTAAGAGCGAGATAAACGAAATAATCAAAACAACACCACATGAAAATCTTTTCATTATTACTTCTGGCGAGAGCAGTCACAATTCTGCTGAATTATTAGGCAGTCTGAGGTTTGAACAAATTATTTCTGAACTAAAAAAAATTGCCGATTATGTTATTTTTGATACACCTGCAATAATTCCTGTAAGTGATACAATGAACATAGCACCAAAAGTTGATGCCTGCATAATGGTTACCCGTATTTTGTGGACACCATTAAAAGCAGCTTTACAATCCAAAAATCAATTAAAACGTATTGGATGCAATATAATTGGAGCAATCATTAATGGAATTTCCCAATCAAGAGGTTATTATCCATATTATTATGGCTATTATAGATATTATGCTTATAAATATACATACGACGAGGAGGAAAAGAAAAAGAAATCATTTAGGGAAATTGGTCTTAATATTGAATCAAAATTAAAAGATTTTTTAAGAAATTTTTATTTTACTATACCCCATTATATGGCGATTACCCTTAATTTCTTAAAATATCTTCTAAAAAGAAAAATCTTCTGGCTTCTTGTTTTTATATTATTGGTACTTACTTTATTTTCTTTGTTACTTAAATCTTCAAATTATTTTAAACAAAAAATTAATCTATTAACAAAATCTCAAAGTATTCAATATATTGGTCCTCAGAGTAAAGGATATCCTATAGAATCTATAAGGCCGCAAGTTACCAGAGATTCTTCATATTTTAAAGATACTCTACAAATTAATAGTAAAGATGCTATTATAGACAGCGTCTTTTTATGGAAAGATGCAATTAATAGTAATAATTTTGATAGATATCTGTCTTTTTATGATACATTGGGATTCAAGTTTCCTTTGGGTACCTTTAGGGAATGGAAAACAATCAAAAAAAATATATTTACTAATTCTGATTCTTCATTTAAAATATTTATTGACCGTGTTTATATTTCTAATATTTCACCCGAATATATAAAATCAGATTTTTATGCAAAAAGTATTGTTCAAGAAGATACATTTAATAGATTATATTCTTTAATGTGGAAAAAAAGAGGCGACGGCTGGTATATTGTTGGAGAAAAATATAAAGAGATAAAATAATATGACAAATAAAAGAAAAAAAATATTTGCTGTTTATTTTGTTTATCTCATTATTGTGCTTGCTATAATTTGGCAGGGTTATGGTATTTGTAAAAATATTATTTCTTTAAGAGATTTTAAACAGGATTTGTTGAATGTTACAATTACAGGTAATGTACTAAAACCAGGGCTGTACAGAGTTCCTTCTGGCACTACACATTTTGAAATCTTAAAAGTAGCTGGTGTTTTGCCAAACTCAGATATTCTTAGTTTTAATCTTGCTTCCCAATTGTCAGATAGTCAAACTATAGAAGTTGGAACAAAATCAGAACCCGTAACACTAAAAAAAGATAATAAGGCTATTAGATTAGAATTCTTTTTTGGAGCTATTTCTGTAATATCTTCTGATGGTAAGTCAAGACCTATTCAAAGAGGACTAGAAATAAATGTAAATGACCGCCTTCTTACAGAAGAAAATTCTCAGGCAGAACTTTCTGTTTCTAATTTTTCGCGAATAGATGTAGATAATTTTTCGGAACTAAATTTTGATAAAATAAATTCTTTAGAAAATAATAAAGAAGAAACATGGATTTTTCAGAAATCGGGGACATCATGGTATAAAATTGTATATGGTAATAAAAACGAAGTATTTAAAGTGTCAACTCCTTCTGCCAATATAACAGTAGCAGGAACAGGTGCAGATTTTATTGTTTCAATAAAACAAGACAGAGTTGAAATTAGTAATTTTGATGGACTCGTTTTTATTGAAAGGCTAACACAAACAGAGGCATTAAATTTAATTTCTGGACAATCTGTTAACGTATTTATGGATAACAGACCTTTTCAGGTAAATCCGATAATGCCAGAAAATATGCCAGCAGAACGTTTTTCCCAGTTATCAAAAGAAAAGAGCGTTTTTATTCTTAAACATATTCCATATAACTTTCTTTTTTGTGGTTTACCAGGACTTTTTGTTTTAGGATCAATAAAATATGACGAAAATAAAATTTATATTACAAATATTCCACATCAGCTTTCGGTTGCCGATTATATTTTAGGTTGCTCAACACTTGATCAGGCTTTTTTATATGGAGGACCTGTTTTAGTTTCTACAGTTTTAGAACAAATAATGAGCATGAGAATTCCAAAATATTTAATTCTTGAAAAAGAAGACCTGATAAGAATTTTACAAACATTGGGTGGATTAGAAATAGATGTTGATGATAAGGCAGCGTCTGTTTTAAATATTCCTAAAGGCAAACAAAAGCTTTCTTCAAAACAATTATCTGTTTTCTTAAAACCTTCCCTTACCGGCTTTGAAGATTTTAAAAACAGGCAAATGAAAATTATGGGTGCAATAGTTGACGCATTATCTTCAAAAAATATTGTTTTAACAATTATTCTTGCTCAACAGCTTTTGGCAAATATTCAAACAAATATTTCTCCTTCTGATCTTATGGAAGAATACAATAAATTTATTACTGTAAAAAACTGGGACATAAAAGAGATTTCCTTTCCTGCTTATCAATCGGTTCGGGATGGAAAAAATGTTCTTGAGCCAAAACTCGAAGAATGCAAAAAATTATTTGAACAGGAATAAAATTAAATACTTATTAATATAAAGGCATTAAAATGAGAGTCTTTATAGTTGGAAATAAAGGACAATTGGGTCAGGATATGATGATTTATGCTAAAAAGGTTGGTTTTGATGTTATTGGAAAAGATTATCCTGACATTGATATTACAAAAAAAGAAAATATTTGTGATATCTTAAAAGAATATATGCCTAAAGTTGTTATAAACTGTGCCGCATATACTGCGGTTGACGACTGCGAAAACAATATAGAAAAAGCCTATGACGTTAATGCAAGAGGGGTAAAATATCTTGCAGAGGCTTGCAGCAGAATTAATGCAAAAATTGTTCATATAAGTACCGATTATGTTTTTGATGGTTTAAAAAAAAAGCCTTATGTAGAAGAAGACAAACCCAATCCTCTTTCTGTATATGGGAAATCAAAGCTTGAAGGAGAGAGGGCATTGATAGAAAGTTATGATAAATATTTTATTTTTAGAGTTGCATGGCTTTATGGAACAAGAGGAAACAATTTTTTAAAAACTATTTGCAACCTTGCAAAAAAAAGACTTACTACCAAAGAACCACTTAAAGTTGTTAATGATCAAATAGGTACGCCAACATATACCATGCACGTTTGTAAGCAAATTTTTAATATGATAAATACCGATTTGTTTGGGCTTTATCATTGTACAAATGAGGGATGGTGCTCCTGGTATGACTTTGCTTGCGCAATTGTAAAAGCCTACTCTATTCCTGTAAATATTGTTCCATGTACAACAAAAGAATTTCCAAGACCTGCTAAAAGACCGGCAAATAGCGTGTTAGAAAACAAACAACTTAAAAAGCTTAATTTAAATATAATGCCTCATTGGGAACATGGCCTTAGAGATTATTTAGAAGAAGAAAAAATAAATGCATTTTTATAATCCTGTTAATAATAAAAATTCTTTTTTGTTTTCAAATATTATTCAATCTATTACAAAAAATAAAATTAACATAGATGGTGCCGCACCTCTATCTTGTTTATCTTATGAAGAAGAAATAGAAATAAAAAAAAAGGCTCTTTTTCAATTTTTCAAAATAAATAAAATTGGTGGTCAATGGGAAACTATTGTCCCATCTCCTCGTCCAAGACATTACAGAACAACTACAAAGCGTCGCGTTTATTATAGTAATAATAATAAATTTTTTTTAAGTATGTCTTATAAAAAAGAAACAGATTTTCATCAACTAAGTAATGAAGAAAAACTTGAACCAGTTTCTCATATAAAAATTTACAATTTGATTTATCAAAAGTTAAATGACCCCTTCTTTTATGACATATCCAAAAGATGTAATTATGTAATAATTAGAGGGAACTATAATGAATTTTGCTTAATTTTTAATATGCATAAATTAAACAGAAAGATAGTAAATAAACTAAAAATTCTTGCACAATTTATTAAACAAAATAATCCACAAATAATTTCATGTTTTGTTTTTTTAGATCCCTATAAATCCAAATATTATCTTGACAGGAGAAATGCGTATCCAAATAATAATTTTAAAAAATTATTTGGCATGAATTTCCTTCATTTTTCTATAGAAGATGTTACTTATTTTTATAATCCTTTTTCCTTTTCGCAGATAAATTTATCTGTTGTTCCGCTTTTACTAAAAAAAACCCAAGAACTTTTGCAAATAAACAATTCTTTTCTTAAAAATATGAGATTTATTGATCTTTACTGTGGCTATGGTTTGTTCTCTCTTTTTTTTGCAAAATATTTTTACGAAACATGGGGTATAGACGAAGATTTTATATCACTAAAAATAGCAAGGCAGTCTGTGTTGCATTTAAAAAATATAAAATCTAAAACAAAAATACGATTTATTGCAAAAGAAATAAAAAGTACCACTTTAGAACAAAGTTTACCCACCTTTGGCGATAGAGATGAAATTATACTTTTAGATCCACCAAGAAATGGCGTGGATAAAAATGTTATTTTTTCTATAGCAGATAGAGCACCATTAAAAATTATTCATGTTTTTTGCAATATAGATATCATGCCTTATCAACTTGAGATCTGGAAAGAAATAGGTTATAAAGTTTATAAAGTTTTACCCTTAGATATGTTTCCGGGTACAACTTTGATAGAAAATATTGTGTTGTTAACCAGATAAGTTTAATTGTAAAAAATTTTACTTGTTTAAAAATTTTTTTTATTTCTCATCACTATTATCTGAATTTTCTTTTTCATTTTGATTTTCATTAAATTTTTGTTCTATTGAATCTTCTTTTACATTTTCTTGTTCTTGTATGGCATCAGCATTATCCTCAACCAATTGCTCTTTTGTGTTTGAATCTGTTTGTGATATTGAGTCATTTTTGTCTTCTTCCTGTTTTAATACAACAGCAACATCAACAACCTTATCGCCTTCTTCAAGATTAATGAGTCTTACTCCTTGAGTGTTTCTTCCTATTACAGAAATTTTTTCTACATCGCATCTTATAACTATGCCATTTTTTGTAATAAGCATTATATCGCACGGTTGTGAAATGCCTTTTAAACTAACAACATTTCCACTTTTTTCTGTAATTTTTATGTTTATTATTCCAGAACCTCCACGATTTGTTTTTCTATATTCAGAAACAGGGGTTCTTTTTCCATATCCATTTTCGGTTACTGTTAATACATCATAAAATTCTTCTACAATAATCATGCTTACGACTCTATCGTTTGGTGTAAGCTTTATTCCTCTAACACCACGGGTGTTTCTTCCAAGCTCTCGCGCATTGCTTTCGTGAAATCTTACTGCCTGACCATTTGCAGTGCCAAGAATTATATCGCTATTGCCGTTTGTAAGTTTGCATTCTATGAGTTTATCGCCTTCGTCTAAACAAATTGCATTTACCCCATCTTTTCTAATATTTGAATACGAAGAAAGCGGTTGCTTGTTTATCACGCCATGTTCGGTAGCAGAAACGATATAGTGTGAATCATCAAAATTTTTTATTGCAACAAAGGCAGCAATTTTTTCGTCGGGCTTTAGATTAATTAAATTAATTATTGGTTTTCCTCTGGATTGCCTTTGCCCTTCTGGAATTTTATAAACCTTAAGGCAGTAACATCTTCCCAAATTTGTAAAAAACAAAATGCTTGAATGGGTAGAAGCAACAAAAATAGATTCAATAAAATCATCCTCCTTAGAATCCATTCCAAGTACTCCCTTACCGCCTCTTGCCTGGGTTCTGTATGTGTCAACGCTGCATCTTTTAATATAGCCCGCATGAGTCATTATAACAACCATATCTTGATCGGGTATCATGTCTTCTATATCTATGTCGGTATCATCATCGGATGCATCAACGATCTGAGTTCTTCTTTTATCACCAAAACGCCTTTTTAGATCAAGAAGCTCGTTTTTAATAATTTCCATCCGCTTTTCTTTACTTGCAAGAATGGCTTCGCATTGTGCAATAAACTTTGCAAGCTCAGAAAGCTCGTTTACTATTTTCTCTCTTTCAAGAGCAGTTAGCCTGTGAAGTTTCATTTCTAATATTGCATGAGCCTGAAGTTCTGAAAGGCCAAAATTCTGCATTAACCCTATTTTTGCCTCTTCTGTTGAAGCAGAACGCTTTATTAGTGCAACAATTTCATCTATGTGATCTATTGCTATTTTTAACCCTTCTAGAATATGCGCTCTTTCTTGAGCCTTTGCAAGATCATATTTTGTTCTTCTTGTTACAACATTGTGACGATGCTCAACAAAATGCATTATAAGTTCTTTTAAAGAAAGCTGTCGTGGCTGCATATTGACAAGAGCAAGATTATTAACAGCAAAAGTGTCTTGAAGAGCAGTATAATTATAAAGTTGATTTAAAACAACTTCGGCAAAGCTTTCTTTTTTTACTCCAATAACTATTCGCATTCCGCTTCTGTCTGACTCATCTCTTAAAAACGAAATTCCTTCAATAACTTTGTCTCGGATAAACTGGGCAATTTGTTCTAAAAGAATTGCCTTGTTTACCATATAAGGAATTTCGGTAATTACTATTTGCTCGCGGTCATCTTCTTTTTCTATTTCTGCTTTGGCTCTAACTATTATTTTTCCATTTCCTGTATGATATGCATTTATTATTCCGCTTCTTCCATAGATAATGCCGCCTGTAGGAAAATCGGGACCAGGTATATATTTCATCAGATCAAGAATAGTAATATCGGGGTTATCTATATATGCAATTATACCATCAACAACCTCATTTAGATTATGAGGCGCCATGTTTGTTGCCATACCTACAGCAATTCCAGTTGTTCCATTAAGCAAAAGAAAGGGCAATTTTGCCGGCAACACAGAGGGTTCTTTAAGAGAATCATCGTAGTTTGGGATAAAATCTACAGTGTCTTTATCTATGTCTGCAAGCATTTCTTCTGCCATTTCTGTCATTCTGCATTCTGTATAACGATATGCTGCCGGTGGATCGCCATCTATAGAACCAAAGTTTCCCTGTCCCTCTACCATAGGATACCTGAGAGAAAAATCTTGAGCCATTCTTACGAGCGTATCATATATTGCAGAATCTCCATGGGGATGATATTTAGCCATAACATGACCAACAACATTAGCACATTTTTTTGTGGGTTTATTATGCAAAAGGCCAATGTCTAAAAGTCCCATTAGAACTCTTCTGTGAACAGGCTTAAGCCCGTCTCTAACATCTGGAAGTGCCCTAGCGGTAATCATGCTCATAGAATAATCTAAATAAGACTTTTTCATTTCGTCTTCTATAAAAACAGGAATAATATTTTTAGGCTGATTTTCTTGTGTCATTAACTCTTCTCCTTAATAAGCTATAATTTTTCTATATCTTTTATTATAGGAATAACCCAGTCTGCGGTGGCATCAAAATACAATGGTGAAACGGTAATATAATTATTCAATAAAGCCCTTGAATCGTATAAATCATGATCCTCCAGTGCTATTTTATCACCATAAACAATATAGCCAGTTTCTCCTTTTTCATTTTTAACCATTTTATACTTATCATCAAAAAAAGCTGTGCTCTGCCTTGTTACTTTTATTCCTTTATGTTCTTTAGGGCTACATGAGGGAAAATTTACATTATAAAAAACGGGTTTCCCGTTTGTGCTTGGAATAAAGTTTGCAATAGAATAAAATATTTCAAGTGCTTTTTCACAATAGTCATTAAGATATTTTTCTCCACCAGAGCATAAAGAAAAAGCAATTGCAGGAACGCGCCAGAATGCAGACTCTCTTGCGGCTGCGACTGTACCAGAATAATATCCGCATATTCCAGAATTCTCTCCAATATTCATTCCAGAAATAACCAAATCTGGCTTTTGTTTTAAAATATGGCTTAAAGCAAATTTTACACAATCTGCAGGTGTTCCGCTTACAGAATAACCATTCATACCACAACTTTCTGGCAGTTTGGAATACCTTATTGGTTTATTAAGCGTAAAGGCATGGCCTATTCCACTTTGCTCATCAATAGGAGCAACAACAACAACCTCGTTATTAGACTTTAATTTATTATATAGGGCTTTTAATCCTAAAGAATTAAATCCGTCATCGTTTGTTAATAATATTTTATAATGTTTTTTCATATATCTAAGTTCTTTACTTTGTAATAATTTTCTTCTATAAATTTTCGTCTTTGTTCTACATCTTCTCCCATAAGCATTCTAAAAATCTTATCTGCCTCTATTGCATCTTCCAGTTTTACCTGAATAAGAGTTCTTGTTGCCGGATTCATTGTTGTTTCTGCAAGTTGTTCTGGGTTCATTTCTCCAAGTCCTTTATATCGCTGAACAGAAATATTTTTCTTTTCTTTCCATTCTTCAAGAATACGATCTTTTTCTTCGTCTGTAAAAAGATACTTTTCTTCTTTTCCCGCTTTTACCCTATAAAGAGGAGGTTGGGCAATGTAAATATGTCCTTTTTCTATTAAAGGAGACATATATCTAAAGAAAAACGTAAGAAGCAACGTTCTTATATGTGAGCCATCAACATCTGCATCTGTCATTATGATAATTTTGTGATATCTGAGTTTTTCTATATTAAAACCTTCTTCATCTTCTGAGTTTCCAAAACCAGTGCCCAAAGCCTGAACCATGTCTTGAATAGTATCACTTTCTAAAATTTTGTCTATGCGGGCTTTTTCAACATTAAGAATTTTTCCTCTAAGAGGAAGTATTGCCTGAAATGTTCGGTCGCGACCCATTTTGGCACTACCACCTGCGCTATCTCCCTCTACAAGAAAAAGCTCGCATTTTGCAGGGTCACGTTCCTGACAGTCTGCAAGTTTTCCAGGCAAACCACCGCCATCCATTAGAGTTTTTCTTCTTGCAAGGGCACGAGCCTTTCTGGCTGCTTCTCTTGCAACAGCAGAATTAATACATTTTTCTGTTATTTTTCTTGCAATAAAAGGATTTTCTTCTAAATAGGATGACAAAAAATCAGAAAAAGCAGATTCTACTATAGATGTTACTTCTGTGTTTCCAAGCTTTGTTTTTGTTTGACCCTCAAACTGCGGCTCTGCAATTTTTACGTTTATTATTGCAGTTAAGCCTTCGCGCATGTCTTCGCCTTTTATCTCTAGATTTGAATTAGATTTAAGAAGATTGTAGTTTGTAATATAATTATTTATGGCTCTTGTTAAACCGCGCTTAAATCCCAAAAGATGTGTACCGCCTTCAACTGTATTTATATTATTTACAAAAGATAATATATTTTCTAAATATGAATCGTTGTATTGCATTACAATTTCTATTTCTATGTCTTCTTTTTCCTGATGAAAATATAGTGGTTCTGGATGCAATGGATTTTTATTTTCATCTAAATATTTTATAAAAGAAATGAGGCCGCCGGGATAATAAAATTCATGTTTTTTATCTTCTGCCCTTTCGTCGGTAATAGATATTGTAACTACTCTGCTTAAAAACGCAAGTTCGCGCATGCGTTTAGAAAGAATATCAAAGCTAAAATCTATAGTTTCAAAAATTGTTGAATCGGGTTTAAAGCGAATCTTTGTACCTGTTTTATCGCATGTGCCTATTTCTTTAAGTTCTCCTTCTGGTATTCCAGCATGAAACTTCATGTAATATATTTTCCCATTTCTATAAACTTCTGCTTCTAATGTTTCCGAAAGAGCATTTACACACGAAACACCAACTCCATGCAAACCGCCAGAAAATTTGTATGCCTTTTTTTCAAACTTTCCACCTGCATGAAGTGTTGTTAGAACAAGCTGAATGGCTGGCATTTTTTCTTCTTCATGCCAGTCTACAGGAATTCCTCTACCATTATCTATTACAGTTACGTAATTATCTTTATGTATAATTACATCTATTCGGGTGCAATAGCCCGCTAATGCCTCGTCTATAGAATTATCAACAACTTCATAAACGAGCCTATGAAGGCCATCTGGTCCAACGCTTCCTATATACATTGCCGGCCGTTTTCTTACGGCTTCTAAACCTTTTAAGGCTTTTATGCTTTTTGCTGTATATTGTTCACCAACGTCTTGAGTAGCTATGTTCATTTATATGTTTTCTCCCTTTTTTATTAGTAAAACACTATATCTTTTATTGTTTTGCAGTCGGTTTCGTTTTTTATTACCTTAAGAATTTCTTCCTTAATGAATATTATTTCCTGTCTCCAGCAAGCAGATGATACTCTAACATACAATATTCCGTCTTCTACTCTCTCACATTTTGAAACAGATGCAATTCTTTCTCCCACCAGCCTTGGCCAGTCATAAACAACCTGCCACTCTCTACATGGCACAAGATATCCTCTCTCAGAAAGAATATTCTCTAATATCTGTCCTACCTTTTGAGGCCTGACTTCTTGTGTGTTCACTTTTTTATTATTCTTCCTTCCTTAATGATAAAATGAGGTAAAGAAGTTAGATTGAATCCTCTGTCGTAAGGAGCAGTAACAAAAATTTGTCCCTTATCTACAAGTTTAGGAAATACCTTAGATGCCCTTTCTTCATCTAAATATCCGGTTGCATCATCAAAAAGAAAAATCATTTTTTCGTTTTTATATTTTTCTCCTAAAAAAACCAATGACATTTTTAAAGATATAGAAATACTACAGCATTGTCCCATAGAGGCAAAGTCTTTGGCATTATTATTGTTTATAAAAAATTTAATATCATCTCTATGAGGACCAAAAGATGTAAATCCATAAGATAAATCTTTGCTTCTAGATTTTATAAGGCTATCCAAAAAACCTTGCTTCCAATCTTTTTCTTTTATATCATTATTTCCAAAAGACGGAAAATATTCCATTCTAACTGCTTCTGAATTATTGCTGATATAAGAATAAAAATCCGAAAAAAATGGTGCCATTTCTGCACAAATTATTTTTCTTTTGCAAAATATTTTAGCACCATATTCTGCCATATTTTCCTCATATACACACATCATTTCGTTGGAAATATTGTTTTGTAGAAGATAATTTCTTTGATCAAGATTTTTTTTGTACATTATTAGAGCATCCAGATATAAAGGATCTATCTGGCTAATAAAAATATCAAGCAAGGTTCTACGTTCTGCGGGTGCTCCTAAAACAAGATTAATATCTTCGGGCATAAAAGATATGGCTATACCGTTGCCAATTAATTGAGAAAAAGACAAAACAGCACGGTTGTTTATTTTCATTGATATTTTCTTATCGCGACTAAATCCAATAGAAATTTGTGTTGGAGAATTATTTCCGTTTTTAAAAAAAATACCTTCAATAAAAGCAAAATCAGAAGAAACATTTATTAATTCGGCTCTTTTTGCACCCCTATAAGACCTTGCAGCACATATAAAAAAAATTGCTTCAAGCAAATTTGTTTTACCGCTTCCATTTAAGCCAGTAAATAAGGCTCCTTCTTTTGGAATTTCTAAGTATAACTCTTTGTAATTTCTAAAGTTATTTAATTTAATTAAAGAAAGAAACATATATATAAAAATATATTATAGAATAATCCATATTATAGGAAATTATAGGGAATTATTAATTTTTTTGTAAAAAAATAGAATTTTTAATTTTATTTCTTGACTTTTTTAATTCCTTTATTTTTTTTATAAAATAGAAAGCTTAAAATTAAATATTTACCTGTTTCTTCTCTATTTTTAAAGTAAGAAGCAGGAATTTTTTTTTATAATACTCCTTTTTTGGGAGGTTTTTTATGAACGATAATATTATTTACATGAGCAAAGAAGCCTACGAAAAATTGCAGCAGCAGCTTATGTTTCTTAAAACTACAAAAAGAAAAGAAATTTCAGCTCAATTGCAGGAGGCTCACATGCATGGTGATGTTGGAGACAATGCAGAATATGAAGCTGCAAAAGAAAAGCAGGATTTTAATGAAATGAAAATAAGAGAATTAGAAGATAAACTTGCCCGTTCAAGAATAATAAAAGAAGAAGACCTTCCCGATGGCAAGGTTGTATTGGGAACAACCGTAAGTCTTATAGACCTTGACACAAACGAAGAGCTTAAATATACGCTTGTTTCCGAAGTTGAGGCAGATCCTTCACAAGATAAAATTTCTGTATCTTCTCCTGTAGGAAAAGGGCTTTTAGGTCATGAAGAAGGCGATATTGTAGAAATAAATGTACCAAAAGGTAAAATAAAATATGAAATAAAAAAGATAACAAAAGGGTTATAAATAAATTAATATAATTGGAAATTTATATTTGTGATTTAATAAAACAAAGTGCCAATATAATTTTATGCCTTTTTAACATTAAATAATATTCCAGTAATATTCCTAATGCATTGTGTGAAATAAATAGTTTCTTGCCCGAATTATTTCATATATCTTTTTTTCCACAGGTTCAAAAACAAAAGGCTGTTGAGGAACAGAAAGAAAAGAAAAATCATCTGTATTTATTTTTGCATCAGAATAAAAACATTTTAAGCCTTTTGAATCAAGAACAAATAACTGTAAAATTTGCTGCGGAGAAGAAAATCCATATCTTGATAAATCTTCATGTATAACGTTTTCATTTATTTTTAAAGAAATAACTGTCGTATCAATTTTATTTTTTGAGCCAATTATAATACTATGCCCTCCTTTAGAATTCCAGGCTACAAGTAATAAATATGAATTTGAAAACACCGAACAAAATGTTGATGTAATTGTTTTGTATTCTTGAGCACTAATATTATGCAGTGGTAGCCATTGAGCAAAAATTCCACCATCTGTTAAATGAGCTTTACACAAAACATAAAACTCTTTTGTATACAATACCCACGAATCCATTGAAGTAGGATGTGTTGCATCGGAAATTATTGCATCATAGAGTTTTTTAGAAGTAAGAAGAAAGTTTCTGCCGTCTTCTATGTGCATCTTAAGTATAGGGGATTGTAACACATTATTATTTTCCTGATACATACATTTTTTTGCTGCATTTATAACAGAAGAACATATTTCTACGCAATCTAATTTATTTATTGGATAAAAGGCAGCAGATCCAGCCGCAATTCCTCCTCCAAATGTTATCATAAGAATATCTTTTGGATTTTCTAAAAGAAGCAATGGTAAATGGCCCAAAAGCTTAAAGGTTCTCATTGCGGCATAATCTGTGGGAACCTCATTTACACCATTTATTTCTAATAGTTTTTCTTTTGTTTTGGAATTATAAAAAACAGAAACAGTTGCGGTTGAACCTTCTTCGTAAAAAATGTTTTGCCAATATTTTTTATACTTTCCTAAAGCAAATTCATGAGGGAATAAAAATATTGTTAAAAAAGCAATTAATATTATTGGAGATATTTTAACAACGGCTCTAAAAATATTATTCTTAAATTCGTAAAAAAGAAAAGTTATAGATATTATAAAATTTATTATTGCTAAAAAAATTGTAGATTTTGCTATACCCAAAATTGGAATAATAATAAAACCTGTAAAAATAGAACCAAATATTGCTCCTATAGTATTTGAGGCATTAATATATCCAACACCTGTTCCTTCTTTAGAATTTCTTCCTATAAATATTTTTGTTATTAATGGAAAAGATGCTCCCATAAAAAATGTTGGTAAGAAAATAGGAATAGTAGTAATTAAAAACTTTACAAATAAATAACTTCCCCATCCCGGCTTTAATCTTTGATAAAAATAATCCTGAATAAAAGGCAGAATGTTAATAATCTGAATAGAAATAATAGCAAAAAATCCTATACCAAACTGAAAAAAACCAAATAGGAATAAGTGCTTTTTTATTTTATCAACAAAACGTGAAAAAACAATACTACCTATAGCCATTCCAAAAAGAAAAACACAAAGAATTGTTGAAAAGGCATATATTCTGTTTCCAAGAATAAAAGATAGTGCTCGTGTCCACAAATTTTCGTATCCTAAAGCAGCAAATCCAGAAAAAAAGTAACTCAATAATACAATGAAATGAAAAAAATTATATTCTGGTTTTTCTTTTAATATTTGAGGTTTTTGTAATGAAATTGTTTTTGCTGAATAAACAATTGCTGTAATTCCTATTAAAAAATTTAAAAATCCTGCAATAATATTAACTTGAGACATTGGAATAATTCTAAGAAAAAGAAATCCACATAAAAAAGCTCCTATTATTGAACCAACTGTGTTTAGTCCATAAATTATTCCCGTTTTTTCTCCAATTTTATAATCATATCTGGCTACAGCAGAAACAGCTACTGGAACAGAAGCACCAATTAGTGTTGTAGCAGGTAGAAGGATAAAAAAGCTTAATAGAAATCTAAAAAAAGAAAAAAAAGCATACTCTGGAGAAAATATCTGATGTACGATAACATATAAATTCTTTGCTAAACTAAAAAGGATTGGAATAATAATAGCAATAATAGAAATACAAAGTTCTATAGCACCATACAAAAAAAACGGTTTTTTAATTTTATCCGAAAAAATTCCAAAAATAATACCACCAATGGCAAGACCGGCCATATATGCACCCAAAACTGTGCTTACAGCCTGATTTGAAGTGCCAAAAACAATTACAAGCATTCTGGTCCATATTATTTCATAAACAAGAGCGCAAAAACCACTAATAAAAAGAAATAAAATTATCAAGTAATATTGAAAGGAAAAATTATTTTTATTTGACAAAAGCATATAATTTATCTCTTACAAAAATATTTAATAGATTTTTTATAAATATATTTCTCGCAATTTTATTTAAATGTTAAATCTCATTATATCTTTTTTGCTTAAGAGCAGATATATTTATAAAACATTGGGACATATAGATTGCATTTCAATTTACTGTGATATTCTGATTTTAGCCTGCTTGCTTAAATGCTCTTTTAAATAAAGATAAGCTTTTTTGCAATATAATCTGCCAAAAGCATGCCTTTTTCTGTTGGAATATATTTCCCTTTTTTGTAAAATACTAAATTATCTTTTATTAATTCGTCAATAATTTTTATTCTTTTTCCAGAATAAAAATTATTACCTGTAAGCATTTTATATTTTTGTTCATCAAGCCCATATTTTGTTCTAAATCCAAGATATATTAGTTCTATTGTCAATTTTTCTTTATCTAAATATTCCTTAAACTTAATTGGCATTTTATTCAAATTTAATTTTAAAATATATTTTTCAACGTTTGAAATATTTGCCCATCTAAATGGATGAATATAAGAATGAGCAGATGGTCCCAATCCAATATAAGGTAAATGGCTCCAATATGTAATATTATGTTTGCACTCATGACCCTTTTTTGCAAAATTTGATATTTCGTAATGGATAAATCCTTCTTTTTTGCATCTGTCAAAAATAAGGTTTGTCATCTCTAAGATTTCATCTTCTGTAGGATATTTTAATTTTTTCTCTTTTGCCAGTAATGTATTCTTGTTTAAAGTGAGTTGATAGGCAGAAATATGCGAAACAAATGAAAGAGAAAAAATAATATTTAATGTTTCTTCAAAAGATTCAACAGTTTGTTTGGGAAGACCATACATAATGTCTATCCCAATGCTTTTAAATTTTTTTAAAAACGATAAGTTAATTTTTTTTATAGCTTCTTCTTTTGTATGTTGTCTGCCCAAAATTTTAAGTTCATTATTGTTAAGTGACTGAATTCCAAAAGTCAGTCTGTTAACACCCATCTCATACCATAGCATTGCCTTTTCAAAAGTAAAGGATTCTGGATTGCACTCTATAGACCACTCCAAATTTGGAGAAAGATTAAATCTTTTAATCAAATTACTATTTATTTTTTCCCATTGTTCTAAAGACAAAACAGAAGGGGTTCCACCCCCAAAATAAATTGTTTTTATCAAACAATTTTGCAGGCTGTATTTTTTTTCAAGTATGAGCCATTCTTTTTCTTGGGCAAAAATAAAATCGTTTGAAATATTGTTTCTGTATGGAATTGAATAAAAATCACAATAATTGCATTTTTTACTGCAAAAAGGAATATGGATATATAAAGATAATGAATCGCAAGAGTTTAAGAGCACTTAGAAAATCCGCATGTTTTACATGTAGCGCAGCCCTCTTCGTGAACTAAAATAGAACCGCATTGCGGGCATTGAGGACAAAATCCCCAGTCTAAATGGGAATATTTTATTTTTTCGCCTTCACTTTTTCCTTCAAAATCTGCAATACTTTTTTCTAGAATATGTCCTATTGCATCGGCACAGGATAATATTGTTTCGCCTTCCACCCATGCCGGAATTGGGCATCTTATTCCTCTAAGCTGTTCTACTATAGATTTTGGGTCTACACCAGCGCGAAGAGCCAGAGATATAAGCCTTGATACGGCTTCGGCATTAGAAGCAGGGCAACCGCCAGATTTTCCCATTTGAGTAAAAATTTAACACAAGCCAAATTCGTCTGCATTAACGTTTACATATAAATTACCACAACCGGTTTTTGTTTTATATGTTCTTCCATAAGTTACAGTTGGTCTTGGCCGAGGATGTATAGAGCCGGGCGCTGCAACTTTTTGAGCATCTTTTTCTTTCTTCCCTTCCGATGTTCCTGCTGTAATTACCTGATTCTTCCTTGTTCCATCTCTATAAACAGTAACACCCTTACATCCAAGTTCGTAGGCATATAAAAAAACTTCTTCAACATCTTTTATTGTTGCATTATTTTTAAAATTCACTGTTTTTGAAACAGCATTGTCGGTGTATTTCTGAAAAGCTGCCTGAATAGTAATATGCCATCGTGGTTCAATGTCATGTGCAGTAACAAAAATTTCGCGGATTCTTTTGGGAATTCCATAAATTTTATTTAAACTCCCTGTTTTTGCAACCATTTCCATGAGTTCATCTGAATAAAATCCTTCTTCTATGGCAACTCGCTTGAATTCGGGATGTACTTCAAGTAAATGATGACCATCAAGTACATTTTTTTGATAAACAATCGCAAAGAGAGGTTCAATCCCCGAAGAACAACCTGCTATCATACTAATTGTTCCTGTTGGCGCTATTGTTGTTACTGTAGCGTTGCGAACATTAAGTCCACCTTCTCTATCGTAAATAGATCCTTTAAAATTTGGAAAAACTCCTCTTTCGTTAGCAAGAAAAGCGCTTACCTTTCTTGCTTCTTCCTGAATAAACTTCATAACCTGTTCTGCTATTGCAGCCGCTTGAGGTGAATTATAAGGAATTCCAAGCTTAATTAGCATGTCTGCAAAGCCCATTACACCCAGACCAATCTTCCGATTACCTTTTGTCATTTTTTCTATTTGTGGAAGTGGATATGAATTTACTTCTATTACATTATCCAGAAAACGAACAGCAATTTGAATAACTTCGGAAAGTTTACTAAAATTTATCTGTCGTGCTCCATCTTTTTCTATAATCATGTTAGACAAATTTATAGAACCAAGATTACAGGATTCATAAGGTAGAAGAGGTTGCTCACCGCATGGATTTGTGCTTTCTATTTGTCCAATATGAGGGGTTGGATTGTCTGCATTTATTCTATCCAAAAAGATGACACCTGGCTCTCCGTTTTTCCAGGCAAGCTCAACAATCCTGTTAAATACATCTCTTGCCTTAAGCTTACCAGTAACTCTTCCTGTATGTGGATTAATAAGTTCATATTCTCCATCTTTTTTGAGTGCATCCATAAATTCTTTTGTTATTCCTACAGAAATATTAAAATTTGGTAAAATACCATCTTTTTCTTTTACTTCAATAAAATCCATTATTTCTGGATGGGTGCATTTGAGTATTCCCATGTTTGCACCTCGTCTTGTACCTCCTTGTTTAACTGTTTCGGTTGCTATATCAAATACTCTCATAAAAGAAAGAGGTCCAGAAGATACTCCTTTTGTTGTTTTTACTGTATCATTTTTGGGCCTTATATGGGAAAAAGAAAATCCTGTGCCTCCTCCGCTTTTGTGAATAAGAGCGGTATTTTTTACTGCCTCAAAAATTTCTTCCATAGAATCACCTACTGGCAAAACAAAACAGGCAGAAAGCTGTTGTAGTTCCCTTCCTGCATTCATAAGGGTTGGGGAATTAGGGAGAAAATCTAGGTCTGTCATAAGGTTGTAAAATCTTTCTGTCCATAAATCGCAATTTGCATCTTTAGAAAATATTTTTTCTGCACTGGCAATATTTTCTGCTATACGAAAAAACATATCTTCTGGTTCTTCTATAACATTTCCTGTATCATCTTTTATCAGATAACGCTTATTAAGAACAATTCGCGCATTATCTGTAAGATTAACTTTTTTACCAGTAATTCTTTCTTTAAATTCTTTTCTTTTTTCACAATCATAAGAGTCTGATGGATTGTTTTCTTTTTTTATAGACTTTACGTTCTTATTTACAATTTCTATAGATGATTCGGGTGACATAGCCTTGTCTCCTTTTAAAACGTAATCAGACAAAATTTTTATAATTTTTAATGCTATATTATAAAATTAAATTAAAAAAAATTATATGTTTCTAAAATATGAATAGTAAAAAAATAAATCAAGAAAAAAATTTTTAAAAATACAATATGTTGTATAATTTTAGAAAAGCAACAAAATATATTGTATAAAGAGTCAGGTTTTTTTTTAAAATTTATCAACAATATTATTAAATTAAATTTTATTTTTATTATATTTTTGAAACAGTTTTATTCATTTTAAAGATTTTCCTGTTGTACTCATAGAGAGAGATAGATGTTTTACTCCCTTTTGTGATTTTAGCTTGCTTGCAAGTGTTTCTACATTGCGAGCCTTTCCTTTTACGGCAATAATTTCTAAGCAATTATGATGATCAATATGAACATGCTGGCTTGATATGATTATATTCTGATAATCATGCTGAATATCAAGCAATTTGTTTACCAGTTCTCTTTTGTGGTGATCATAATTCATTGTTATTGCACCTGCAACCTCATTGTCGCAAAGCCATTGTTTTTTTACAAGAGCATCCCTTATTAAATCTCTAATAGCCTCAGATCTGTTTTTATAGTTTAAGCTCTTGATATGTTTATCAAAATCATCAATCAATTGTCTTTCCAATGATACGCCAAAGCGGTATAAATTGCTCATATCTACTTCCTTATTTTTATTAATGTGCCCCTTTTCCTGTTAAAACAACCCATATAGTATGAAGAATTATTTTAAAATCTAGCAATAAAGACATATTTTCAAAATAATAAAGATCGTACATTACTTTTTGTTTTACATCTTCTATTGACGAATCATATTTATGCTTTACCTGTGCCCATCCTGTTATTCCTGGTTTCATTTTTATTCTTCGCACATACCATGGAATCTCTTTAGACAACTGCTCTATAAAATATGCTCTTTCGGGTCGGGGTCCTACAAGACTCATTTCTCCTTTTAATACATTAATAAATTGTGGAATCTCGTCAAGACGAGTTTTTCTTAAAAAATGTCCTATTGGTGTTATTCGGGGATCTTTTTCTTTTGCCCATACAGGGCCTGTCATTTTTTCTGCATTTTCATACATTGATCTGAATTTATGCATAATAAAAGGCTTGCCATTTTTACCAATTCTTTCTTGATTATAAATAGCCTTTCCTGGAGATGTAATTCTTATAAGAAACGCAATTAAGAGCCAAATTGGAGCGCCTAACCCCAAAACGAGTAGAGAAACAACAATATCTATTATTCTTTTTATCTGAGCTTCCCATGCCGGCATGTGATCTGCAAGAAGAACCATTAAAGGAACACCAAAAATTTGATGCGTTTTAAGATGACCGCTAATTACATCCATAAGAGATGGAACCATATAAATTGTAAGCCTTAAATCTCCACAAAAGTTAACAATTTTAAGTATTTCGTCTGGTGAATGAGATATATGCGAAATAATAAGACTGCTAATTTTTTCTTTTCTTGATATTTCTGGTATGTCTGAATAAGTACCTAAAACAGGGATTCCCAAAATTTTATTTCCCTTTAAAGTTACATCATTATCTATAAAACCTTTAACCTGATAACCTAAATGAGGATAATGCTTTATTTCTTCTAAAAGTTTTTTCCCAGATTCGTTTGCACCAATAATTAAAACGTTGTTTTTTGCAATTCCTTTTAGGTAAAGCCAGGCAAGAAAGCTATGCATCAAAAAACGATCTATTGTAGCAAAAAACAAAATGCTTATACAATATGTGCCTATTACAGCAAATTTTGTTCTAGTAAAAAGAATCCCCGGGTTGCCTGTTATTGCGAATTCCATTATTTGCGAAGAACTTGTAATAATAAAAAGAATAAATATTCCAATTAAAACAGTTCTCACAACAACAAAAAATTCATCAAGTCTTGATTCTTTATACCAATCACGATATAGTCCCGTAAAAAAGAAAAGAATGAGCCAGCTTAATGATAATATGATTGATAAAGTAAAATAAGAAAAAAACTCAAGATTCGGATTATACACTTCTGGGAAAATATTGCTCTTGTATCTAATCCAGAATGCGGTGGCAAAGGCAATATTTAAAGTAATAAAATCAATTATGCATGTTAATATTTTTTCAAATATCTTAACTAACATATTTGCTATTAAGCAAAATTACCTTTTAAAAAAGTTTCAAAAAGCGTTATATTATTATATAATTTTTTTGCAGATGCAGATTTTTCACTATAAGAATTACTATTGTCGCAAAAAACACCATAGCCGCAAACAGCAAAAGGAACAGGCATTGTATGATGAGTTTTAAGAGATATTGGTGTTGCATGATCTGGAAGAACCATGATGCGTAAATCTTTTATTTCTTTTTGAAATTTTAAAAACTCTCCAACTATGTTTTTATCAAATTCTTCTATTGCCTGAATTTTCTTTTGGATAGAACCTTCATGCGAAGTTTCGTCGGGGGCTTCAACATGAACATAAACAAAATCTTCACTGGAAAGAGCTTTATATGCCGCCTCAACTTTTCCTTTATAATTTGTGTTTAAATATCCAGTTGCGCCTTCAACAATACGCACATTAAGTCCGGCAAGAACGCCAATTCCTCTAACAAGATCAACAGCAGAAACAACAGAACCACTTATAGAATATTTACTTTTTAGAGAAGGTAATTTCAAGCTTTTACCCTGACCCCAAAGCCAAATATCTGTGGCTGGTTTTTTTCCCAAAGAAATACGTTTTTTATTTATTTCGGAATCAGATAAAATTATATGCGCCTTTTCCATAAGCTTTACAATTATATCTTCACCTTTTCCCTTTGGAAGAAAATCTTTATATTTTTTACCAGAAATATCGTGAGGCGGAACGCATGATAAATTTCCATTTGGAAAATCAGAAAAAACAGTTAAGTGGCGATAACTTACTCCCGGAAAAAATTTAATTTCATTTGAGCCTAATTTGTTTTGTAATTCATGTATTATCTGATGTGCATCTTGTGTTTCTATGTGTCCTGCAGAAAAGTCATCCATTATTCCGTCTTTTAATGTTACCAAATTGCATCTGAAGGCAACATCATTATCTTTTAATTGTATTCCCATACTTGCTGCTTCTATGGGAGCACGACCTGAATAGTAAATTAAAGGATCATATCCTAAAATAGAAAGGTTTGCCACATCGCTACCGGGTGAGAGACCATCTGGAATTGTTTTTACAATTCCAACAGTTCCTCTTTTTGCAATTTCATCCATATTTGGAGTATTTGCATATTCAAGAGGGGTTTTATTATCAAGCTCAAAAATAGGAAAATCAGCCATGCCATCGCCAACTAAAATAGCATACTTCATAATTTTAAACATTCCTTTTTTTTAAATTAAAATGATCTGGTATAAAGAATTTTTATTATAATTAAAAATAAGCTTATGTAATTATAAATTCTATAGTTTTTATAATAAAAAATATTAAGTTACGATATTATAAAATTGGCGGATAAGCATTTTTTTAATCAGATTTACATATTAGAAATATATTTTGTTATTATAATTTATTTTTATAATAAATATTTTATCATATAAGGGCATTATTAAATGAATATTTATGTAGAAACCTATTCGGGATATAAAGCAGACGAATATCCAATAAGATTTACCTTAAGCAACAAGTCTTTTGATATAATTTCTATAGAAGACAGATGGTATTCGCCAGAAAAAGCCTATTTTAAAATATTTTCAGACGATGGTAATACATATATTTTGAGTCATTCTTTTGAAACTGATAAATGGGAAATAAATCTAGTTAAAGAATAAAATTTATGAGATTAAAAGAAATTACATGTAAATCTATTTTAACAAAATCAAAACTTTCTAATTACAGCTTAAACTGTTATGTTGGATGTGCTCATAATTGTGTTTATTGTTATGCACGGTATATGCAAAAATTTAAACCTCATAAAGAAAGCTGGGGACAATTTATAGACATAAAAATAAATGCAGCAGAAGTTTTAAAAAAAGAAGTTAAAAATAAAAAACAGGGTGAGGTAATTATAAGCTCAATATGTGATGGATGGCAGCCAATAGAAAAGAAATATAAACTAACCAGAAACTGCCTTAAAATTCTTCTTGAAAATGGATTTAAAATCTCTATATTAACAAAAAGTTGTTTGATAGAAAGAGATTTTGATATTATTTCATCTTATTCCAAAGCAGTAGAATTTGGAATTACATTAACAACAATTAACAACAGTCTTGCCAGAACAATAGAACCTTTTGCCAGTTTACCAGATAAAAGATTATATATTCTTGAAAAAGCCTTAAAATTGGGATTAAAAACTTATGTTTTTTGCGGACCTTTTCTTCCTTTTATTTCCGATCGTCAAATTGATTTTGAAGAACTTTTTTGTAAATTAAGCAAAATAGGAATTCAAAATATTTATATAGATAAATTAAATTTTAGATATGGTGTTATTAAATCAATTTTTAAGTTTCTTCTAAAATACAGAAAGGATTTAATACCTAAATACAGGAATTTTATTCTCAACCCTAAGCAATGGAATGAATATTCTGATTCTTTAAAAAACCGTCTTATATATGTTTTAAATTCATATTTTAATATTTTTAAACCAATTTTTTGTTTTTAATAATTAGCATTTAAATACCATTTATTTTATGTTACTTAAATAATAAAACAATAATAAATATTTTATTTTTCTTTACATTTTGCTAATTATATTATTTATAATAATTATATATGATTTAATTGACTTATTAGAACAATCATTTACATAATGGTAATAAATTATTCAAATATTCCCTTAATTATTTTAGAGAATTAAATATTAAATATAAATATTAGTATGTCCTTTGTATAATATTTATATTTTACTTAAGAATGAAAAAAATAAGAAAATATTTGACTATTAGAGTGAAAATATAGTATTAATATGGTAGCCTTATTTAATGAGTCATCATCACCACTTTAAAGGAGGTTTATAGATGTCATCCAAAAAAAAGTCCGCTCGTAAGCCAAATGCGGCTTTTATGAAACCAATGACGCCAGACGAAGCTCTTGCGGCGGTAATAGGCGATAAGGCAATGCCCCGCACAGAGGTCACAAAAAAGGTTTGGGCTTACATTAAGAAAAACGGCCTACAGGACAAAAAGAACAAAAGAATGATTAATGCCGACGAGAAATTAAAAGTTGTATTCGGCGGCAAAAAGGCTGTTACAATGTTTGAATTAACAAAACTGGTTAATAAGCACCTTAAGTAAGCACAAAAATTATTTACAATAAAAGGCTTCGAAAAATATTTTTCGAAGCCTTTTTTATTTTTAATAGATGAAGTTTTATTCTTGTTTGCTTTTTAAATAAAAAAATTAGCATTAAACAGAAAAATCTTTTAATGGAATTATTTTAGGTAAACTGCTTTTAGGTTTGTCAAAAAGTTCTGTAGGAACCCATTGAATTGTAATATTTTTTATTTTGGCAGAAGACAAAGCGTCTATCAAATAAGAATACCATGGCTGTTCGGTTGCTATAAGCAGCAAATCTATTTTGTCTTTTATAAGAATTTCTTTTAGATTTTCTAAATTTCCTAAAATTGGATAACCTTCAAACTCACCTGGTATATTTTCTTTAGAAGGCCATACAATTCCTTTTATGTTTGCTGTTGGGTCTTCTTCAAAATTCTTTATTAAAATAGAACAAATTTCTCCAGAGCCTAGTATAATTACATTTCCCGTGCTGTAAATAAATTTTTTAAGGCTTGATATAGCTTTTGGAAATATTATTCGCCATCCTCCAAGGGTAAAAACAATAAGAATAGATGCGATTCCAAAAGATATTCTTGAAAAAGCCATTGATTTTATAAAAAAAACAAGACTCATAAATATCAGAGACGCTATAAAACCAGAAATAAGGACATTAGAAAAAGAATAACGTTCTTTAGAATAAACGCCTCTGTAAAAAAATATTGCAATAAAACATAATGATATAAGAAGGTGCATAAAAAGCATTGTAGGCATATTGCTGCTAAAATAAGGACTTACCATAGAGGAAAGATAAAATCTAATAGAAATCATAAACCATAAAATTAGATTTATAATTATAAAATCAATAAAACAAGCCATAAATGTTTTAAATATTTTTCCAGTAAAGTTTATTAATCCCTGAATGGCTATTCCAAAAATTATTAGCCAGTTTGGTAAAAATGTTTTATTGGTATTTTTATATTTTTGGGAAAAAATAATCATTGCTTCATAAAATGCCTTTCTTGATTTCCATATATGTTTTTCTGCACTTCTTCCTTTAAAATGAATAATTTTGGTTTCTGGATTGTACCATACAGTTTTTCCTTTTTCTCTTACCCGTGAACATAAGTCTAGATCTTCACCATACATAAAAAATCTTTCATCAAAACCGCCTATTTCCCAAAAAAGATCTTTTGGTATAAACATAAAAGAGCCAGAAACTGCATCAACCTTACTTGGCTTGTCGGGATCCAAATAGGTAAGATTATACTTACCAAACCTTTGGCTTTTTGGAAACAAAAGGCTAAGTCCCGAAAAACGATAAAATGCAACCATTGGAGAAGGAAAACTTCTTTTGCAACCATGCTGAAGTGTACCATCGGGATTAAGAATTTTTGGTCCCATAATTCCTGCATCTGTATGTTTAGAAAAAAAATCTAAACAAACAGAAAGAGTATTTTTTGAAACAAGAGTATCGGGATTTAAAAATAACAAATATTTGCCTAAGGCAATTTTTGCTCCAACATTACAAGCCTTGCCAAAACCTATGTTGTTTTTGAGTTCAATCCATTTTACATGAGGAAACTCTTTTGTTATTTTTTCTTTTGAGTTATCCCTAGATGCATTATCAACAATTATTACTTCTGATTTATTATAATATTCTGCATCCTGTAAAGAAAGAAGCAAACGTTTAAGATAATCTGATACTTTATAATTAACTATTATAATAGAAATTATAATATCCTGATTCACTATTTTAGACCTTGTTAAAAACAGAAAGGAATTTTAGCTTCCAGATAAGTAAAAGAGCCTCACGAATAATTTTTGTAGACATTTTGGATACCCCCCTTTGTCTGTCGGTAAAAACAATTGGAATTTCTTTTATTTTAAAACCCTTTTTCCATGCTAAAAAATTAACTTCTACCTGAAAAGAATAACCAGAAGAATCTATTTTGTCAAGATTAATGCTTTCAAGCACTTTTCTTTTAAAGCATTTATATCCGGCAGTACAGTCACGCACAGGGGTTCCGGTAATTATGCGTGCAACAAGATTGCCCGAATAACTTAAAAGAAGTCTTGTGAGGGGCCAGTTAACCACATTTACTCCATTTATATAGCGGGAACCAATAACAACATCGTATTCTTTAATTGCAGAAAGAAAAAGTGGCAGATATTTGGGATCATGAGAGAAATCTGCATCCATTTCAAAAATATATTCGTAAGAGTGAGATAAAGCCCATTTAAAGCCACAAACATAGGCCTTTCCCAAACCTTCCTTTTTGGGTCTATCTATTATAAAAATGTTTCCCATCTCTTTTGCAATTTGCTTTGCAACTTCAGATGTGCCATCTGGAGAATTATCATCAATAACAAGAATGTGTGTATCCGGTAGATATTTGCGTATTTCGGGTATAATAAGACCTATATTTTCTTTTTCGTTATATGTTGGTAATATTATTAGAACATTTTGATAAGACATAAGTTCCTTTTAAGAATTAAATATAAATTTCTTTAATCGTCAAAATAATACAAAAAAAATATTTGTTACAAAATAGTAAACTTGCTCCAAAGCTATTCAATCAAATAGTTTTTTATGATGCCTTTAAAAGTATTATTAATAAGTACCAATAACTGTATAACACCTTATGCAGTTTTTCCACTGGGTGTTTCTCATGTTGCATCTGCATTAATTAATGCAGGATATGATTTAAAAATAATTGATTGTGCTATAAATAATTTTTCTTTAGAAAATATTATAAAAGAATTTAGTCCAAATTTTATAGGTATTTCTTTAAGAAATATTGATGATATTAGAATAAGTGATACTAGATTTTTTGTTGACGATATTGTTGAACTTTGCGAAAAAATAAAAAAAACAACAACTGTTCCCATTATTATAGGAGGAAGCGGGTATGCGCTGTTCCCAGAAAAACTTTTAATAAAAACAGGTGCCGATTACGGTATATTGGGAGAAGCAGAGGAAACATTACCCAATCTTTTAAAATGTATCCAAAAAAAAACTTTTTTTTATAACATTCCCGGACTTGTTTTTCGTAGTAACGGCAATATTATTGTAAATGCACCAAAATCGTGCGAAACAAATAAAATATTGCCTCCATTTTTCCAAAAAGATATTGTTGATTTTTATATTAAGAAAAGTTCAATGTTAAATATTCAAACGCAAAGAGGCTGTGCTTATAAATGTTGTTATTGCACATATCCAATTATAGAAGGAAAGAATGTTAGATTTAAGAGTGCATATCAGCTAGGAGAAGAATTAGAACAAATTAAAAAAACCTCTGCAAAATACTTTTTTATTGTTGATTCTGTTTTTAATACTTCAAACGATCATGTAGTAAATTTTTGTGAAGAAATAGTCAAAAGAAAAATTAATTTATCATGGGGCTGCTTTTTAAGACCCAAAGGGCTTTCTCAGGAGTTAATGAATCTGATGAAGAGAGCCGGATTATCGCATATAGAATTTGGCTCCGACAGCTTTTGTGATAAAGTATTAGAAGAATACGAAAAAGATTTTTCTTTTGATGATATTTTTAATTCAAGTGAATATGCCCGTAAATCTAATATTCATTATGCACATTTTTTAATAATTGGCGGTCCCGGAGAAAGTGAAGAAACAATAAAAGAAAGCTATAATAATTCAAAAAGGCTTAAAAAAACAGTTGTTTTTCCTTTTGTTGGTATGAGAGTATATCCCGATACTTCTCTATATTATCGTGCATTAAAAGAAAAAGTTATTACAAAAGATACAAATCTTCTTCCACCTTATTTTTATGTGTCTCCAAATCTTAAGAAAGAAAAAATATTTGACTTGCTTAATATTTTTGCAAACGAATCAAAAAACTGGATCATTGGAGAACTTTCAAAAGATAATTCTGATGTTGCAGAGAGGTTAAGAAGTATTGGTGTTGTTGGACCTTTATGGGAATTTCTTGTAAAGTAATATTTTTTTAATGAGCTATGATAATGCGATTGTGCTCTTGGGTTAGAGAAATATAATATAAAATAACATAATCACATATTTTTTTATAATTGACAAGTAACAATATTTTATTTAATTGATTTTTTTATTATTTAAAATTTGTCAATTTCATTCTTATCTACTTGTTTTTATCAAATTTTTAAAATATCTATTCTTATTTTAAACACAAAAATTTAAATATATTTATTATAATTATATTGCACAATTTGAGTTTATTATTTGGAATATAAAAAATTAAATAAAACACAAATTATCAGGAATAAATTATCTTATCTTAATAAAGATATTTTAAAAAGGATTTCCAAAAATGTCAGAAGTACCAATTAAAGTTGTTAAATATACTAAAGAATTAAAAAATACATGGAATTCTTTTGTAGAAAATTCAAACAACGGTACAATTTTTCATTCCCAGAGTTTTTTAGAATATCATCCAGAAGCAAGATTTAATTTTCATCATCTAATGTTTTATAAAAATGATGAGCTTATCGCCTTGCTTCCGGGTGGTCTTATTGGCGACATGTATAAAAGTCCTATGGGTGCAAGTTTTGGTGGTTTTGTTGTAAAACCAAGAATTGGTTTGCAAGATGCAGATGCAATTATTAAGGCATTTATAAGGTATTGTGCTTCTAATCTGATAAAAGAAGTATACATTACTCCACCAATGCAGATTTATAATTCAACATTTAATGAATCTATTGAATATGCAATGCATTATAATCATTTTATTTTAATTTCTAGCCTTTTTTCTTCTGTAATAGATTTTTCTATGATACATAGCAAAGAAGATTTATCAAAAAACACACGTCACAAAATAAACAAGGCAATAAATAAGGGCGTAAGAATAGAAGAAAACAAAGATTACGATGCATTTTATCCTATTCTTTTAAAGAATAAAGAAAAATTTCATGTACCTCCTACCCATACTTTAGAAGAGCTTAAGAAAATAGAATCATTAATGCCCGGAATGATGACTCTTTTTTTGGCCTATTACGAAGGCAAACCCATTGCCGGAGAACTTCTTTTTAAATGTAACAAACAATGTGTTCTAAATTTTTATACCATGCACCTTTATGAATATCATAATCTTTTTGCAGTAAACTATCTTATAGAGCATTCAATACGCTGGTGTTGCAAAAATGGTTTTAGATATTTTGATTATGGGGTTTCTGCAGATACCTTTAGCATAGATCCAATGGAGCCATCATGGTCTCTTATTGAGTTTAAAGAGTCTATGGGTGCTAATGGATGTTTAAGAAAAACATATTATAGAAGAATTTTTTAATAATATTTTTTAAAAAATATTTTGATATTTTATTAACATTCTATTTAGTAAATTTTGTTGTTTATAAGAATTGTCTTTTCACCAAAAATAAAATCTCTTTAGTTATATACTTGATTTAGTTCAAATTATTAATTACAAAAAAATTTTGTTTACATTGATTTTATTTACATTTTTTAAAAAAGCTAAATTATAAAAATAAAAAAAACAAGGTGCCATTTTATCAAAACAAAAATTTATATTTATAAATTCATATAATAACAGAAGATAGAAAAATAACAAAAGGAATTATTATGTGCGGAATTGTTGGATACATTGGAGAAAGGCAGGCTTATCCTATTTTAATGCAAGGTCTTTATGCATTGGAATACCGTGGATACGATAGCGCAGGAATTGCTTTGGTTGATAAAAACGAATTATTTATTTGCAAAAATAAAGGAAAGGTTGAATATCTTAAATCTATTTCAGAAAAAAAAGTGAAAAAAAACTATACATTAGGAATTGCTCATACACGTTGGGCAACCCATGGTGCTCCTTCACAAATAAATGCTCATCCTCATACAGATCAAAATAACAAAATAGCCCTTGTTCATAATGGAATAATAGAAAATTATTCTATATTAAAAGAGAAACTTAAAAAAGAAGGAATTAAATTTGAATCAGAAACAGATACCGAAGTTTTGGCCCAGCTTATTGGTAAATATTATAAAGGAGATCTTATAGAAGCAGTTAGTCTGGCTCTAGAAGAGGTTGATGGAACTTTTGGAATTGCAGTAGTATCCAAAGACAACCCCGATATTCTTGTTGGTGCAAGAAGAGGTTCCCCGCTGGTTGTTGGAATAGGAAACAAAGAATTTTTTCTTGCATCAGATGCAAGTGCAATAGTTCAACACACAAAAAAAGTAATTTATCTAAAAGATTCTTCTATAGTCGTTCTTAATCGTCAAGAATATCAAGTTATGGATTTAAAAAGAAAAATAATTTCCCATGAAATACATAATCTGGATTATGACGCACAGGCTCTTGCAAAAGGCGGTTTCCCTCATTTCATGTTAAAAGAAATCTTTGAACAACCAGAAACAGTAAAAAATGCCATGCGCGGAAGACTTCTTGTAGAAGATGGAACCGCAAGACTGGATGGCCTTAATCTTGTTTTACAGCAATTAAGACAAATAAACCGAATAATATTTATCGGCTGCGGTACATCATGGCATGCTTCTCTTGTGGGAGAATATATGATAGAGGAAATAGCGGGTGTAAATGTTGAAGTAGAATATGCTTCCGAATTTAGATACCGGAATCCTATTATAGATCCAAACACTTTAGTTTTTGCAATAAGCCAGTCGGGCGAAACAGCAGATACTCTTGCGGCATTAAGGGAAGCAGCAAACAAGGGTGCAACCGTACTCGGAATATGTAATGTTGTTGGCTCATCTATTGCCCGCGAAACTCATGGTGGTGTTTATCTTCATGCCGGACCAGAAATTGGCGTTGCGTCAACAAAGGCTTTTACATCTCAGTTGACGGTACTTGCACTGTTGACACTTCTTTTAGGTAGAATGAGAAGATTATCTCACGAAAAAGGAGTTGAAATTGCCAAAGCACTTTTAAAAATTCCAGACCAAATAAAAAAAATATTAAAGCAAAATGATAATATTAAAAATATTGCCAGACGTTATTATCAGAATAACAATTTTATCTATTTAGGGCGTTCTTATAATTTTCCAGTTGCTTTAGAAGGC
>Ga0123519_10002036_pt1 | contig 34463 bp, 44 predicted proteins | sample YelNatPaOPRAMG02_FD_87396 | JGI IMG/M metagenome (GOLD analysis project Ga0123519, IMG submission 87396) | Hot spring microbial communities from Yellowstone National Park - Yellowstone National Park OP-RAMG-02 (version 2) | ecosystem: Environmental > Aquatic > Thermal springs > Hot (42-90C) ... | reverse complement strand
GGAGGAATAATGCATAAGGAAGAATCACAGACAGATTTAGGGAGTATAAAAATTCACCATAATGTGATTGCTTCCATTGCCGCGGTAGCGGCGGAGGAAATCGAAGGAGTCAAACGAGTAGGAGGGAGTTTAAAAAGTGGCATCTTAGAACTCATCGGTAAAAATCCTAAAATGGCAATTAAGGTAGAAAAAGACAAAAATAATGAATTTCGTTTAATTATCCCTTTAGTCATAAAATATGGCTTTAATATCCCTGAAATAGCAACTCAGGTCCAAGAGAATGTAAAAAATGCCTTAGAGAAAATGACCGATTTATCTGTTAAGGACATTAGTATAAATATCCAAGGCATAGAAAAATAAACTAACAAATTAAATAGCTAAATTCTTAAAAAGGAGAGGCAAGGATGAGAATTATAGGAATATTATTTTACACTGCAGTTATCTTTATTATTGGAATAGCGATGATTATTTTTGCCATAGTTTTTTCTTTTACAAAAATGCAACCTTTATGCATACAGTATATAAATGATTTGTTAATTAATCTGCAAGAAAGCCTTAGTTATAGATTAGCCATTATGCTTTCCGGTTTTTTATTAATTCTTATTGGTATTTTTTTCGCCCAGTTAATTATGGGTAGATTCCAACGCGAAAAAACTATTGCTTTTAACACCGGTTTTGGCGAAGTAACAATTTCTCTCTCAGCGGTAGAAGATTTAATTAGGCGCTTGGTAGGGGTTATTCCCGAGGTTAAAGAATTAAGACCAGATGTGGTTGCTACTAAAAAGGGTATCTTTGTTGATTTACGTGTGATTTTAAAGTCAGAAACAAATATACCTGAATTAACCAGCCGTCTGCAAGAGATTACCCGTTCTAAGATACAAGAAGTATTAGGGGTAGAAGAACAAATCACTATACGTATACATGTAGCAAAAATTATCTCTTTTGAAGAAAAAAAGAAAAAAGAGGATATAGAAAAAGAACAGCCACCCATACCTTTTAGGGGCTACGATAGAGTATAAAAGTAAATCCTAAATTCGAAATTATAAAATACAGGGAGGTGTTTAAAAATGAGTAAGATAGGAGTACTTACAGGTGGAGGAGATTGTCCGGGCTTAAATCCGGTAATCCGCGCAATAGTAAGAAAAGGTATATCTTTAGGATATGAAATTATCGGAATAAAAGATGGTTGGAAGGGTTTGATTGAAAATGATACGCTGCCGTTAAATCTTGAAGCGGTTTCGGGAATTTTGCCCAAAGGTGGTACGATATTGGGTACAAGTCGCACTAATCCCTATAAAAAAGAGGGAGATCTTAAAAAATTAAAAGAAAATTATAATAAACTCAAATTAGATGCCTTGATTGCTATCGGCGGAGAAGATACATTAGGAGTGGCGGCAAAATTAATTAAAGACGGAATTACTAATATTGTAGGTGTACCTAAAACCATAGATAATGATTTATCCGCTACTGACTATACATTTGGTTTTGATACGGCTATAAATATCGCGATGGAATGTATTGATCGTCTACATACTACTGCTGAAAGCCATCATCGGATTATTGTTGTAGAAGTAATGGGTAGACACGCCGGCTGGATTGCGACAGAAGCAGGAATTGCGGGAGGCGCAGATGTAATCTTAATTCCTGAAATTCCTATCGATATAGAGGAGGTTTGTACATTGATTAAAAAAAGACATCAAAGGGGTAAAACTTTTAGCATCGTCGTAGTAGCCGAAGGTGCACAGTTTAAAGAAGGCACAGTAGTTATCCAAGAAGAAAAATTGGATGAATTTGGGCATGTGCGTTTAGGAGGTATTGGAGAAGTTTTAGCTGATGAAATAGAAAAAAGAACTGGTTATGAAACGCGCGTGAGTATCCTGGGTCATATTCAAAGAGGAGGTTCTCCTTCTGCTTTTGACCGTATTTTAGGTACAAGGTTTGGAATAAAAGCAATAGAATTAGTCCACCAAAAAAAATTTGGCCGAATGGCAGCTTTAATAGGAAATAAAATAATCGATGTACCAATCGAAGAAGCAGTGAGTGCTTTAAAAACTGTAGATATGGAGCTTTATGAAATAGCTAAAGTATTTTTTGGATAAATCCTGCACTTTTACAAGGTATTCAATTTATACCTTAATTTTTGAATAAAACAAAGTTGTGGAATCAATTTGCCCCGCTAAAAACAGGGCTCATTGAAAGGATAAAAGATGAGAGATAAAATTAAAGATATATTTTTAGAAAGCATTCATGTAAAAGAGGAACTGTTAAGGAACAATATTGCCCAGATTATTGAAATTGCAAATTCTGCGATTGATTGCCTTAAAAAAGGGGCCAAGATTATTCTTTTTGGTAATGGTGGCTCAGCTAGTGACAGTCAACACATCGCTGCCGAATTGGTGGGAAGATTTAAAAAGGACAGAACCGCTCTTGCTGCCATTGCCCTTACTACAAATACCTCGATTTTAACTTCACTTGCTAACGATTATGGTTATGAAATAATTTTTGCTAAACAGATTGAGGCCCTAGGAAAGAAAAATGATTTAGTGATTGGAATCTCAACGAGTGGAAGAGCAAAAAATGTCATTTTAGGAATAAAACAGGCAAAAAAAATGGGTTTAAAAACTGTTGCGCTTACCGGTGGAGATGGAGGGGAACTTGTAAAGTTAGCAGATATCTCTTTAATTGTCCCTTCAAATATTACTGCGCGGATTCAAGAGGCGCATATTACTATTGGGCATATTATTTGTGAACTTATTGAACAGAGCTTTTATCCTGAATGAAAATAAAAAGTTTAAGTGAGATTAAAAAAATAGTTCAGAATTTTAAAAAACAAGGTAAAAAAATTGTCTTCACTAATGGCTGCTTTGACCTCCTGCATTATGGACATGTAAAATATTTAGAATCCGCAAAGAAAAAAGGTGATATTTTAATTGTTGGTCTAAATTCAGATAATTCGGTAAGAAAAATAAAAGGGAAAAATCGACCAATTATCAATGAAAACGATAGAGCCCGGATAATTGCTGCTTTAGAAAGCGTAGATTATGTAGTTTTATTTAATGAAGAAACTCCACTTAAGCTTATAAAATTAATCAAGCCGGATATTTTGGTTAAAGGTGGGGACTGGAAAAAAAGCGAGATTGTGGGAAAAGACTTTGTGATAAGTTATGGCGGAAGTGTCAAAATTTTAAAATACATAAAAAATCATTCTACGAGCAATTTAATAAAAAAAATTGTTAAAAGATTCTCAAAATAAAGTATTTAATCAGATTATCGATGCAAATATTAATCGGCTAAAAGAAGGCCTGCGGGTCTGCGAAGAGATAGCGCGTTTTATTTTAAAGAACCGCGCTTTAACAAAAGAATTTAAAAAGATAAGACATAAGATTGATATTCTCTCTAAAAAATTAATTTCCCCCGCAGTCCTGGTTAAATCCCGCTGTATCCTCTCTGATGTAGGCAGAGACATTCATATATTGGAATTAGAAAGAAAAAGTTATCAAGATATCCTTTATGCAAATTTACAACGGGCAAAGGAATCCTTAAGAGTCTTAGAAGAATTTAGTAAACTTACTAATAAAAATATTGCGCTAAAATTTAAAAAATTAAGATACACTTTATATGAAATGGAAAAAAGAATTATTAAAAAAATCGGTACTTTATGCAATCATCGATAAAGAGATTACTAAGAATAAATCTTTAGATAAAGTTGCTAAGCGGATTGCAGATAGCGGCGTAAAGATAATTCAATATAGAAATAAAGAAGCAAAAAGAAAAATTCTTATAAAAGAAGCGAAGTCCATAAAGAAAATATTATCAAAACAAAAAATCCTATTTATTGTAAACGACTACTTAGATGTAGCAAAAATTGTAGATAGTGATGGTTTACATTTAGGACAAAACGATCTTAGTCTTAAATTAGCGCGTAAGATACTTGGTAGAGATAAAATTATTGGCATCTCTTGTCATAATCTTAGGCAGGCAATAAAAGCAGAAAAAGAGGGAGCGGATTATATTAGTATTGGACCAATTTTTCCCACGCCCTTAAAACCTGAATATAAGACTATAGGAACAAAGATAATTAAAAAGATTAAAAATAAAATAAAAATCCCTTTTTTTGTTATTGGAGGTGTAAATTTAAAGAATTTAAATGAAGTTCTTTCAATGGGTGCAAAAAGAGTGGCGGTCTGCCGATTAATTTGTCAAGCAAAGAATATACCTTTTACTACCAAAAAAATTTTAAGTCTCCTAAAAAATAATTTAAAATGACTCAATTAGAATATGCAAAGAATAATATTATTACTCCTTTGATGAGAAGGATTGCCTTCGATGAAGAAATAAATCCAAAATTTATCCTAAAAGGGATAAAAGAAGCCACGGTAGTCATACCGCATAATAAAATACATTCCTTAAAAAAACCTTGTGGCATTGGTTATGGTCTTTTTACGAAAGTAAACGTTAATATTGGCACATCTACTGATAAATCCGAAGTTAAAGATGAATTAGAAAAACTAAAGGTAGCGCTAAAATATGGCGCCGATACCATTATGGACTTAAGCGTAGGAGGAAATTTAGATAAAATAAGAAGAGAGATTTTAAAATCTTCACCGGTTCCTGTAGGTACAGTTCCTATTTATCAAATTGCGGTCAATGCACAAAAGAAAAAAAATAACTTTTTAAAATTTGGCCGAAATGATTTATTAGATATTTTAGAATTACAGGCAAAGGATGGAGTAGATTTTTTTACTATCCATGCGGGAATAACTAAAGAAAGTTTAAAAACCCTTAAGGAGTCTAAAAGACTTCTGGGGATTGTCTCGCGGGGAGGAGCAATTCTTGCCAGCTGGATAAATTATCATAAGAAAGAGAATCCTTTTTATGAATATTTTGATGATATTTTAGATATTGCTTATAAATATGATATTACTTTAAGTTTAGGAGATGCCTTACGCCCAGGTTCAATAATTGATGCTACAGATAAAGCACAGATTAAGGAGTTAAAAATTTTAGCAAAATTAGCCAAACGTGCCAAAGAAAGAAATGTTCAGGTAATGATTGAGGGGCCCGGACATATTCCTTTAGATCAAATTGAAATAAATATTCGCTTAGAGAAAAAAATTTGCAAAGGCGCTCCGTTTTATGTCTTAGGTCCATTGGTTACGGATATTGCTGCTGGTTATGATCACATTAGTGCAGCCATTGGCGGGGCTTTAGCGGCAAGTTATGGGGCAGATTTCTTATGCTATGTCACTGCTTCCGAACATCTTAGGCACCCTTCAATAGAAGATGTAAAAGAAGCAGTGGTCGCCGCAAAAATTGCTGCCCATGCAGCTGACCTTGTAAAGAGAGCAAAATTAGCAATAAAATGGGATAAAGAAATCTCATCTGCACGTAAAAAACGTGATTGGAAAAAACAGATAAAGTTTTCTATCGATCCAGCTAAGGCAAAAAAATATCGTCAATCATCTCAGCCGAATTTAAGCGATGTTTGTACAATGTGTGGTAAATATTGTTCAATTAAACTTATGGATGAATGTCTGCGAGCGTAGTTCAGTGGCAGAACACTAGCTTCCCAAGCTAGATATGGGGGTTCGATTCCCCTCGCTCGCTGGGAATAAATGAAAAATTTTATTATTTTATTTTTAATTTTAAATTTATTTGGCTGTACAACTATGGAAGCTCCTTCTGTAATTGTACCTAAAATACCTTCACCTACTCTGCCAGGTATATATCATCGCGTAGAAAAAGGACAAACTCTTTGGCAAATTTCTAAGTTATATAATGTCGATTTGGAAGAATTGGTAGAAATTAACCGTATTTCTGATGCCACCAAAATAGAAACTGGCCAGATGATTTTTATCCCACAATATAAAACACCTCAGATTATATATGAGAAATTTTCTGCGGAAGATTTTATTTGGCCGGTAAATGGCAAGGTTATAAATTATTTTGGGCAGATAAGCAATGGTTTGATTAATAAAGGAATTAATATTAAAATCTCTAATAATCCTGAGGTGGTAGCGGCGCGCAGTGGTAAAGTAGTTTTTTATAGCCAAAATTTAAAAGGATACGGTAAAACCATTATCATTGATCACGGCGACGGTCTCTCTACTGTCTATGCCGGACTATCTGAAGTTTTTATCCAAGTAGGAGATAACGTTAAAAAGGGTTCACTCATTGGACGCTTAGATTTAAATGAATCGAAAAATAAAAATTTACATTTTGAAATAAGAAAAGGATATACTCCACAAAATCCCTATTTTTATTTACCATGAATAAACAAGATAAATTTTTTGACCGTCAATTATATTTAGATATTTTAGAAAAACGCCTGCATGATTTAAAAGATGGCTATCGCAGGAATCTAGCAATTATCGGTGAAGAGTTAGTCGGTAAGACCTCTTTAATCTTTAATTTTTTAAATAAATTTTATGATAATTATATTGTTTTTATATATTTAGAAATAAGACCAGAGCCCCTTACTCTATTTGCTAAAAGATTTATTGGTGTTTTGCTTTATAATTTTTTAATTAATAGCGAAATACCTCTAAAGGAAGACCTAGATTTTCTTATTAATAGAGCCTCTAGATATATACCTAATACCATTGAAAAAATAAAAACTATCCTTATAGATTTGAAAAAAAGAAGAAAAAATAATATTTTTACAGATTTATTATCCTTATCGGAAATTCTTCATGAAGAAACGGGAAAATATTGTGTAATAATATTTGATGAATTCCATAATTTAGAGAATATGGAAGTAAAAAATATTTATGCACAGTGGTCTAAATTATTAATTTTACAAAAAAATACTCTTTATATTATTATTAGTTCTTTAAGTTATAAAGCACAGATGATACTTTCTAAAAAATTATCTTTGTTATTTGGAAATTTTGAAATATTAACCCTTGAACCTTTTGATATAAAGACTACGGAAGAATATCTTGATAATAAACTAAAAGATTTAAAATTAAATATTGAGATAAAAAACTTCCTCGTCAATTTTACTGGAGGCTATCCATTTTATCTTGAGATAATCTCAGAAGAATTATTAAAATCAGCTTCCCTCAATAACCTTTCTGAGATACTAGAAAACTTAATCTTTGAGCCAACAGGGATTTTAAATCAGAGATTTTCTAATTATCTCAAACGTTTTTTAAGTCTAAGCCACAGCCAAGATTATTTAGGCATACTTTATTCCATCGCAAATGGACATAATAAAATTAGGGATATTGCACATAATCTGCATCTTACCAAAAAGGATATAAACCTGAAGATAAATTGTCTGTTAGAGTTAGGAGCAATAAGTCGTAGTGGCGATTTCTTGAAGATTAATGATCGAGTATTCAGCTTCTGGTTAAAATTTGTGTATCAGGAGAAATTGCATTCTTTAACTTTTGATGATAAAGCTCCCAAAGCGTTATTTAGAGAAAAAATTGAGATGATGATTCAGGAATTTCTTTCGCAATCAAAGAAACCGATTATAGATAGAACTATAGAATTATTGCGTCTTTTTTCTAATGAAATAGTTCAAATTGAGAGAAAAAAATTAAGATTAAATAATTTTAGGGAAATAAAACCACTGGACTTACGTTCATCCGGCTTAAAAGAAGGACTTATTGGGCGCTCACAAGATAGTCTTTGGATAATTGCCTTTAAACACGATTTACTAACCGAAAAAGATATATTAGAGTTTTCTAAAGAGTGTAAAAAATATCGCCATAAGTTACAAAGAAAAATTATCGTTGCCCTTAAAGATATCGATGTAAATGCTAAATTAAGAGCACTGGAAGAGAAAATTTTAACCTGGGATTTAAATAGTTTTAATCAAATCTTAGACTTATATTATAAACCGCGATTAATTGTATGAAAATCGGCGTAATTTCTGATACACATATACCTGATAGGGCAAAAGATCTTCCCTTAAAAATTTTAAACGATTTTAAAAATTTAGATATGATTATTCATGCCGGAGACTTAATAGATTTATCCGTATTAGATAAATTAAAAAATATTTGCCCCCAGGTAAAGGCGGTTTGGGGAAATATGGACCCTGCGGAAGTAAGAAAAAAACTACCGGAAAAAGAAGTCTTTAAAGTTTTAAATTATAAAATTGGTTTAACTCATGGATATGGTCATCCTCAAAAATTAATTGAACTAATGCAGGAGATTTTTAAACATGATAAGGTTGACATTATTATCTTTGGTCACTCGCATAATCCCGTAAATGAATACAGAAATAATATTTTATACTTTAATCCGGGTAGTTTAACGGATAAAATATTTTCTATTTATAATTCCTATGGAATAATAGAAATTAATGATAAAATAAAAGCGAGGATTATAAAGTTATAAAGGAAATGAAAAGGCTTTGGGCACCCTGGAGAATTAAATATATTAAAGCAAAAAAACAGAAAGCGTGTTTATTTTGTAAAAGTAAAAGGTCGCCCAAAAAATATTTCGTAATTTTAAAAAATAAATATGCTTTATCTATGCTTAATCTTTATCCCTATAATAATGGACATGCGATGGTCTATCCAAATAGACATGTAAAAGATTTAACTGCATTAAAGGAAGTAGAGATTTTGGATTTAATAAAGACACTTAATCAAACTAAAAAAATTTTAGATTGGGTATTAAAGCCACAGGGCTATAATATTGGAATAAATATTTCTACTATCTCAGGTGCTGGTATAACCGGACATCTACATATCCATATTGTGCCCCGCTGGAAGGGAGATACTAATTTTATGCCGGTAATATATAATACTAAAATAATTTCACAATCTTTAAAAGATTTGTATAAATGCATAAACAATGTTAAATCAAAAATTAATTAAAGCCTGGGAAGAAAAATATCTTGCCCCTTATGCCATGAAAAGCATAAATACACGCGGAAGGCTATATCCGGAAAAAGAACATCCTTACCGCTCTTGTTATCAAAGAGACCGCGATCGAATAATACATTCTGCTGCCTTTAGAAGATTAGAATATAAAACTCAGGTTTTTGTTAATCATGAGGGAGATTATTATCGCACACGCCTAACCCATACCTTAGAAGTATCCCAAATTGCCCGTACTATTGGGTGGGCTTTAAGATTAAATGTAGACCTTATTGAAGCAATTGCTTTGGCTCACGATTTAGGCCATACCCCTTTTGGGCACTCCGGTGAAGAAGCGCTAAATGAATTGATGAGCAAGTGGGGAGGCTTTAATCATAATCTGCAGGGATTAAGAGTAGTAGATATACTGGAAGAAAGATATCCAGATTTTCCGGGTCTAAATTTAACCTGGGAGGTAAGGGAAGGTATTGTTAAACATTCGTCTAGTTTTGATAAATCAGTTAAAATTAAAGAATTATTACCCGCAGAACAACCTACATTAGAGACACAAATAGTAGATATTGCGGATGAAATTGCTTATGATAATCATGATTTAGATGATGGACTTACTTCTGGTCTAATTAAAGAGGAAGATCTTGAAAAAATAACCATCTGGAAGAATATAAGTAAACATTATTTTAAAAAATATGATAAAATAGATATAGAAAGAAGAAAATATTTAATTATCCGTTCATTGATTAATATGCAGGTAACAGATTTAATTCAAGAAACAGAAAAGAATCTTAAAAAATTTAAAATTAAATCTTATCTTCAGGTTAAAAAATTAGATAGAAAAATAATCTCCTTTAGCAAAAGGATGCTTTTACTGAGAAAGCCATTGCGTGAGTTCTTAATGGATAAACTTTACCATCATTATCGGGTAATGCGTATGAGTAATAAGGCAAAACGTTTTATTCAAGAGCTATTTAAAATCTATGTAAGTAATCCTTCGGCCTTACCTACACAAATTCAAAAACGCATTTCTATTGATGGAATAAGAAAGGTGGTCTGCGATTATATCGCAGGGATGACTGACCGTTATGCCTTAGATGAATACAAGAAATTATTTGATCCATACGAAAAAGTATAAAACCTTAATTTCCTCTATTCACAGTCTTTATCGTTTGATTAACTCTACTTTTGAGTTAAAAGATTTAATTAGCCGTCTAAGTAAGCTTCTTTGTCAAATATTTAATGCAACTTTTTGCTCAATTATCCTATTAGATAATACAAAAAAATATTTATTATTTAAGTGCCTGATCAGTAAAGAAAAAAAATACATTATCGATAAAAGGACTAAAATTTCAAACCGAATAGAGAGAAAAATTATCAGAACTACTTCTTATATCAAGAATGAACACTTTATCGGATTACCTTTGATTTGCGAAGATATTATTGGCATAATTTTACTTAAACGCAGTAAAAATGCACCTAGTTTTGATAATTTTGAATTAGAGACATTAATTACTTTGGCTGAACAAGCAACTATTGGAATAAAAAATTTACAACTTTATGAAGAACAACAAAAGATTGTCTTGGGAAGCATAAAGTCTTTAGTTTCATTATTAGATATGCGTGTACCTCAAGAATACACGCACTCACCTTATTTTACTCGCTTAGTGATAGCGATTGCGCGCCAGATGCATCTTGATGAAAAACAAATAGAAAGTTTAAAATATGCAAGTCTCTTACACGACGCAGGAAAAATAGATATACCTCCGGAGATACTAACCAAGACTTCTAAATTAACTCCTCGTGAATATAGAATTATTAAACGCCACCCCATCAAGGGAGCAGAAATTTTAAGACCTCTACAAATACTTAAACCAGTAATCCCTATAATTATGCACCATCATGAAAAATACGATGGGACAGGATATCCCTCGCGTTTAAAAAAGGATCAAATTCCCCAAGGAGCACGCATTATGGCAGTAGCCGATGCATTTGAGGCAATGGTATACGGTCGACCCTATCGTGAAAGAATGGATATAAATTTAGCGATTAAAGAAATTAAGAAAAAAAGTGGCAGTCAATTTGACCCCCGCGTAGTTGAGGCATTTTTAAAAGCGATAAAAAAAATAAAATTAGAAAAATATCTACAATTAAAAAAATAAATCGGTTTTATGAAAAAAGAAAGCCAAAAGCAATTAGAATTATTTTTAAATACAGCTGATCTTGTCTCGCCAGCAAAAGGAAAAAGAGAGAGTTTATTCTTTGGCTATATCCAAGGTCATGAAAAAACTATTTTGGTCGTTATTGCATTTATTATTACCAGTATAGTTTCTTTTTCACTAGGTGTGGAATGGGGTAAAAATCTAAAAATAGTCACTAAGTTAGAACCTTCTATTTCTGCTTTGCCTGAACAAATAAGAGAACAAAAACAAATACCGCTCCAACCCCCTTTAGAAGAAACATCAAAGCCGCTGGAGGCTCCAAAGTCAAGAGAATTAGAGAAGGTAACCGAATATACTATACAGATAGCCAGTTATAAAACCAAAGAGTATGCACAACAAGAGGCAGAACGTTTAAAGAAAAAAGGATTTTCTCCTTTAATTATCTTAAAAGGTAACTATATAGTGCTTTGTGTGGGAAAATTTCCTAATCGCCAAGCTGCAGAATCTTTATTGTCAGAATTAAAAAAAGAAAAACGATATGAAGATTCAATTATAAGGAGGTTATAAAAATATGTCTATACATCCATCATTAAGTGCTTCAGAAAAATATAAAAAACAAAGATCGGTTTTAAAACGTACCGAGCGCCTAAAGATATTAATGGAAAAGGGGGAGTGGAAAGAAGGAGACTCAGTTTATGGCCTACCTAAAATTAAAACAATAAGGATGAAAATCAAAAAGGAAAAGATAAAAGAAGCAACACCTACAGCTCCTGAAGCCCCTTCTACCACAGAAGAGACCAAAGCAGAAACTAAAAAATAATTGAACAGAATATTTTATTATTCTATTAAAATAATAAATTTAAATTTATTAATTTTTTTATTTTTTCTAAACCCTCTTACTCTTAAAGCAGAAGAAACGGTATTATTTTTAGGCGAAGTCAATACAAATAATATTAATATCCGTTCAGATGCTAATATTTATTCTGAAATAATATGTAAGGTTAATAAGGCAGAACGTTTAGAAATAGTTAAAGAATATTATGAATGGTATAGAGTAAGATTACCAAAGTCAGTTAATCTATATATCAAAAAAGATTTTGTTAATTTAATTGATGAGAAAAGCGCAAGAGTTAATAAAAATAATGTAAATATCAGATTAAAACCTTCTACAAATTCAGTTATTGTGGGTAAGGCCAATAAGGATGAATTAGTTAAAATTATAGAAGAAGAGGCGGATTGGTATAAAATAGAGGCTACATCAAATTGTTTTGGTTGGATTTATAAAAAATTTATAAATAAAATTTAATAAAATGTATGGTCTTATTACTTTTGGAATCTCTTTTGGAATACTCATTATCGCCATGAGTGTACATGAGTTTGCTCATGGCTGGGCTGCTTATAAGTTAGGAGATACTACTGCCAAATATTCCGGTAGACTCACCCTTAATCCTTTTGCTCATATTGACCCGATAGGAACGGTTCTTTTACCACTCATACTTTTTATTAGTACACAGGGACGCTTTGTTTTTGGAGTTGCTAAACCCGTACCGATTAATTATTGGGCCTTAAGAAATCCTAAACAGGATATTATCTGGATAGGACTAAGCGGGCCCTTAGCTAATTTTATTTTCGCATCTCTTTTAAGTCTTATCTTAAAATTAACCCCTGAATCATCAATTATTAATTATTTTCTGAAAAATTTAATTTTTATTAATGTGATCTTAGGAGTTTTTAATCTCATTCCGATTCCGCCTTTAGACGGCTCACGAGTAGTAATGGGAATCCTACCACAGAATTTGGCTTCTATTTATTTAAGATTAGAGCCATTTGGTTTTATAATTGTAATGTTGTTTATTTTTCTGGGGATGTTTGAATTTATTGTCTGGCCGATAGTAAGAATTATTCTCATTTGGCTGGGGGTTAGTTTTTAAAGATGAAAGTTATAAAAGTAAAACTCAAAGAACGCTCCTATAATGTTATTATTGGAAATACTATATTAAAATTTTTAGGTAAGTATCTAAAACAACTAAATATAGGAGAAGATGCATATATTATCACTAATCCTTTAATAAAAAATATTTATGGTAAGTTTCTTGCCCAGATTTTAAAAAAAGCTGGTTTTAGATTTAAATTTCAAGTTGTTGCTGATACAGAAAAAAGTAAGTCTATAAATACTGCCTTTAGATTACTTAATCATCTTAATTTTTATGCTCAGCAAAGAAGAATTTTTATTATTGCCTTTGGAGGGGGAGTAATTGGAGATTTAGCAGGTTTTGTGGCGGGAATTTATAAAAGGGGGATTCCTTATATCCAAATTCCTACCACTTTATTGGCGCAGGTAGATTCTAGTATCGGAGGTAAAACTGCTCTTGATTTAACTTCTGGCAAAAATCTAATCGGGACATTTTATCAACCCAAACTTGTATTAAGTGATCTTATCTTACTTAAGACATTAAATTTAAGACAAATACGCTCAGGTTTAGCCGAAGTAATAAAATACGGGATAATTAAAGATAGAAAATTGTTTAATTTTATCGAAAATAATTATACTCAGATTATCCAACAAAAAAAAGAACCTTTAGAATATATAGTAAGAAAATGTACTCAGATCAAGGCTAAAATTATTGAACAAGATGAGAAGGAAACTAAAGGCATAAGAACGATTTTAAATTTTGGGCATACCTTAGGTCATGCTTTAGAAGCAGCCGGAAATTACAAAAAATATAATCATGGTGAGGCAGTATCTATTGGCATGCTTTTAGCTATAGATCTTAGTAAAAGAATATTAAAACTTGAAAATTCTACTGCGCAGAGAATAGAAAATCTAATTAAGAAAATCGATTTACCTTCCCAGATAAAAAATATTTCGGTAAATAATATCTTAAAGGCATATTATCAAGACAAAAAATTTATGGGCAAAAAAAATAAATTCGTCCTTATTAAAGATATTGGTAGAACAAAAATAATAGAAGACATTCCATTAAAAATTATAAGAGAGGTTATTAAGAAAAGAATTTTAGCGGTTAGGAAAAAGCGTAAGGGTTGAATTTTTATATTTTAATATTACAGCTTCCGGGGTTATTCGTTCTAAGGTTGCTTCCTCAATCACATCTCCTTCCTTCATAATTTGATTATTAATTAGACAATAACTGGCATCTTGAGAAAAAAATATTCCATTAATTACCAAATTTGGTAAAGACGTCTGTTCTGATAAAACTTTTACTGTTTCATTATTATTTTCTATATAAGTAGGTAGGGCGAATTCTTTTTCTTTTTTCATCAATTTTTTTTCTAAAAGAATACCCAAGGATTCGTTTTTAAGAGTAAACTTTGTAAATAAATTAAGCAAAAAATAAGCAAGAACAAATCCTAAGCAGATACTCAATAAATATAACGAAATATTTTTCTTTTTAGATAAATTTTTTTCTGGTTTTTTAACAACAACATTATCAATTTTTTTTAAGGCATCGTAGATTATGCTCATAATATTTAAATTTGTTTTACAAAATCATTGCTTAATTCCTCAATACATCTTTTAATAATATCTATATCTATTATATTAGTCTGGATTACAAATCCTGCTAATAAAGCCCGGTCACAGATAATATTAATCAAACGGGGGATACCTTTAGAAAATTCAGAGATAGCTAAAATGGCTTCAGAAGTAAATTTTGGATTACCTGAGGAACCAGCAATTTCTAAACGGTGTCTTATATAATTAGCTATTTCTTCTTTTAATAAAGGACTGATATGATATCTTACCATTATTCTTTGCTTAAGTTGCCTTAGTTCATATAGATTTAATTTATGATTTAATTCAGGTTGGCCTACCAAGATAATTTGAAGTAATTTATTTTTTTCAGTTTCTAAATTGGATAGAAGCCGAATTTGCTCTAACTGTTGTATTTTTAAATTTTGTGCTTCATCAATAACTAAAACAACATTGTTATTTTTTTCTGATTCCTGCAATAAAAAACGGTTTAGTTCCCAAATGAGGGCAAATTTTGACCTTGCCTTTATCGAAATACCAAAGTCTTTTACAATTGCTTCTAAAAGTTGAATCTGAGGAAGATAAGGATTGAGGATAAAAGCGGTCTTAACCGTCTTATCCAGTTGATTAAGAAAAAAACGGCAGAGAGTAGTTTTTCCTGTACCTATTTCTCCGGTAATTACAATAATCCCTTTTCGTTGATTCACTCCGTAAAAAAGATGCGCTAATGCTTCTTGATGTTGGTGACTGGAGAAAAAAAATGCTGGGTCAGCAGTAACATTAAAGGGTTTTTCTTTAAAGTGATAAAACTGACAATACATCTTAATTTTAATTATAACAAAATCTAAAAAAATGTAAATAAATATACATAGAAAAGATTGTCTGTCTCTATTAATAATATTGACAGAAATAAAAATATATGTTATATTTTATAATCAAAGGGAGTAAAAGCCACGGCTTCCTTAAAAGGAAAGCGCGATGGTTAATTATCCCGCAGAAAAAAGGCAATCCCCCCGCGTGAAAACTAAAGCTTACGTACGCTACCAAATTAGAGGAAGACCGGAATTTAATAATGTTCTTAGTGATAATATAAGCGTAAATGGAGTAGGTATCTTAACCGATGAATTTCTTGCTCCTTCTACTGATTTAATGTTAGAGATTAGTATCTTATCGCGTCTCTTAACTCCGATAGGAAGCGTAGTTTGGTCAATGCCTGTTGCGCATACAAATAGATATAAGACAGGGATAAAATTTATTGAATTTGATCCTTTACAAAAAAATTTTTTAAATGATTATATAAATATGCGTAGAGGTGAACTTTAAAATGGTAAACGAACAAACAAATCCCCAAACTCCTACAAAAGAAAAACAAACTAATTGTCCTGCTTGCAATAAACCAATTAAAAAATTGAAGCGCTATTATCGGAATGGAAAATTTTATTGTAGTAAAGTCTGCTGGCGCAATTTTATAAAATCAAATAAACAAAATGCCTAAATCTATAGAAACAGAAAGAAGGGCATATCCCCGGATAGAGCAAAAAATTCCTTTGCGCATTGTCGCAAATGGATATGATTTTATTACTACCACCAAAAATATAAGCTGTATTGGCGCCTACTGCCATGTAGATAAATATATACCACCCTTTACTAAAATTAGCGCCAAATTAACCCTGCCATTAATGAATTATAAAAGTAAAAATGATTGTGAGTTAGAGTGTAGCGGCGTGGTGGTAAGGAGCGAAGACGATATAAACGGTGGATTTAACATTGCTTTATTTTTTAACGAAATTAAAGAAAAACAAAGAAGAAAGATATCACAATATATAAACCAATTCTTGCCCAAAGAAATTCCTGCCTTAAAAAGAAAATAATAACCCTATTTTTGGCGTGGGGATAAGAAAAATTCATCCACCAGTAAAATTAATTGTTGGTTTCATTTTTAAAGAAGAAGTAATTTTAGAAAAAACTAAATCCATCCTTAAACGATATTTTGGACCGATAGATTTTACTAGCCAAATTTTATCCTTTAGTCATACGCGCTATTATGAAGCAGAATTCAGCCAAGACTTAAAACGCCAATTCATTAGTTTCAAAAGATTAATCTTACCCCAAAAATTAGCCCAGATAAAAATTATTACTAATCGCATAGAAAAAAAACTTTCTTATTATAATAAGCGTTTAATTAACATTGACCCTGGCTATTTAAGTTTATCTAAATTAGTACTTGCCTCCACTAAAGATTATAAACACAGAATATATCTTAATCATGGTATGTATGCAGAAGTTACTCTTTTTTATCAAAATAAAACCTTCCAAGCTTGGGAATGGACTTATCCTGATTATAAGACGCAAGAGTATATTTCTATATTTAATAAAATAAGAGAGATTTATCAGGCGCAGATTAAGCCAGATTAGGATTTAGGATTTCGAATTTAGGATTTAATGTTTATCTAAAGCAATTAATATGTATCCGCGTTATTTACAAGTATATAAGAGTGGTAAATTAGAAGAAATAATTGAAGAACTAGAAAAATTACTTGAAGCCTGCAGTCTTTGTCCACGTAAATGTGGGGTTAATCGTCTAAAAGATGAAAAGGGATTCTGTAGGACTGGACTTAAACCAAAAGTTTGTAGTTATCTACCACATTATGGGGAAGAACCGCCTATCTCGGGAAAAAATGGCTCAGGGACAATCTTTTTCTCTTATTGCAATATGGCCTGTGTTTATTGTCAGAATTACGAATTTAGCCAATTAGGGCAGGGAAGGGAATTAGAATTTGACGAGTTAGCCCAGATTATGCTTAAATTACAAGCTATGGGTTGCCATAATATTAATTTGGTTACTCCCACGCATGTTTTACCCCCGATTCTAAGGGCACTAAAAATTGCAATTGAAAAGGGCCTAAAAATTCCTTTAGTATATAATACAGGAGGTTATGAACTAAAAGAAGTAATTAAATTACTTGAGGATATAGTTGATATTTATTTACCGGATATGCGCTATGCAGATAATGAAATGGCAATAAAATATTCTTCTGCCCCGAATTATCCTAAATATAATCAGGAAGCGGTAAAACAGATGCATCGCCAAGTAGGGCTTGCTCAAATAAACAAAAAAGGTATAATTGAAAAAGGCTTAATTATTCGGCATTTAGTTCTGCCCAATGATATTTCGGGAACCGAAAAGGTTATGCAATTTATTGCTCAAGAACTTTCGCCAGATACCTATATTAGTCTGATGAGCCAATACACTCCTTATTATAAAGCAAATCAATTTAAGGAAATCTCTCGTCGAATAACTTATGAAGAATACCAAAAAGCGCAAAAAATAATGGAAAAATATGGTCTCTATAATGGCTGGGTCCAAGCATCAGGGGGCCTAGAAAGATTTGCCGGAATACATATAAAACCTAATCTCTAATAATATGATTCCCAAAAACTTAGGTGAATTATTAAGCAATAGCGCAAAGAAACATCCATTACGCACTGCCATTGTCTTTGGTCAGAAAAAGATAAATTATAAAACCTTAGATGAAATGACTTCCCAAATTGCCGCTGGACTTATTGATTTAGGCATAAAAAAACAGGACCGCATAGCCTTATTTTTAGATAACTGCCCTGAATTTGTCATTGCTTATTTTGCAATTCTTAAAGCAGGAGCAGTAGTTGTACCCATTAACTATATGTTTAAAATAGAGGAGGCAAAATATATCTTGGAAAATAGCGAATCTATTTGTCTTGTTACCTCACGCACATATGTAGAGATGGCAGAAGAATTGAGATTACGGGTAGAGAGTTTAAAGTACATTATCACTACTGGACATTCTAAAGAGGATGTAATAGACTTTAATCGTCTCAAAAGAAATCCCCAAAATAGATTAGAAAAAATTTCTCCTGAACCTAATGATTTAGCGGTAATTCTCTATACTTCAGGAACTACCGGTTATCCTAAAGGAGCAATGCTTAGCCACTATAATCTTATTTCTAATGCCAAAGATTCGGCAGAAGCAATAAAAGCAACCTATAAAGAAACCATCATTTGTATTTTACCACTCTTTCATTCCTTTGCGGCTACTGTCTGTATGATTTTACCTTTAAGTATTGGCGCAAAAATTGTAATTATGAAATCAGTTAGGCCATTTAAGCGCGTAATTCGTGCAATTAGAAAAAATCGGGTGAGTATCTTTGTGGCCGTGCCTTCAGTTTATAATATCCTTAAGAATATGAAATTTCCGCGCATATTTAATAGTCCTTTAATAAGATTATTTAATCCGGTTAAAATTTGTATTTCAGGTGCGGCGGCATTACCGGTTGAAACCTTTAAAGGATTTGAGAAGAAATTCCGGATACCCCTTTTAGAAGGATACGGTTTAACCGAAGCTTCACCAGTGGTGACTCTTAATCCATTAAAAGGTATAAGAAAAGCCGGTTCAATTGGGATAAATTTATCAGGCAATATTGAATTAAAGATTGTTGATGAAAAAGATAATCCTTTAGGACCAAATGAAGTAGGAGAGCTCTTAGTTAAAGGTCCAAATGTAATGTTAGGTTACTATAAACAAGAAGAAGCAACCCGCCAAACGATAAAAGATGGTTGGCTCTATACCGGAGATATGGCAAAATTTGATGAAGATGGCTACGTTTATATTGTCGGTAGAAAAAAAGAGATGGTAAATGTGCGGGGATTTAATGTTTATCCGCGTGAAATAGAAGAGGTGCTTTACCAAAATCCTAAAATTAAAGAGGTAGCAGTAATCGGTATAGCTGATCCTCACAAAGGAGAAGTACCAAAAGCATTTGTTGTCTTAAAAGAAAATACTTCTGCCAGTGAACATGAAATTATAGAATATCTAAGGCAAAGGCTTGCGGATTATAAAATTCCTAAATATATAGAATTTAGAGGTGCTTTACCAAAAAATACAACGGGAAAGATTCTTAAACGCATACTTAAGGATGAAGAAGATAAAAGAAGCAATCAACACCTTTTTTAAAACCATTTATTTAAAACTCTTTCAAATTGATGATACGCCACAGAAAATTGCTCTTGGCTTAGGTTTAGGAGTTGCCTTAGGAATTATTCCGGGGACTGGACCAGTAGCTGCGATTTTTTTTGCCTTTCTTTTTCACCTTAATCGGGCAAGTGCCATTTTAGGAAGCATCTTTACTAATACCTGGCTAAGTTTTGTTACTTTTCTTTTGGCGGTTAAAACTGGAGCCTGGATTTTAGGTCTATCTTGGAAAGAAGTTTATGCTGAGATACTTTTATTATTTCATAATTTTTCTTACAAAAACCTCTTAAAAATTTCTTTTTTAAAAATAATTTTTCCGGTAATCTTAGGATATATTTTAGTTGCATTTTGCTTAGGTTTTGTGGTATACTTAATTACAATATTAGCTCTTAAAAAGGTTAAGCGAAATGAAGATAAAAGCAGAATTAATGTTTCCGGCTAAACTAAAAGACGAACCGATCCTTTGTTATCTATGCAAAAAATTTGATATTATTATGAATATTGTTGAGGCGTCTTTTTCCACTGAGGTTGGCTGGGCAATTATCATCTTTGAAGGCAAAGAAGGAGAAGTTAAAAATAGTCTGGATTACTTAAAAAATAATAATATTGAGATAAAGAATCTTCAGACGCTCTAAGAACTTCGCTCTAATTAGAAACCACCTTGTTTTAAGGTGGATTTTTTATTTATTTATTAAAAATGACCAAAAAAATATTATTTTTTATATTTATTAATATTTTTTCCCTAAGCTCAATATGCGCTGAAAGCGCAAAAACAAAACTTTTGCCATTACCCAAAGAAGAAAAGTTATCCTATGAAATAAAATTGGGCCAATTATATTTAGGGAATGCCGAGTTTGTTTATGAAGGGCAGGTAAAAATAGATAACGAAGTTCTAAATTTTATGACCTTTGAAGCCCAGACTTTAAACTTTTTAGACAAAGAAAAAATTTATAGCCACCCGGAAAGTTTATTACCGATTAGAATTGAAAGAGAAGTAGTTACGTTATTTAAAAAAGAGGAGATTAAAGAAGATTATGACCAAAAAAAATTTATCTTAACTATTTTGAAAAAAAATGGCAATAATGAAGAAAAAATGTCCATTAAAAAGAATGCTCCTATCCATAATGCTATCTTATTCCCGCATTATCTACGGCGCATCCCGAATTTAAAAATCGGAAGTATCTTTAATATAAACCTGCCTAATCGGCAATTAAAACTAAAACTGGTTTCTATAGACAAAATTAGACTCTTTCAGAAGACTTTTACTGCTTTTTATTTTAAGAGCACAAATAATGAAATTAAAATTTGGATTAGCACCGACCAAAGGCGACTTCCTTTAAAGATAGAGGCAAATGCTGGTTTTGGCTATTCATTAGTTCTTAAAGAATATAGTTCTTGAAACAATGCTAATATTATTTGGAATAATTATATTATTAGGACTTGCCTTTATTATCTATGGACTATTGCCTGAAAGAGGCACTGGCGAAATTAAAAAAATAAAAGAGACTTCTTCTAATTTAGAAAAGCAAAAAATAAAAGAGCAAGCCCCTTTATTAAATACAGAATTGGAAAAAATAAAACAAGAATATTTAAATTTAGAATCCGAATTAAAGATCGCAAAAAATAAAGAATTAGAGCTAAGTTCTGAAATAAGCCGTTTAAAGGATTTTATCCAGAAAGACCAAGAGACGATAAATAAATTAACCAGCCAGAATAAAGAATTAAAAGAGCAATTTATCCAAAAAGAAAAAGAATTAGAAGAAGAATTTAGCAAAAATGTAAACTTAAACCGCCAGTTAGAAGAAACCAAGAATGTTCTTCAATTATTAGAAAAAGAAAATCGGCAGAATCATGAGCGGATCGAAACCCTACAGCATGAAATTGAAAGGCAAAGCAAGGAAATTGAAATGCAACGGGCAATGATTGAGGAATTTAAAAATAAGGAAAAGGAAAGTAATTGGGTTTCTAAAGAAGAGTTTAATAAACTTAACGAAGAATATACTGAATTAGAAAAGGAATTAGAGAAAAAGGAAGAAAGGATAAAAGTCCTGACTGAGGAGATTATCCAATTAAAGAATAAAAACCTCTTACCACCGCAATCCGGTCCTTCGGCATAAGTTTTTATAATTAAGACCTATGCTTAAGGTCTATGAAATTCCTGCCAAAACCATCCTTAATAAATCAGATTTAGCGGATTTTAGTCTAAATTGCTATTGCGGCTGTAGCCATAAATGCCTTTACTGCTATGGTCGTTATATGAAAAAATTTAAGCATTACCCCCAAAATTGGGGTGATTTTGTAGAAGTGAAAATAAACGCACCTCAAGTCTTAGCCAAAGAAATCCAAAAAATAAAGCCACTTAAAAAAGTAGTATTTATGAGTTCAATCTGTGATGGGTGGCAGCCTCTGGAGGCAAAATATCAACTTTCCCGCGCCTGTTTAAAAATCCTCTTAGAAAATGGTTGGGAGGTTTCAATTTTAACGAAAAGTAGCCTCATTCAGCGGGATTTTGACCTTTTAGGTGCCTATAAAACCCCAAATTTAGCCTGCAGCTCTATGCAGGTAGGAAGTTTAGGTATGACCATTACTACCTTAAATACCCGGTTAAAAAACCTGCTTGAACCCTATGCTTCCAGTCCCCAAGAACGCTTAGATACCCTCAGAAAAGCCCAAGAAAAAGGGATAAAAATCTGGGTATTTTTAGGGCCATTAATTCCGGAATTTACCGATACCCTTGACAACTTAAAAGCCATTTTTCAGGCCTTAGCAGGACTAAATTTAGAAGAAATATACGTAGATCGGCTAAATTTAAGGTGGCAAGTTTTAGAGAGCCTAAAAAGGGGATTAGGCAGGCAGGAGTATTTAAAGACTAAAATTCTGCTTTATAAATGTCTTCAGCCGGAAAAATACCGCCAATATAGCCAGGAACTTAAGGAAAAAGCCTATCAACTTGCCCAAAAGACAGGCTTAGTTAATCAACTTAAATTTTGTTTCTAAATGTAAGGTTTTAAAAGAACCAGTAAAAGCCAGTAAGTCAAAATCCGTTTATCCACAGAAAAATCACCATATAACTTAAGTCTTTTATTTTCAATGACTTAAGTAAATTTATTCAATATCGTGAAGTTAACATAAGATATATTATACGAAGTTCACCCATAAGGGTAAAAAGCCAAAAAGATAAGTTTATAGGGTTAAATTTTAAGCTAATTTTTAAGATTTTTAGGTAAGATTTTGCGAATTTTTGGGTAAATCTGGATGCGAACTTAAGGCATAAAATCCGCCTTTGATGCGGATAATTTTTCCGGTTACCAAGCTCTCTGCCATAGTCTTATGGGCTTTTTTAAGGATGCGGCTGAAGGTCTGCTGGGAAATATGCATGGATTTGGCGGCTTCTTTCTGGCTTAAACCCAAAAAATCCGCTAAACGGATTGCCTCAAATTCATCCATTGCCAGCTCTACTTCTTCGGGTCTTCCGGGTTTACCGCGCGGGCTAAAATAACTAATTGGCGGGTCTAAACGCACCACTCTATATTTTTTTGGCCGGCCGCGTGCCCCTATCATGTATTTACCTACTTTTACCTATTTTTAACAGCCTATTTATTATGAGTATGTAATCATAAATAGCCAAAAAACATACTCAAACCTTTAAAATTTAAATCTTAAGGTTTAAATCTCAGCGTCCTTTACCAGTTTGCGGTAGTATTCCAGACACTCTTGGCAGGTATGACCATTCTTTTGCCATTCAGGATGATCGCGCAAGATAAGCTGAATCAGGTATTCTTCGGCTTTGATATGGGCGAGACTGGCAAATTCATCAATCTCGCGCTGGCAAATTTGGCAGCGATATTTCATTTATTAATTATTTTAAACAATCGCTTCTCCAAGCACAGTTTATCTGGTCGCAATAACCTTTGGCGGTGCCAAAGCAGTCAAAATTGCCTTCCGCGCGCTGGATTTGTTTAATCAGGTCTTTTTTGGAATACTTCCAAGTATCTCTAATTCCTAAACTTCTTGCCTTTTTCTCAATATCTACAAGTCTCATCTTTTTCATCCCTCCTTTTCTTTATAAACTAAATCATTGCGCCTGACCCGCGAATCTACCAAAAGTCCGATCTCATCACCTCTTTTTGCCTTTTTTATCGGGACATGGTTAATCTGCATAGAGGTGACCGTTTGGGTAAAATCCGTAGTATGGCCTTTAATTCTAATTCTTTCTCCCAGAGAAAGCGGCTTCTTTATCTTAACTACTCCTGCCCTGACTTTGGGAAAATAATGAGTAATAACACCAATTATGTCTTCTTTAGGCTTCTTCGGAAGTATTTTTTTAGGAGTTTTTCTCTTTACTATCTTTCTTTTTAGCGTAGTTTTTGTTTTTTTAACGGGTTTTTTCTTTTTTACCATCTTGCCTCACCTCTTCTCTTTTAGTTTAAAATCTCTGCCAGTGTAATACCTCTTTTAAGGTCCTTTTGGAAGGAGTCTCTTTAGGTAAATCCGCATAACCCAAGGCAATTAAACTGACTAATTTAAATTCTTTAGGTATACCCAATAATTCCTTTACTTTTTCGGCATAAGGTTTTTTGTCTCCGGCTACCCAGCAACTCGCAAGCCCTAAGTCAGTAGCAGCAATCAATATATTTTCGGTAGCGGCGCAACCATCTTCTAAATAATACTTGGTATCTTCAGAACAAACTACGATACAAGCCGAACATTGGCTAATAAAACTTCCGGTATCCGCAATTTGGCCTAATTTTTTTAAGATTTCTTTTTGGGTGACCGCAATAAACTCCCAAGGTTGAATATTTCTTGCAGTAGGCGCAAGTCTTCCGGCATCAACTATCTTCTCAATTAATCCGCGGGAAATCGGCTTATCTTGAAAACTTCTTACACTGCGCCTTTGTTTTATTGCCTCTTGGGTCTGCATAATGAGGATTTTTAACTCACCTCTAAGCAGGAATTCATCTGACCATAAGGATTAATTTCTTTATTCGGATTATTAGGGTCTTCTATCCAATTTCCATCTACAACAAAACGGTAATGGTAACGGCCGGGGTTAAGCCGTAAATTTTTCCTCCAGTTACCCTCTTCTAATTGCATCCGATACTCATTACTCAGTTGCCAATGATTAAAATCTCCTACCAAATACACCTCTTTTGCTTCCGGAGCAAAGAGAGAAAATAAAACTTTGCTTTCTTTTAATTTGGGTAGTTCCTGCTGGATAAGTTCCTCCATCCGCGCTTCTATCTTTTGCGGGATAGGCGCTTCCTGAGAGATAATCTCGCGCGCTAAACTAAAATAGTCCTTTGCTCCGCGGCTATATTTATCATAATTTAAGATATCTTTTCCTTCATTTTGCGCTTCTTTAAGTTTTACATTTACATGAATAATGGTAGAGAATAATTTCTGGCTAAAATTTTCTTTAATTTTTTCTAAGATTTTAAAAGAATACTGTAAACGCGAATCAAAATTTACGACTAAAACCCGATAATCTATCGGATGATTTAATCTTTCTCTAATTAAATTAATAATTTCTAAAAGTTGATTTAGGCCTTCTAAAGAAAACCTCGAAGCTTCTACTGGAATAATTACCTCATTTGCACAGCGAATGGCATTAATCGTAAGAATGCCTAAGTTGGGCGGGCAATCAATTAAGATATAATCGTAGTTGGCATTAAAATTATTTAAGACCTCCCAAAGCCGCGATTCCCGTCCGATTTCTCCGGCTAATTCCTGCTCTAAAGTGCTTAAGATAATACTTGAAGGCGCTAAATCAAAATTTTCATTTACCTTTTGAATAATTGAGGATAAATCAAGTTTATGAGGAGTAATTTTAGAAAGCACATTATAAATACTGGTTTCTGGCTTAATATTTAAACCTAAAGTCGCATGCGCCTGCGGATCTAAGTCGATGAGTAAAACCTTACGTTGATTAAAAGCAAAACTAGCGGCTAAATTTACCGCCGTAGTAGTTTTACCGCAGCCACCTTTTTGATTGGTAATCGCAATGATTCGCATTATTCCTCCTATTTTTAAATAATTTTTAAAAATAATTTAAATAAAAATTTTAACGTAATAAAGCTAGATTATCTATGTAAATGATCCCTTCTTTTTGCTGAGTATTCCACTCCTCGATAATAAAAGATAAAACTAAACCTGAAGACCAATAATTAATCTGTTTAAAGTCAGAAAGCGGAATGCGAAAAGTCTTCCAATAATGAGGAATATCTTTTAAATATATTGCGGATTTTTCTTTAAATTTATTGCTCAGTTCTACTCTTAAATTAATCCGGTCAAAATAATTTTTTTTCTTTAAAGAAAATTCTAACGTTTTGAAGCGATTTAAATTTAAATTGTTTAAATTAAGGGTATAAATTTCTTTTTTTGCCGGATCAAAATTAAAATTTATATTTATTGCCTCTGTAAGGAGGATTAAATTTGTCTTGCCCTGATAGCGTTTATGATAATTAATGGATAAAAAGAAAATAAAAATAATTATTGGGATAATAAGCCAGAAGATTTTTCTTTGATGTGAAGGATGGATTTTTATGCGTTTCTTTTTTCTCTTTGAAGAGGCGTCTAAATAGATATTTGCCAGATGTTCGTAAATATCTTTGTGTTCCATTAAAACTTACTTATAGCACAAAAGTTCTTTTGTGTCAATAGGTTAATTTATTTCTGCAACCGCTGAGTTCGGAAAGGTTGGCAAGGTGCATCTGAAAGAGGCGGTCAAACTCTAAATTGCCTTCATCATACCACCAAAACCAGTCGCTTCCTTCTAAGATATACATTTGTTTATAGACTAAATCCGGATTTAAAATTTCAGATTGAGGATTTTCTAACTCTTTTCTTACTTTGGCTAACTTTTCCCAGGCTTTATTTTTTTGATTTGAGCCAATCCATTTATTAAAATTAGCATAAATCCAGGAGCCGGAAGATAGACGTTCAATTTCATTTTGCGCGGGATTTATTTTTAAGTATTCGCTTATCGTGGTTGTCTTTAAGAATTTGGCTTCTAAAAGGCGTTGATAAAGGAGTTGTAAGAAATCATGGCCGTCATTAGGATAATATTCCCAGGCATTCTCTCCATCTAAAGCTACAACCACCAAAACATCCTTTTCTCTAAAGGCCTGATAAATATTTTCTAAGTGCTTTAAGAAATCTCCTACTGCCACTTCCGCCGGCCAATTATAATAGACAAAACTGATTAAATCAGAAAGATTGCGGTCGCGAAAGACAATGTTTAAGGTTCCCTCCTTCCTTCTTAAAAGATGAGGTTGGTATAAAAGTTGGGTGTCTCTTTTTTTCTTTTTTAAAGACTTAAATAAAATTGCTTCATCCGTAACTATCCAGTTTATACCGGCTTGGATGATAAAAGGTAAAATATGCTCGCTTACTGCTTCTTCTGATGGCCAAAGCCCTTCTGGTTTATTTCCAAAATGGCTCTTATGAAATTGAACTGCTAAATCTAATTGCGCTTTTACATCCTGAGGATAGCTAAAATTAATTGAAGGTAGGACTACTTTAGGATTCGCTTCTTTAGCAATTTTTGTATTATAAAGTAAAGGCAGAATCGGATGATAAAATGGCGAAGTAGTCAGCTCAATTTGCCCACTTTGGCTAAATTTTTTATAACTGGGGATAATCTCTTTTAGAATCTGTTTTTGTTTTTCTAAAACCATTAATTTTTCTTCTTCGCTAAAGAAGCGCGCCTTCTGGACTAATCTTCTTAAAGGCGGGATTTCACAGCGAAAATCCGGGTCAAACCAAGCCAAATTAAACCAGACAACCAAATCTAAATAATCCGGTAAATTAAATTCCTGATGCGCTTGTTTTTTAAGATAAAGTTCATAATAACGGGGAAATAAAGAGATTACCCGGTCTTTGTTAATCTGAAAAAAATTCTCCAAAATAAAATTTTTCTCATCATAAGTTAATGCTTCCGTGGGCTTATAAGATAATTTTAAGTATTTATCTTCTAGATTATTTTCTGTATAATCCTTTATCTGTTCTAATAAAGAAGGCACTAAATTAAAGGTAAGTTTAAGCTCAGGATACTTACTTAAAATTTCAACCATATCCAAGTAATCCTTAATCCCATGCAGTCTTACCCAAGGCGCTTCAATCTCTTGGGTTAAGAGATTTTTGTAATAAGGTTGGTGCATATGGTAGATAAGGGCGAGATATAACATTTTCGTATTGTCTTTTATCTATTGCTCTCTATAATAATCGACGCATCGAAAGAGCACAAATCTAACTATCTTTTAAGTAATACGCCATACGCTATACGAAAAAATATAGCAACAAAAAAGCCCTTGAAGGTAAAACCCCCAAGGGCTTTTTTGTTTTACATATACCGACTCTTAGAAGGTAATCTTCATTGAGCCGATTAATTCGCGAGCATTTTGCTTGTAACCTTCACCCGCTGCTTTATCCAAAGCCTTGCCCGGATTGAAGTAGCTAAAATGCAGGCCAAACTGCACATCTTCAGTATAATCATAAGTAGCAGTAAGGTCAAAGGCATGGCCTAAATGCCGGTTGCCGGTAACTTCATAATTGACATAGTTAGCATTTGCAATTGCCCACGGAGAACCGATATCATTTAGCCAATAGTAGCTATAAACACCGGATAAGGTTAGGTCTTCAATGGGCTTACAGCTTGCCTTGCCACTGACAAACATTACCGCAGTATTGGGGAATAAAGCATTAACTACGGTATTTACTACCTGGTCTTCAAACATCGGATCCCAAATAGTTGAACGGTTATTGGTTCTTTTGTCGCCACTAAAGGTTGCATACATTAAACCAATGGTCGGTGAGTATTTGCTGATCGCAGATATGTCTTTTAAGTCATAGTTTAAGGAAGCTTGCACTGCCCAAGCCCGACGCTCAGCATTGGCATTGTTAATGCCGTCATTAGCTGCATTACCCCATTGAAAAGCGCCTTCTAAACTACCGGTTAAATTCTTGATAATCTCGCCATAGGTTAATAAACCGATAGTATGGCAAGTATCAGTTTTGAGAAGGTCTGCAGCATATGTCCCAGTCCCATACTCACCTGTATTCTCTCTATTTATGCGGCTAAACCAATAGGCTTCAGTGGCGCCTTTAAAACCTAAGGCAGATAAATCATAGCGCACATTAATTCCATAGAGGTCAACATCATTGCGTTCACGCATACCCACGGTATTCCACCATGGCACCCCCAGGAGTTCATCAACTTCATCAATCTTAGCATAGATTGCATCTACTACCATTGGCTCATAGTTTAAGGTGAGTCTTACGGCATCAAAAGCTTTTCTTAAACTAAGATCTTCAGGAACATAATATTCATCAGCATAACGGTTAGTATCGGGATCACCAATAACTAAACCATTGCCAAATCTTAATTCCTGACGACCAACAGTTAAGGTAATGGGTGAATAAAAGAATTCTTTTAAGGTGACATAAGCAAGGTCAACCGCAACATCGGCGCTTCCACCTTGAACATTTGCATCTTCTATTCCCCATGACCTTTCATTAATTAAACGTACAACTGCTGAAACATTATTAGTTAAGTCCGCGTCAACTCTTAAACGGACTTGGCTGGTTAAACCGCTGGCACTATATTTTTCTTCTTTCGTCAAAGTAAAGTGCCGGCGGTCAATTGCCCGTAAGAGTATGTCGCCAGATACCTTAACATTCTGCACTTCGGCGTATGCTGCTAGGCCTAAACCCAGCACAAACGCCAAAGCCAGAATAAGGATTAAGCGTTTACTCATAGTTTATTTCCTCCTTTAATACTTTAAAAAGTAAAGTTTTAAAACTATTTTTAACTAGGGTTTTTATTTTTCCTAGAGAATTTCTATCTATGGATATATCACGGGATTTTTTATGACTTTAGGCTTATTTTCTTTTCACCTCCTTTTCGCCTGAAATTAAAGCCACTTCCCGTGGTATAACCGAATTTTAGATATATTTATCACAGAACCTTTAATTTGTCAAGAGTTTTTTTAAGAAATCCCAAGTATCCTGATAAATTTTCTTTATCTGTTTTTGACTTAAACCAAAGGAAGAGATAAATTTAATAAGTTCATTAGGCGAAAGGATATCTTTGGGTGAGTGGCTGTCGGTATTGATGATGAGTTTAGCATCATATTTTAAGGCTTGTTTGATGACATAGGAATTAGTGTTTAAGTGGCCTTTACGCGCCGTAACTTCCAAAAATATTTTTCTTTTTTTGGCTAAAATTAGCTCTTCTTCTTTAATTTTTCCCGGATGGGCTAAAATATCAATATCTGCTTCTAAAGCAGATTTATTTGTGCCAGTAAATACTGGTTCAGCCAGAGTCTGGCCATGGGCAACAATTACTTTTATGCCTTTTTTTCGGGCATATTTGGCTAAAGGTTTAAATTGTTCAGGCGGTAAATGCGTTAATTCAATGCCGGGCAAAACTTTTATTTTTGCGTTTTTAGGCCAGTGGCGGCTAAATTTAAGGATAGCATCAATAATAAAATCAATATTACTATAATCGGCATGGTCAGTGATGGCAATTACTTTATAGCCCAAATGCGCGTAGCGAGCGGCTACTTCTGAAGGAAGCAAAAGTCCGTCACTGAGTAAGGAGTGAGTGTGTAAATCGAACATTATATCCTCTTACGCTTAACGACTAACGATTAACGAAAAATGCCCCTGGCAGGAATCGAACCTGCCACACGCGGTTTAGGAAACCGCTGCTCTATCCTTATGAGCTACAGGGGCGGTTTTAGTTCATAGCTCATAATTATCAGTATTTTATTAAAGAATAAACCGGATAATTTTTAAGTTTTTCTCTTCCTTTTAAATCGGTTAATTCAATAAGAAAGGTAAGCCCGATGATTTTGGCTTCAGATTTCTTTACTAATTCAATTAGAGCTTGCGCAGTTCCGCCGGTAGCTAAAAGGTCATCTAAAATCAAGACTCTTTCGCCTTTTGAAAGCGCATCCTGATGGATTTCTAATGTATCTTGGCCATATTCTAAAGAGTAGGTAACAGAATAAGTCTTAGCAGGTAGTTTCCCCCTTTTGCGCACCGGCACAAAACCACAATTCAGGCGCGCGCTTAAGGCCCCGGCCAAAATAAAACCCCTTGCTTCCGGTGCCACAATTTTATCAATTTTTTTATTTTTATATTTTTTTACTAATAAATCAATCGCTTCTTTAAATGCCTTTTTATCTTTTAAAAGAGTAGTAATATCGCGAAAAAGGATGCCTTTTTTGGGAAAATCTAAGATACTGCGGATATATTTTTTTAAATTGGTCATAACTCTTCTCCTTGAGCTTCGACAAACTTTCTTAATTTACGTAACGCCTCTTCTTCAATTTGTCTTACTCTTTCGCGCGATAAAGAAAATTTCTTGGCAATTTCAGCAAGCGTGCGGGGTTTTCCATCTACTAAGCCAAAACGCAAATCAAGAATCTCTCTTTCGCGGGGAGTCATCTTTTCTAAAAGATTCGCCACCCTTTCTTTATCCATAATATGTTCAATTCCTGCATCCGGAGGAATGATTTTCTCATCTTCCACTAAATCTAAAACCTGTCCTTCTCCTTCTTCACCAATCGGCGCTTCTAAAGAGGAAGTAGAAGTAGAAAGCCAGAATTTTATGCGTTCAATTTTCTCTTTAGAAAGACGCATCTTTTTGGCAATCTCTTCGTCGGAGGGAGGATGTTTTAGTTTCTGGGAAAGCTCTTCTTTAGTCTTCTTCCATTTGGTGATTAACTCATTCATATAAACTGGAACCCGGATGGTTTTGGCTTGCTCAGCAATATAACGGGTAATTGCCTGTCTTATCCACCAGGCAGCATAAGTAGAGAAGCGATAGCCTTTTCTGGGATTAAACTTATCTACTGCCTTCATTAAGCCTAAATTACCTTCTTCAATTAAATCCAATAAAGGCACTCCTAAGTGTATATAGCGTTTGGCAATATTAATCACTAATCTTAAATTTGCGCGAATCATTTGTTTACGCGCCTGTTCATCACCTTGTTTTATCCGACGGGTTAAGTCTAATTCTTCTTGGGGTTTTAAAAGGGGAATATTTCTGATTTCTTTAAGATAAGTTTTTAGGGCTTCCATTTTTTCTTCTCTTTTAATACTGCTTGGGCAGCGGCTAATTTAGCAATCGGAACCCGAAAAGGAGAGCAACTAACATAATCCATACCTACCCGATGGCAGAATTCTACTGACCTTGGCTCTCCGCCGTGCTCACCGCAGATACCCACTTCTAAATTTTTGCGCGTTTTTCTGCCGCGTTCAATACCGATTTTAATTAACTCACCAATTCCTTCCTGGTCAATGGTTTGGAAAGGATCTTCGGGCAATATTCCTTTTTCAAGATAATCGGGCAAAAACGCACCGATATCGTCGCGCGAGAAACCAAAGCCCATTTGGGTTAAGTCATTAGTTCCAAAAGAAAAGAAGCTAGCTAGCTGTGCTAATTTATCCGCTACTAAACTGGCGCGCGGAATCTCCATCATTGTGCCAAACATATATTTAATCTTCTTTAAACCATATTTAGTAAGCGTCTGTTTATAAACCTTTTCTACAATTAAATGCTGGTCTTTTAATTCTTTTATATCAGAAACTACCGGAATCATAATCTCAGGATAAGGGTTTTTACCTTCTTTAATTAACTCTGCAGCGGCTTCAAAGATGGCGCGGACCTGCATCGCAGTTATTTCAGGATAAGTAATTCCTAAGCGCACTCCCCGATGGCCCATCATCGGATTGGACTCATGCAATGCTTCTTGCCTTTTAGATAACTCTTCTAAAGTAATATTTAAATCTTTGGCTAATTGCACTAATTTCTGCGGCTCGCGGGGAACAAATTCATGTAAAGGTGGGTCTAAAAGCCGAATCACAACTGGAAGCCCATCCATTGCTTCTAAAGTCCCTTTAATATCATTTTTTACATAAGGAAAGAGTTCGTCCAGGGCTTTTTTTCTTTCTTCTTCTGTCTTTGAAATAATCATCTTGCGCAAGATATAAAGGGGTTCTTCTGAGCCTTTGCCATAAAACATATGTTCGGTGCGGAAAAGCCCAATACCTTCTGCGCCAAATTGTCGGGCGCGTAAAGCATCTTCAGGTGTATCAGCATTAGTACGAATCCCCAATTTTTTTACCTTGTCGCAAAGTTTTAAGAAATCATTTAAAAGTTTATTTTCCGCTGAAACATCCATCATCAAAAGTCTTCCTTCATAAACGTTTCCTTTTGTACCATTTAAAGTAATCCAATCTCCTTCTTTTAGAACCTTACCATCAACATGAATTTCTTTACGAATGTAGTCAATATGTAAACTAGAGCAGCCAACAATACAGCACTTACCCCAACCGCGGGCAACTAATGCGGCATGGGAAGTCATCCCGCCTCTTGCAGTTAAAATCGCCTCTGCCGCACGCATACCCTCGACATCTTCTGGGTTTGTTTCTTCGCGCACAAGAATTACTTTTTTGCCTTGTTTCTTCCATTCTACTGCATCTTGGGCAGTAAAGACAATTTGGCCGCAAGCGCCTCCGGGTCCGGCAGGAAGGCCTTTAGCTAAAGGTTTATGGCTCATCTCTTCTTTGGGGTCAATAATCGGATGTAATAACTCATCTAACTGAGCGGGACTGACGCGCATAATTGCCTCTTCTTTTGTAATTAATCCTTCCTTATACATATCATAAGCCATGCGTACAGCGGCTAAGCCATTACGTTTTCCTACCCGACATTGGAGCATAAAAAGTCTACCCTTTTCAATGGTAAATTCAATATCCTGCATATCGCGATAGTGTTTTTCTAAGCGCTTTTGATAATTATAAAGTTCTTTATAAATCTTAGGCATCGCTTTTTCTAAGGTAAGTAAATCCTTATTATATTCAGATTTAGAATATTCATTAATCGGAGCAGGCGTGCGAATTCCTGCTACTACATCTTCTCCTTGAGCATTAATCAGGTATTCACCATAAAACTCTTTTTCTCCGTTTCCGGGATTGCGGGTAAAGGCAACTCCTGTAGCAGAATCATTACCCATATTGCCAAAGACCATGGTCTGGACATTTACCGCAGTTCCCCAGTCATCAGGAATCCCTTCTATACGTCGATAACTTACTGCCCGTTTTCCCTGCCAAGAAGCAAAGACTGCGCCAATTCCTTCCCAAAGTTGCTGGTAGGGCTCATCAGGAAAATCTCTTTTTAAAACCTCCCTTACTTTTGCTTTAAAAAGTTGACACAATTCTTTTAAGTCCTCAGCAGTTAAATCCGTATCTGCCTTATAACCCTTTTTCTCCTTCATCTGTTGCATTATTTTTTCTAATTGTCGCCGAATTCCTGACTCCTCATCTTTTGGCTCAATGCCGGAAGCTTTTTCCATTACCACATCCGCATACATCATAATTAGCCGGCGATATGCATCATAGACAAAGCGCTCATTAGCCCCGGATTGTTTGATTAAACCAGGAATTGTCTTTGTGGTAAGCCCAATATTTAAAACTGTCTCCATCATTCCTGGCATCGAACGCCGCGCGCCTGAACGCACCGAAACTAAAAGCGGGTTATCTGGATCGCCAAATCTTCTTCCCATTATTTTCTCAACCCTTCTTAATGCTTTCTGTACCTGTTCCTTTAATCCTTTAGGATAAGTACGGTTATGTTTATAATAATAGGTGCAAACTTCGGTTGTAATCGTAAAACCCGGCGGAACCGGAAGTCTTAAGTCTTTGTGTCCTGCCATCTCAGCTAAATTCGCACCTTTTCCGCCTAAGAGTTCTTTCATACTTTCATTTCCTTCGGCTTTACCTGCTCCAAAAAAGTAAACGTATTTTTTTGCCATCTTCTAAAACCTCCTTCTTTGCGTTGTGTCTCCTATGTATTGTGCAATACGAAATCTAATTATTTAACCTCGCACATAAATACTCTTTTAACCTCTCAATACTAATCCGCTCTTGAAGCATTGTATCTCTATCACGCACAGTTACTTTT
>Ga0123519_10002035_pt1 | contig 34465 bp, 26 predicted proteins | sample YelNatPaOPRAMG02_FD_87396 | JGI IMG/M metagenome (GOLD analysis project Ga0123519, IMG submission 87396) | Hot spring microbial communities from Yellowstone National Park - Yellowstone National Park OP-RAMG-02 (version 2) | ecosystem: Environmental > Aquatic > Thermal springs > Hot (42-90C) ... | reverse complement strand
TTTGTTGGGCACTCTTAACACCCGGCTGGCCCTGCTGGCCGCAGCCAGTTCCTCTGCCTGGCCCAGGCGCGCGAGCCCTGGGATACCCGGAATGGCTCGCACGGCGACGGTGGCCAGCGGATTCGCCTACGATTCTGGGATACACCCGCTCCATGGGTGCAATTGTCATTGTAGCACGAAAGAAGTATAATCACAAATAAGGAATAAAAGCCTGGTGATAAACGGAGGTTATGATATGCCGATGGAGCTGCGCCAACTGCGCGCCTTTGAGGCCGCGGTGCGCCACCGCAGTTTGACCCGTGCGGCGGCCGAGCTGGGCCTGTCACAGCCGGCGGTGAGCATGCAGGTGCAGGCGCTGGAAGAAGAACTGGGCCTGCGTCTGCTCGACCGGCTGCCGCGCCAGGTGTTGCCGACGGCGGCAGGTGAGGTGCTGCTGGACTATGCCCGGCGTCTGCTCAGCCTGGAGCAGGAGGCGAGCCAGGCACTGGTAGACCTGAGAGGGCTGCAGGCGGGGTCGCTGCGGGTGGCGGCCAGCCCCACCATCGGCAACTATCTCCTGCCCGAGATGTTGGGCCGCTTTCGCCAGCGGCATCCGGGCCTGCGGGTGATTGCCGATATCGCGCCCAGCCACCGGGTGGCAGAGGCGCTGCGTGGCCGGCAGGCTGAGGTCGGCCTGGTGGAGGTGGAGGTTGAGGCCGACGGGCTGGTGGCCCAGCCTTTCTGCACGGATGAGCTGGTCCTGGTGGTGCCGGCCGGCCACCCCTGGGCGGGCCGGCCCTACGTCGAGCCCCAGGAGCTGTTGGGGGCGCGGTTGGTGGCCAGGGAACCCGAGTCGGGCACGAGGGCGCTGGTCGAGGCGCGCCTGCGTGCGGTGGGCATCGAGATGGCCCCGGCGATGGAGCTGGGAGGGGTGGAGGCGATCAAGAACGCGGTGCGGGCCGGCCTCGGCGTATCCTTCATTTCGCGGCATGCCATCGCACTGGAGGAAAGGCTTGGGGTGCTCTCGGCGGTCCCCGTGGCAGGGCTCGACCTGCGCCGCCCCTTCTACTGCCTCCACGAAGCGCGGCGCTACGCATCGCCCGCCCTGCAGGCTTTCCTGACGTTCGTTCTGGGGGAGGAGTGTGGCGGGGCTGAGGGCATTGCCCCCTGAGTGACTATGCCCGCCCGGACGGAGTGCCGGGCAAATCGCTTTGCGGTGCGGGAGCGGGCCATCACAAAGCTGGGCCGGCCGGCACGCTGCGGATGCCGGCCGGCCCGACTTCCGGACCTGCCCGGGCGCTGCTCAGCGACCTTGCATCGCCCGGGTGCGCGTCTGCTCCTGCTGTTGCGTGCGGGTCTGATCCTGGAGCTGGGTCTGATCCTGGGTGCAGCTCTGGTCGCGAGTCTGCAGTTGGGTGCGGGTCTGGTCCTGCGCCTGCAGTTGCTGCTGGGCGCGGGTCTGGTCTTGGGCGCGGAGCCGGGTGAGGGCCTCCTGGCGCAGCCTGAGGGCCAGGGCCGAAGCGTGTTGCACCTGTGCCACGAGGGCCTGAGCCTGGCGCGCCTGCGCCTGGGTCTGGGTGCGCACCATGAGGGCCTGGAGTTCACCGTCGTTGCGCACGCGGGCCAGCACCATCACCTCGGAGCCGGCCTGCGCCGCCCCCGCCCCTGCAACGAAGAGGGTGCCCTCGGCCACCTGGACCCTCTGGCCGCCGATCACCCAGGCGCCGAGCCGGGTGCCGTTGGGGCAGCTTTCGACCGGGCCGGTCACTACTGCCAGTGGGCCGAGCGGGGCCACATCGGCCCGCACTGCGCCAGGCCGGGCCAGGGGCAGGGCCAGGCCCGCTACCACAACGCATGCCAGCATGAGCCATCTTGTGCCTTGCATACGACTCTCCTCTCTCACCTTGCGGGTGTTTTCGAACGTGCTGTGCAGCGATAAAGAGCCGCAAGGGGGCGGGAATGATACATCGGCCTGGCTCGACGGGCGCGCCGTCAGCCGCTGCCCTGCCCATGGGGGCCTGGGGCAGTGGGGCCCTGACCACTACCTGGGCCGGGGGTGCGCGTGGGGCCAGGGCTGTTGGCGTCGCCTGGGCCTGGCGTGGGCGAAGCTTGTGGCGTGCCACCGGGGCGCGGTGTGGAAGGCCCCGGCCGAGCGGGCTGGGGCGTGGGCGAGCCACCCTCCGGCCGGCCAGGCCCTGGGCCCGGGCTCAGGGCCGGCCCCGAGGTGGGCTGCGGGCCGCGGCCGGGCGTTGCCGTTGGCGTGGGCAAGGCGCGCGGACCGATGCGCAGGCGCGCACCTGCCGCCGCAATCGCACCCTCGCCCGCCTGTACGGCACCCGAATCGAGGGCGCCGGCGACCATTACCGTGCCCTCCAGCACCTCGACCTGGGTCTGCGAGGCTGTGGCGGTGACGACGAAGCGCGTGCCCCGCACGCTGACCTGTGCCACGGGCGAGGTGACGGCAAAAGCGGCCAGGCTGCCGGAGAGTGGCGGCACGGTGTAGCTCACCGTGCCGGCCGGCTGGTAGAGCGCCACCCGGCGGACGATGCCAAAGAGGCCTGAGCGCAGGGAGGTGAAGCTCACCTCGGCCTCAGGCTGCAGTTCCAGGGTGCTGCCGTCGAACAGGCTCACCACAGCGGTGCCGCCGCGCGCGCGCACCCAGTCGCCCTCTTGGAGACGGCTGCCCACGGCCAGCGGCTGCCAGGCGCCGTCCTCGCCGCGGCGCGCCTCCGCCGGGGCACTCGCCAGGGCCACGACCGCACCGTGGGCAAAGGCGGTGGGCACCAGGGTCAGGTAGGCCGTGAGCGCCAGCAGCACGATGAGGGCGGCCAGGCCTGGCGCCAGCCGCGGCCACGGCGCCCAGCCGCGACGGGGCAGCCGCGCCCGCTGCCGCGCACCAAAGCTGGCCTTGGCCCGCGCGATGAGCGCCGCCGGCGGCTGCGCCAGCTCCCCGGCACGGACCGCGCCTTGGAAGCGGCGCAGCCAGGCCACATCCCTCTGGCAAGCGGCGCAGCCTGCAGCCAGGTGCTCCTCCACGCGATGCAGCGCCTCGGGAGACAGCCGGCCGTCGAGCCAGTCGATCAGGTCCTCAAACGTGACGGGATGAGAGTTCACCCTTCATCCATCCCCATTCTGCGCAAGAGCTCGCGCATTTTCGCCAGGCACCGGGCGCGGGTAGGACCGATGCTGCCCACGGGCATCTTGAGCCGGGCGCTGATCTCGTCGTAGGAGGGCTCGCCTGGCTCGAGGTACAGCAGGGTGAGCAGTTGCCGGCAGCGCTCGCCGACCTGCTGCAAGGCTTCGGCAATGAGCGCCCGGTCGGCCCAGTGGCGCTCCTCGGCGCGGGCACTGTTCTGCCAGGCGGCCGCCGTTGCCAGCGCCTCGGCGACCTCGCTGGCAGCCGGCTCGCGCTGTGAGCGCCGCGCCAGCCGCCAGGCCTCGCGCTTGGTGGTGGTGATCAGCCAGGCAGCCAGCCCCTGAGGGGTGCGGATGCCCTCCACGTGCTCTAGCAACGTGGCAAAGACGGTCTGGAAGACGTCGGCTGCGTCCTCTTGCGAGAGGCCTGCACGCAGGGCCACAGAGTAGACCAGCCCTGCGTACCGGTCTACCAGAGCATCCCATGCCCAGCCTTCTTGGTTCGCGCATGCGGCGAGGAGCTCGCCGTCACTGTGTGGCGATGGCAATGCGGTCCCCCGGGAGGTTCGAGCTGCAATAAAGAGGCGTGAGTTGCCTGCAGTGATACACCATCGTAGGCCAAGGGCCGAAGCAGGTCAAGAAGGCCTGGCCGGGCGAAGTCCGGCCCGGGCCGTGTGGCGCGCTATGGGCCGACGGTCACCAGGGAGCGCAGGCCTTCGAGGAGCGCGGGGCCGATGCCGCGGACGCGTTCCAGGTCATCGATGGAGGCGTAGGGGCCGTTAGCCTGCCGGTCGTCGATGATGCGCTGGGCGAGGACGGGGCCGATACCAGGCAGGGTGTCGAGCTCGGCGGCTGAGGCGGTGTTGAGGTTGATGAGGGCGCCGGTCTGCCCCGGGGCAGGGGCAGGGTGCTGTGCAGCGGGCGCGGCCTCAGAGGCAGGCGTGGCAGCCTCGCCAAGAGCCGGGATGTGCACGTGCTGGCCGTCGTGCAGGGGGGCAGCCAGGTTCAGCACCGCCAGGTCGGCATCGGGCCGCAGGCCGCCGGCCGCCTGCACGGCATCTCTGAGGCGGCTGTTGTCGGCGAGGGTATACACGTCGGGGTGCAGCACGGCGCCGCTTACGTAGACGACCACCAGGGCGGGGCTGGGCGACGGGCGCGCTGTCGGTTCAACGATGCGGATGGGAGCGGGGGCCGGCTGCCGCCAGAGGACCACGCCCCCCAGGATGGCGGCATAGGCCAGGGAGAGGAGCAGGTACCCACGGTTCTTGACCAGCCACGTTTCCATCGCTGCACTCCTCTCTCCGCCAGCCCGTCGCTGCCGGTCTGCCCGGCTGCCGGCGATGAGGGCTGTGGCGCGGAGGGCGGGTGGCCCGCTGCTGCCCGCGCCCAAGCCATGGGGGCCAGGGGGGCCGGCCCCATGCCTCACACCGTTCGTTCGCGCAGCAACAGCCGTTCGGCGGCCTGCACCGTCGCCAGCTCTTCCAGGATCTCGGCATACTGTCGAGCCATGGCGCTGAGGCCATGCCGGGCCTGCACGTACCGGGCTGCCTGGCGGCCATAGGAAAGGCGCAGCGGCGGGTGCCCGGCGAGGGCCCACAGGGCGGCCATGACCTGGCCCACCTCGGCAGCCCCCTCATCCACGGGGATGACGCAATGGTCGGGGATCTCGCTGTAGGGCCGGCGGCGCGACACGATGGCCGGCTTGGCCATGCTCATGATGCGCAGCAGGTCTGCAGGCGCCTCGCCACGCCGCAGGCGACCCAGCGCGATGCCTACATCGGCGGCGGCCAGGTAGCGGTAGAGGGTGGCCAGATCGACGTGCCCCGGCAGGTGTACCCTCCCGGCAATGCCGAGGGTTTCGGCCAGCTCGTGAAGGGGATAGCCTGGAGCCGGCTCGCCGACGATGATGTAGAGGCTGTTGGGGCAACGCTCGGCAAAGCGCGCAAAAGCCTGCATGGCCACATGGATGCGCGCCTCCGGCCCCAGCCGCCGCGCCGAAAGGCAGATCAGGGCGTCGGTGGGCAGACCCAGAGCCTGGCGCGCTTCGAGCGCATCGATGGCCGGCGGGCGCGGGATGCCGGCGGGCACCTCGTACAGCCGTGCCTCTGGGTAGCGGGCCTGCAGGCACGCGCGGGCCTCTTCACTGTGGACGATGAGGCCGGCTGCCCGCTGGACCAGCGGCCGGCTCCTATCTACCTCATCCACCGGTGGCGCCGGCCACTGGCCGCGCCGCAGGGCGTCGCCCGCCGAGCGCAGGAGAGGCCCCAGCCCCTGGTGGCGCCTCACTTCGTGGAGGCGGCCCCGGCCATCGCCGCGCTGCGGGGGCCTGCTTTCGATGACACCCGACAAGTCCAGGTCGTGGAGGGCCGCCACCCCGCCATAGCGCAGGAACAGGTCATAGATGGGCGCGTGCTCAGGGCCGCTGCCCAGTTGGAACACGAGCAGGTCATAGCGCTCGCACTGGGCGGCCAGGTCGCGATAGCCATACAGGGGATAGATGCGCCCGACCTCCTGGGTGGCGGCGACGTGGTCGTCGGTGTAGGCGTCAACGTGCACACGCCGGCAGAGGTGGGGCAGCAGGTCTTCGCTGTAGAAAGCAGTCCCGGTGCGCTGCGGTGGCAGAGGCGAGAAGTAGGCGATTCGCATCGTGTGCCCCATGGGTCCCCCTCCATATCGACCTGCGAAAGGGGGCAGTGCCGTACGGCACCGCCGGCTACGGATGCCACTGCGCGGGTACCGGCCGCTCTTCGCGGCAGCAACCAAGGGTAGTGTAAGTCCTGCAACCGCATTTGCCGAGCGCTGTCACCCGGGGGGCCCCAGAGCTCCCGGAGCCCCATCCCGGTTCGAGGGACCTGCGGTGCCCAGGTGACAGGCGGGCGCTCATCGGCCCGTAAGGCCCCTCAACCACGGCCCAGGCCGTATCAAGACGCCGGTGAGAACATCTGCATGCCCAGGTCCCAACCGGGCCTGGACTGCGACAGCCGCCGCAGTTGGCCCCAGGCGGACCCGGGGCGCAGTGCCCACTCGCGGTAGGCCCGCTCGAGCGCCGATTCGAGCCGCGCCGCGCTGAGCTGCGGATACCCGATCACGGCAGGGCCGGCCGGGTCGGCTTCGCGCCACGACGCGCCCGGCCGCAGCCAGTGGTGGGATAGAGCCTGCTCCCAAAAGGGCGTGCCCGGGCGGGGCACCGCCAGCTCGAAGGTCGCACGCTCCAGGCTCAGGCGCTTGGCGAGGTTGATCGTCTGGCGGAGGGTATCGCCCGTCTCGCCGGGCAGGCCGATGATGAAAGAGGCCCAACTGCTGATGCCGGCGGAGCGCGCCCAGGTGACCGCCTGCTCGGCATCGGCCACGTGGGCACGTTTGCCGGCGCGCCAGAGGAGCGCGTCGCTCCCGGACTCGAGAGCCCAGGTGATGCGCTGGCAGTGGGCGGCGGCCATGAGCCGCAGCAGCTCCTCATCGACCGTATCCGCGCGCGTGCTGCACGACCAGGCGAGTTTGAGCCCTTCGGCCACGATCAGGCGGCAGAGATCGCGCACCTGGTCGCGGCAGAGGGTAAAGAGGTCGGCCTGCATGTACACGTGGCGCACGCCCAGGCTGCGCAACAGGAGCAACTCCTCGAAGATATGCTCGGGCGAGCGGACGCGTGCAGTTTGCCGGTAGGTCACGTGCTTCAGGCAAAAGCAGCACTCGCCAGGGCAGCCCCGGCCGGTCACGACCACTGCGGCAGGCGCCTGGGTGGCGGGGCCACAGTAGCTGCCCAGGGGCAGCAGGTGGTGGGCTGGCAGCGGCAGGTCATCGAGCCGCGGGATCAGGGCGGGGCGCCGGTTGAGGATGACCTCGCCCTCGCGGCGCCAGGCCAGGCCGGGCACGGTGCTCAGGGTGTGGGGCCAGGGCTCGGGGGTGGTTGCCTCACACAGGGCGCGGATCTGGGGCGGACGTGCTTCCCAACAGCCCTCGACGGTGTCGACCAGTTCGCGCAGGGCCACTTCGGGCTCGCCGCAGAGGACATAATCCAGAAGAGGGAAGCGGCGCAGCAGCTCGTGGGCCACGGGGGTGACGAGGGGGCCGAAGGCCACCGTGGCGGCGCCGGCCTCCTTGGCGGCCGCCAGGCCCCGCAGGTCGTGCTCCAGAATCGGCCCTGCCACCTGGGTTACGTACCAACGGGGCCGCAGCCGCCGCACCTCCGCCTCGACGTCGGCCCAGCCGAGGCGACGGGCGTTGGCATCGATGACGTGGAGCCTGCGCTCGGGGAAGAGAGCGGCCAATTGGGCCAGGGCCACCTGTGGCCACACCATGCCATCCGGCGCGCGCTGAGCCGCGCGATGCTGGCAGCGCACCCACGTCTCGCCTTCGGGCGAGGGCGGGTTGATGAAGAGCAGGCCGGTGCAGCGCTCCTCGGGGCTGCGGGCCGGGCTCTCGGCAGGGAAGGGTTGCCTCTCAGTCTCCCCAGATGCCACGAATCGCCCCATCAGGTCACGCGCTCCTGTTCCACAGCCCGCCGCCCTGCAGCACGGGGCGCCAGGCCTTGCCGTGCCGCGCCCACCGCGAGCGACCAGCCCGCCAGGAACCAGGGTGCGCCGGCGAGCGCCCCCAGGCCCCAGGCAGCCCAAGGGCTGTGCGGCGCAGCCTCCAGCGCGGCCACGCCGGCACCCAGGCTCAGCGCGGGCAGCGCAGCGAGCATGCCGAGGGCCGTCCACAGGCGGCCGGGCTCGCAGGCCTGCGCCTCGCGCAGGATCGACCGCAGGAAGCGTACCCCGTCGCGGAGGACCTTGAGCTTCGAGCGCCCCAGCCGCTGGTGATAGGGGATGGCCACCTGGGCCACGTTGAGCCCGGCCAGCAGGGCGCGCACCGTCATGGCCGGAGTGAAATCCAGCCCATCGGGCAAGCGCCCCAACGCCCGCCAGGTTGAGGCCGGCATCACCCGCATGCCGCTGCAGCAATCGAGCGCGGGCCTCTGGGTGAGCAGGCTGACCAGGGCCGCGAAGAAGCGGTTGCCCAACCGGCGCAGGGCCGGCATGGCCGAGGAAGGGCCGTGCAGGCGGTCGCCCACCACCAGGGCCGTGTCGGGGGTCAGGGCACTGCAGAGATCGGGCAGATGCTCGGGGGGGTAGGTGCAGTCCGCGTCGAGGAAGGCCAGCAGGTTGCCGGTGGCTGCCTTGAAGCCGGTCTGCAGGGCGGCCCCATAGCCCCGATTGGCCCCGTGCTGGAGCAGCCGCACCTGCTTCTTGCCCCGCGCCTCACGGAGCGCCAACTGCCGCACCACCCGGGCCGTGCCATCGGTGGAGCCATCATCGACCACCAGCACTTCCAGCTCTGTGATCCTCGCGCGTTGGCGCAGAGCACCGGCCACCGAGAGGACGCGCTCGACCACCTGGGCGATCGCCTCCTCTTCATTCCAGACCGGGATGACCACAGAGAGCTTGCTCATGATGGCCCCCCTGCCACAATCCCTACCCACCGGCCCCGCTGAGATCAGGGACCCTACCTCCCAGCAACAGGCGTGCCGGAAGGGTGCGATCAGCGCTGGCCCACCAACTGCCGGGCAATGCCTGCGCGGCGCTCGGCCGCGCGTGGGCGCTGGATGCGGCGCACGAGGCGCGCCGGCACCCCGGCGACTACGGTGTGGGGCGCCACATCGCGGGTCACCACCGCCCCGGCGCCGACCACCGCCCCCTGGCCGATGTGCACCCCATCGAGAACGATGGCGCCCGCGCCGATCCAGGCGTCGTCTTCGATGGTGATGCCAAAAGCGCGCAACCCCTGCTCGAGGATCGGCCGGGTGGGGTCGTCGAAGACGTGATCCACCGCCATGATCTGCACGTGAGGGGCGATGATGACGTTGTCACCAATGGTCACACCGCCCTGGCCACGGATGATGCTGTTCTCGCCGATGATGCAGTTGCGGCCCACCCAGATGCCCGACTGCTCGAGATGGCGAAAGTTGTAGACGTGCAACTCGGCGCGGTGCATGACATAGGTGTTCTCGCCGATTTCGATCCCCGCCGGGCAGGCGTGCAGGTACACGCCGTGGTCCAGATAGACGCCGTCGTGCAGGGTGACGTTGCCGGCCTGGCAGATGCGCACGCCCGGCTCGATGGCGGCCCAACCCCGCATGTGCAGGATCAGCCGGTAGGCCATGGCCCTGAGGGCAATGCCCGGCAGGCCCGGCAACCACGAGCACAGGGCGAAGACGACCTGCTCCAGCAGGTGGGCGCGCAGGCTCGTCGACTGGGCAGAGACGTAGAACTTGAGCCGCTGCCGCATGCCGGGCCTCGGCCGCGCATCCCGTGGGACGTCGGTCGCATCGCGGTGGATCAGCCAGTCTTGATATCCGGCCAACGCTCGCTATCCGACCTTTCTGGCGGGCAAGCCTGCGCTCCCCGCCGCGCACGCTGCCCCACGGCCGCTGCGAGAACAGAAAGGGCCGGCCTGTGCAGATGGCGTACAGGTCGGCCCTCACTCGTTCGTTCCGCCTCTGCCCGGCCATGGCCGGCGAGAGGCTATTCGGTTCCCGCAGGTCCCCCGTGGATAGCGGCCTCTCGCAAGCGACGACCGTGGGGTAGGGACTAGTACGAGCTTAGTACGAACAACCTAATCCTGGGTGCAATTATAGTACAATCAGTCCAGTCTATGCAAGTGGGAAGGCACGCAGAACGGGCCACTTGAGGTTACGAAGTCGTTACAATTCCATCGGAATCGGCTTTGATTCGGCGCGCGGGCGCCCCATGCCCCCCAGAGGCGGGCTCTGCTGCGCCCTGGCCGCCTCGGCGAGCACCGTGAGCACTGCGACGAGCAGCTCGCGCCAGCGCTCCTGGCGGGGCAGCGAGAGCCGGTTACGGCCGATGGTCAGCCGGCTGCCGAAGCGACGCGCCTGCTGGAGCACGGTCGGCGAGAGCAGGTCCGGGAAGCGGAGCACGACCTCGTGGCCTTCCGTTGCAACCGCCGCGACCCCCGCCTCGCCAGCCAGCACCTTGAGCCGCAGCAGGTAGAGCAGGTTCTCGGCCGCCGGCGGGGGCGGGCCAAAGCGCTCGGCCAGCTCTTGCTGCAGCGCGGCGACCTGCTCGGTGCTGCTCACCTCTGCGAGACGGCGGTACAGCCGCAGGCGCAGGCTGCGGTCGGGCACATAGCTCTCCGGCAGGTGGGCGGAGAGCGGCAGATCGACCACCACGCCGCCTTCGGCCGCGGGGAGCGCTGCCTCGTCCGGCACCTGGCCACGGTCGATGGCCGTTTTCAGGCGCTGGATGGCCTGGGCCAGCATGCGGCAGTAGAGGTCAAAGCCGACCGCCACGATGTGGCCGTGCTGCTCGGGGCCCAGCATCTCGCCGGCGCCGCGGATCTCAAGGTCGCGCATGGCGATCTGAAACCCTGCGCCCAGTTCGCTCGCTTCGAGCAGCGCCTCCAGGCGCCGCTCTGCGACGGGCGTGAGCTGCTGATGGCGGTTGTAGAGCAGGTAGGCGTAGGCGCGGTTGGCGCTGCGCCCCACGCGCCCGCGCAACTGGTAGAGTTGGGCCAGGCCGAAGTGGTCGGCACGGTTGATGATGATCGTGTTGACGTTGGGGATGTCGAGCCCGCTCTCGATGATGGTGGTGCAGACCAGGACGTCGTACTTGCCGGCTGCAAAGTCGAGCATCACCCGGGCCAGGTCGCCCTCGTCCATCTGGCCGTGGCCCACGGCAAAGGTGGCCTCGGGTACCAGCCGCTGCAGATGTTGGGCGATCTGGTAGATGCCCTGCACGCGGTTGTGCACAAAGAACACCTGGCCCCCCCGGTCGAGCTCGCGCAGGATGGCCTTGCGGATCAGCCCCTCGTCATACTCTGACACCTGGGTGCGGATGGGCAGGCGGTCCTCCGGCGGCGTGTTGATGGTGCTCATGTCGCGCACCCCGGTGAGGGCCATGTAGAGCGTCCGCGGGATCGGGGTGGCGCTGAGGGTGAGCACATCGACCTCACGGCGCAACTGCTTGAGCCGCTCCTTGTGGCCGACTCCGAAGCGCTGCTCCTCATCGATGATCACCAGGCCCAGATTCCTGAACTTGACGTCGCGCTGGATGAGGCGGTGGGTGCCGATGACGATGTCGATCTTGCCCGCTTCGAGGTCCTCGAGGATTTCCCTCTGCTCCTGGCGCGTGCGGAATCGGGAGAGCATCTCCACCCGCACCGGGAAGGCGCGCATGCGCTCCTCAAAGGTGTAGAAGTGTTGCTGGGCCAGGACGGTTGTGGGAACGAGCACCGCCACCTGCCGGCCATCCATGACCGCCTTGAAGGCTGCGCGCAGGGCCACTTCGGTCTTGCCATAGCCAACGTCGCCGCAGATCAGGCGGTCCATGGGCTTGGGCTTTTCCATGTCGCGTTTGACCTCGGCCAGCGCCTGCAACTGGTCGGGGGTCTCGTCGTAGGGGAAGGATTCCTCGAGCTCCCTCTGCCACTGGGTGTCGGCTGCGAAGGGATGGCCGGGCACCACCTCGCGGGTGGCGTACAGCTCGAGCAGGTCGCGGGCGATGCTCTCCACCGCCCGGCGAGTGCGCGCTTTGATCTGTGCCCAGTCGGCAGTGCCCAGGCGCTGCAGGGTGACCTCGTGTTCCTCGCCGCCCACGTAGCGGGTGAGCCGGTCGACCTGCTCCACCGGCACGAACAGCCGGTCGCCGCCTTGGTACTCCACCTCCAGGTACTCGCGCTCCACGTCGCCCGTCTGTTTGTGCACCAGGCCGCGGTAGATACCCACGCCGTGGTCCATGTGCACCACAAACTCGCCCTCGCGCAGGTCGGCGAAGATGCTTTCGGGCGCCGCGGCGCGAGGCCGCTGCTGGCGCCGGGGCTGCGAACGCCGCCAGCCGTAGAGCTCGGCATCGGTGAGGATGGTGAGTTGGTCGCCCGCCAGCCCCCAGCCTTCTGAGAGCGAGCCCTGCACCATCGTCAGCGACCCTGCTCTTGGGGGGGCCTCGATGCGGTCCACGGGGCGCACTTCGAGCCCGGCTTCGGCCAGCAGCTCGTGCAGACGCGCGGTCTGCCGGCTGACCAGCACAGCCCGGCCGCCGGCGGCGAGGGCACGCCTGACGTCGTCGAGCGCCTGGCGCATGCGCCCACCGTAGCGGGGGCCGGGCTGAAAGCCTGCATCCGCCAGGCGCAGATCCTCCGGCGGCGCGTCATAGCCCAGGCTGAGGGCCTGTTTCTCGGCCAGGCGCTCGCCCAACTGCTCCCATGTCAGATACGGCACGGGCCAGGTTGCCGGCAATTCGCCCTCGCGGCAGAGCTCTGCCCGCAGCTCCTCCGCCTGGTGTTCCAGAGATTGCACTTCGGCGCGCACGCCCAGCAGGTCGTCGACGATCACCAGCGCCCGCCCGTCGAGGTAGTCGAGCAGCGAGGCCGGTTGTCCATAGAGATAGGGCAGGTAATACTCGATGCCCACAAACGCTTCGCCCTGCTCCAGCCGGGCCAGGTCGCGTTCCAGGCGCTGGATGTGGGCGGGTGCCAGGCCGTGCTGATCGCCCTGACGCAGGGCGCGGGCAGCCTGGGGCCCCTGGCTCGCAAAGGCCTCGCTCGCCGGGATGACCCGGACGGCTTCGATCGCCCCCGTCGAACGCTGCGTGGCGGGGTCGAAGGTGCGCAGGCTCTCGATCTCGTCGCCCAGGAACTCGATGCGCACCGGCTGCCGCAGGTTAGGGGGAAAGACATCCACGATGCCGCCGCGCAGGCTGAAGGTGCCCGGCTCTTCCACAACGCTGACCGGCTGGTAGCCAAAGCGCAGCCAGGCCGCAGCGAGCTCGTGGGGCGGCCGGAACTGGCCGCGCCTGAGGGCGCGAATGCCTCCTACCAACAAGGCGGGGGGCACTGTCCGCGCCATCAGTGCCCAGGCAGGGGCAACGATGATCGGCGCGGCGCCTTCCTCCTCTGCCGCGCCCGCCAGCAAGGCCAGCACGGCCACGCGCTGGCGCACCGTCTCCGGCTCCCAGGGCGTACGATCGTAGAAGAGCGCCTCGGGGGCGGGAAAGTGTTGCGCGCGCTGGGGCTCTCCGGTCCATAGCCCCAGCTCTTCGCAGGCCAGGCGGGCTCGTTCGGACCCTGCGGTCACCCATACGATGGGGCCCGGCCAATGGCGCCCCAGGGTGGCCACGATGGCGGCGCGCGCCGCTTCGGGCACACCCAGGGCCGAGCCACCTGGCATGGCGCCCCGTTCCAGATCCTCAATCAGGCGCTGCACCCCGGGCCGCGCTTCGAGCAAGGGCACAAGCCCAGATAATTGCACAGAAAGAAACCTCCCAAACCGCCGGCGCGGCAGGCACGAAAGGGCGCCCCTCAAGCTGCTATTCGGGGTCGCCGGCGTTGAACTTGTTCATAGCGGCCACGATGCCTTCCTGCAGGAAGGTGTCGATGGCCTCGACCGCGCGGTCATACGCCGCCTCCATTGACGCCCGCTCCTCCGGCCGCCATTCGCTGAGCACATAATCCACCGGGTCGCCGAACGGTGGGCGGCCAATGCCGAGGCGCAGGCGGGGCACCTCGGCAGTGCCCAGGTGGCGCTGGATGGAGTCCAGCCCCTTGTGCCCCCCGGAGCTGCCGCGGGCGCGCAGGCGGATCTTGCCCAGGGGCAGGTCCATATCGTCGTAGACGACCAGCAGGTCGGCCAGCCGGATGGCGTAGCGGTGCACCAGGGGCGCCACCGCCTGCCCCGATTCGTTCATGAACGTCAGGGGCCGCGCCAGGATGACGTGGCGGCCTGCGACGGTGCCTTCGGCCAGGTAGGCGCGGAAGCGGTAGAAGCTGAAGCGCAGCCCGTGCCGCTCGGCGAAGCGGGCCACACACTGGAAGCCGGCGTTGTGCCGGGTGTTGGCATACTCTGGGCCTGGGTTGCCGAGGCCCACAATGAGCGCCGTGCCTGCGGAACGCAAGGTGCCCCCTTTACGCCTCCAACACCACAAGGGGCTAATCCTCACGATTAGCCCCTCTCACGCCCAACACGTATTGCGCGCAGTACGCACTACTTCATAGATAGCGCCTCAGACCGAAAACGAGCCCCACCACGGCGAAGATGGCGACCATCGTGCCGGCCCCCATGCAGAAGGCCTCGCCCCAGTTGGCGACGGGAAGCTGCGGCATGGCCTGCCGTTGCGGCCGCACAGGCGTCGGCGTAGGCGTCGGCAAGGCCAATGCGGCGGTGGGCTGCAGGATGGCCAGGGTTGGCGTCGGCCCGGCGGTCGGCGAAGGCCCGCGCGTCGGCTCCGGTGAGGCGGTCGGAGTCGGCGTCTCCGTTGCCCGCTTGTTGGCCACCACGAGCTGCCGCACAAAGTACTCCTGGTAGTTGCCGTCATTCTTGACCGCCTGCAGCCGCAGCGTGTAGACGCCGTCGGGCAGGCTCGTCGTATCCCACTGGGCCAGGATGCCGTCGATCACGGGCTCTGGGCGCGTCGAGCCGATGAGATGCCAGTCGGCAGGGCTGGCGCCGCGACCATACTCCACCTTGAAGAACTGGAAGCTGGGTATCGTGGCACTCCCGCGGATGATGACCAGCCCGCGCACGGTGGCATTCTCCTGCGGGCTGGTGATGATCACCTGCGCGCCCTGCTGCGCGAATGTGGCCGCCACCAGCGGCAGCACGCCCAGGAACAGGCAGCACACAAGCAGGTACCGGGCACTGCGCATCATGCTCGTCCTCTCTGTCGGCGGTATCATGCGCACGCTAGTGTAGCACAAAACAGGAAGCAGAGCAATCTGTGGGCAGGCTCAGCCCTGCCAACGGCGTACGATCAGGCTGGCATTCTGGCCCCCGAAGCCGATGGCGTTGACCAGCACGGTGTCGATGGCCGCAGTGCGGGGCCGGTGTGGCACATAGTCCAGGTCACACTGGGGGTCGGGCGTCTCCAGGTTGACCGTGGGCGGTACGGTGCCCTGCAGGATTGCTTGGGTTCCGACCACTGTCGAGACGGCCCCGGCCGCGCCCAGGGTGTGGCCGATGGCGCCCTTGTTCGAGGTGATCAGCAGGCGGCGGGCGTGTTCGCCAAAGACGGCGTGGATGGCCCGCGTCTCAGCGACGTCGTTCAAGGGGGTGCCGGTGCCGTGGGCCACGATGCAATCGACGGCGGATGGCTCGAGGCCTGCGTCCTTGAGCGCCAGGCGCATGGCACGGACCGCTCCCTCGCCGTTGGGCTCTGGGGCCGTCATGTGGAAGCCGTCCTCGGTCAGGCCATAGCCGACAAGCTCGGCCAGGATGGGCGCGCCGCGCTGCTGCGCATGCTGCGCCGTCTCCAGCACCATCACGGCCGCGCCCTCGCCGATCACGGTGCCATCGCGGTTCACGTCGAAGGGCCGGCAGGCATGGAGCGGGTCGTCGTTGCGGGTGGAGAGGGCGCCCAGCCGGCTGAAGGCAGCGAGGGCCAGGGGGGTGATGGTCGACTCGGTGCCTCCGGCCAACATGACGTCGGCGTCATCCCACCGCAGGTTGCGCATCGCCTCGCCGATGGCAACGATGCCGGTGGCGCAGGCGGCGGCAGGTGCATGCGTGGGCCCCTTGAGGCCCCAGAGAACGGCGAGGAGGCAAGGGGCTGCGCTCACAATCACGGTGGGCACGAACACGGGGTTGATGCGACGTGGGCCCCGCTCGCGCAGGGTGATCGTCTGATCTTCGATCACCGGGAGCCCGCCGATGGCGTTGCCGATCTGCAGGCCCACGCGCGTGCGATCCTCCTGCTCCAGATCCAGTTTGGCCTGCAGGATCGCTTCGCTGGCCGCAGCGGCCGCGAACTGGGCGAAGCGGCCCGCCCGCCGGGCATCCTTCTGGCCCAGATAGTCGAGGGCATCGAACCCTCTGACCTGGGCTGCCATCTGGGTGGGAAAGCCTTCGGTGGAAAAGTCGGTGATGGGGCTCACGGCCGAGCGGCCGGCGAGCAGGGCCTGCCACGTCTCGTCGACCGACAGCCCCAGCGGCGAGATCATGCCCATGCCTGTGATCACGACCCTGCGCTCCAAGTACCTTCCTCCTATCGATCAAGTGGTGGCCGGGGGGCGCCAGCGGCCTCTGCCGTGGAACCGGTGAGCAGCGCCGCAAAAACGCACACAGTTGACAGCGTAACTCCTGGCCCATAGAATGGGTTTTATCCTTTGGACCCCCTGAACTGGGGGGCCGTTGCTGGGCCGGGGCGCTCGGCTCAGCTCCACGCCCGAGAGGCCTCGCGCACACCCTACCTATCATACGCTGGAATCGCCGGAAAGCCAAAGACACGGGTGCGGCCAGCATGGCTGCGACGCGCATCGGCTTGATGGCCCGACATGCGATGGTGCGAAAGGAGCAGCAAAGGGATGATCAAGGTCCTCGTTGACAGCGCATCGAGCATCACGCCAGAGATGGCCCAGGCGTTGGGCCTGCACCTGATCCCGCTCAAAGTGGCTTTTGGGGAAGAGACCTTCCTCGACGGCGTCGATCTCGACAGCCCCAGCTTTTACCGCAAGCTGGCCACGAGCCGCGCATTGCCGATCACCTCGCAGCCGTCGGCAGGAGAGTTCCTGAACCGCTTCCGCGAGCTGACTGCGGATGGCAGCCAGGTGCTCTGCGTCGTGATCTCGCACCAACTGAGCGGCACCCTCTCCTCTGCTGAGGCGGCACGCGACATGCTGCCCGACCGGCCGGTACACATCTTCAACTCCCTCTCGGTCTCCATCGGCGAGGGGCTGATGGCCATGGTCGCTGCCCAGATGGCCGAGGCCGGGCAGCCGCTGGAGGCGATTCTGGCGCGGCTCGAGCGCATGCGCGCCCAGATGCGCATCTATTTCGTGGTGGACACCCTCGAGTTCCTGCAGCGTGGGGGGCGCATCGGAGGTGCGGCTGCCCTTGTGGGCACGCTCCTCAAGCTCAAGCCGCTCCTGACCATTCAGAACGGGCGCGTCGATGCGGCGGAAAAGGTGCGCACCAAGGCCAAGGCGGTGGAGCGGATGCTGGCGCTTCTGGAACAGGAGGTCGGCGGCCAGACCCCAGTGTATGTGGGGCTGGCCCATGGCAACTGTGCCGAGGAATGCGCCGACCTCGAGAAGGCTGTTCGCGCTCGCTTCCACTGCGTGCAGGCCCTCAAGGCCGATGCCGGCCCCATCATCGGCACCCATACGGGCCCGGGCGTCCTCGGTGTGGGGCTGTGCCCTGCCGATTGAGGGCACCCGCACGGGCAAAGACAACAAGCGCTGCGCTCTCCTGGCGGCAGGGCTCCTTCCAAGCCGCGACCTGTCACGCTGAGCGGATCACCGACGGCGGAGGCGGCAATTGACGGCCTGCCCCTGCGGCGATAGAATGAAGGGAGACCCGGCAGCCCGCGGCGCGGCCGTGGGCCCGCCTGGCCTACCACTCCCATTGCTGCCGCTCCGGTGCGCCGGGGCAGCGAGGAGCAGTGCGATGATCCGCATCGTTGTCGATAGCGCCTCCAGCATCACGCCCGAGATGGCTCAGTCGCTGGGCGTGCACGTCATCCCCATCCAGGTCACGTTTGGCGAACAGAGCTTCCTGGATGGCGTCAACCTCGACGCGCCTACGTTCTATGAGCGGCTGCGCGGCAGCCCGTCGCTGCCGGTGACCTCGCAGCCTTCGGTGGGCGAGTACCTGGACCTGTTCCGCGAACTCTCCGCCGATGGCAGTGAGGTGTTGTGCATCGTGCTCTCCAGCGGGTTGAGCGGCGCACTGGTGTCGGCGCAGACGGCGCGCGACATGCTCCCTGAGCGCTCGATCCAGGTGTTCGACTCCCATGGGATCTCTGTCGGAGAGACGATCCTGGCGATGGCCGCGGCGGAGATGGTGGCTGCGGGGCAGCCGATGGCGGCGACCGTGGCCCGCCTGGAGGCGCTGCGGGCGCGCATGCGCATCTTCCTGGTGCTCGATACCCTAGAGTATGTGCGGCGCGGCGGGCGGGTCAGCGGGGTCGAGGCGCTGCTGGGCACGATGCTGCGCATCAAGCCCGTGGTGCACATGGTCGAGGGCAGGCTGACCGTGCGCGAGAAGGTGCGCACGAAGGCCAGGGCTGTGGAGCGCATCCTCGAACTGGCCGAAGCCGAGTTTGGGAGGCAGACGCCGGTGTGGTGCGGGGTGGGCGGTGCCGACTGCCTGGATGAGGTTCTGGCCCTCGAACGGGAGGTCCAGGCACGCTTCAACTGCCAGCGCCTGTGGCATGCCGAAGCCGGCCCGACCATTGCCACCCACGGTGGACCGGGGGTCATCGGTTTTGCGATCTGCCCGGTGGACCTGGCCGAGCGCTAGGCCCGGCCTGCGGGTTGGTGTGGCCCACCAGGCTGGCGGCGGGCAAGGCGCGCGGGGGCAGCGACCGGGCTGCGTGCTGCCCTTTGGTGGACCCTGAAGGGGCTCATCCCGCCTGAAGGCGCCGGGTGGTGCAGAGCCGGGTGCCCGGCCATGCCCCAGGCAGCGATGGCGCAAGCGCGCTCTGCGTCAGGCTGCCGGGGCATGGGGCCACGTCAGGCGCGGGCGGCGGCGCAACCGTGCCGCCGCAATTGGGTTGTAGAAGCAAGGACTCATTTTGAACGAGAACCCTCTGGGAATGATGGCCGGCGAGGGGTCTTCGGAACAGGACTTGGTCGAGCGGGCCCAGGAAGATCCGCTCGCCTTCGGTGTGTTGTACGAACGGTACGTGGACCGCATCTACAACTATGTCTACCACCGCGTGGGCAATCATCACGATGCGGAGGACCTGACGGCACGTACCTTCTACCGGGCCCTGGCGCACATCGAGCGGTACGAGGATCGGGGCGCGCCGTTCTCGGCCTGGCTGTTCCGCATCGCGCACAACCTGGTTGCGAACTGGCACCGTGACCGTGTGCGCAGGCAGAGTATCCCTCTCGATGATGCGGACCTGGTGGTGGCCGGCCACGAGCCGCTTCAAGACCAGGCCGAGGCGAGGGAGCGCTCGGAAGCGCTGCGCCGGGCGATGCGGCGGCTGAGCCCGGAGCGACAGCAGCTCCTGATCCTCAAGTTCAGCGAGGGCCTGTCGAACGCCGAGATTGGCGAGATCATGGGCCGCAGCGAGGGCGCCATCAAGTCGCTCTACCATCGCACGCTGCTCGCCCTGCAAGAGGAGCTGCGCCGCGAGGAGGGGCCGTAGGGGGAAGGATGGGGCCGGAGCGCTGGGCCGAAGGGAGCAGGGCCCCGCGGGCACGCTTCACTCGGAGCTTTCTTCGCGTCTCGCAGGCATACGATGTTGTGGGCGGTCGACGCCGACTGAGAGGAGCGTAGGACGGACGTGTTCACCTGGAGATTGGGCGGGCTGACGATCACCATGTCTGCGGAGCGTGGCTCCGCCCGAAGCGCTGCGGAAGAGATCGACCCGGGGCTCCATGCCCTGGCGGCGGAGTTGCGGGCTGCCCTAAGGCCCATGGCGCCGCCGCCCGCTTTTCGCAAGGAGCTGGGACGAGAGCTGGTGGCGGCAGCGCGGCAGCGCAGGTCGGTGCGCATCGTGGTGCAGCGGCCCCGTGATTACCGGCGTGGGCTGCTCATCGGCGCCGCTGCGGTGAGTTCCGCGGTCTCCGTGGCCGGGCTGGTCGCGCTCCTGTGGCGCCACCGGGGCCGGCAGATGGCGCCCGGCACCTTCTGAGTGTCCCGGGGTTCCCGGAACCCTGTGCCAAGCAGAGAACGTGGATCTGTCATTGCGAGGAGGCGGCTCCTTCGCTCTGGCTCAGGGCAGGCTCCGCCGCCGGTTGCGAGGAACGAAGCAAAGCAATCTCCACTGCGGGTTGGGGTTTGCTTCGCGCCTCCGGCGCTCGCAATGACGGGATGGAACGTTCTCAGCACCCTCAGGCGGCCCGCAGCGGCTGGCTGAAGGTAAGGCGGAGCAGCCAAAGGCCCAGGAGTAGTCCGTTCGTACTATTCCGGGGGTCCGAAAGGCTCTTCCGCGGATTGCTACTTGGTTGTAAACTCAATAAGGAACAAGCTCACCTCACTTTGTAAGACCAACGCCCAGGCGTTGCAGCTTCGTCAACGGCCGTTGGCCTGCCCTGCAGGCATTGCGCCTCGAATGCCCGGCCTTGGAGGAGCGGGCTGTTCCCTTTCCTCCCATGGCCGCACAATGTGGATTCCGGCCCTCAGGGCGGCCAGCGTGGGCCGGCCCCCTTCTACCGGCGGCAGCACCCATGCCGGGCACTTGGCATGGGCACCACAGCTCGGAACGTTGCTCTGCGCTCTTCCCACAGACAGCTAAGCAAGAAGGCTTTCTCCTTTTGGGAGTCCATCTGAGAAGCCGTGTGGCCCAGCTCCACACCAATGCTTGCACTTGCAGATGCGAAGGTGCCGGCGGCGGACGGAGGGCACCAAGATGCCTCCGCCGTGTTGCCGGCCGAGGAGGTGATGTCTATCGGCGAGACCGGGTAGCGGCGCACCACTGTCGTTTTCGCAGATGCAACAGGGAGGAGCACATGAAGAAGATCCTGCTGATCGCCGTCGCTGTGGCCATGCTCGTGGGCCTGTTCGGCTGCACTCCGCCTCCGGCGCCCACGGCGGTGCCGCCGACCTCGGCGCCCGCCCAGGCTACGAAGGCTCCGGAAGCCACCAAGGCGCCCGAGCCCACCAAGCCTGCGCCTACAGCGGCTCCGGCGGGGGTGAAGGTGCTGCGCATCAACCTGGGCACCTGGCCCGATACCCTCGACCCGCAGAAGGAGTCGTTCGTCAACGAAATCGCCGTGACGCAGTTGATCTACGAAGGCCTGGTGCGCCTGAACTCGAAGGGCGAGGTGATCCCCGGGGCGGCCGAAAAGTGGGAGTCGGCGCCCGACGGCCTCTCCATGACCTTCCACCTGCGCAGCGGCCTCAAGCGCGCCGACGGCACGCCGCTGACGGCCAAGGACTTTGAGTGGGCCTACAAGCGCACGGTCGACCCGCGGGTGCTGGGCGAGTACAACAACCTCATCGACGACGTGGTCGGCGCTGTCGAAGCCCGCAGCATGGATCCCAAGTCGTCGAATGCCGATATCCAGAAGGCCCTCGACAAGGTGGGCGTCAAGGCGACCGACGACAAGACCCTCACCTTCACGTTCAAGAACAAGGTCGGCTACTTTACGATGATCGCCTCCACCTGGGTGGGCTGGCCGTCGGATCCGAAGAAGGTCGAGAAGGACCCAGAGGCCTGGTGGAACAGCGCTGCAGGCCACAACGGCAACGGCCAGTGGAAGATCGCCAAGTACGAGGAGAACAAGGTCATCACCTTCGTCCCCAACCCGAACTACTATGGGCCCAAGCCCAAGCTCGACCGCATCGAGTTCTACTGGATCACCGACTCGCAGGTCTCCTTCCCGGCCTATGTGAAGGGTGAGCTCGATGTGATCGGCCTGGCGGCGGAGGACAAGGCCACCGTAGACGCCGACCCGAACCTGAAGAAAGAGTTCTTCCAGGGCCCCGGCGCCGGCTCCTTCTACATGGGCATGAACCACAACAAGCCGCCGTTCAACGACAAGGCGGTGCGCATGGCCTTCGCTCAGGCCTTCGACCGCGAGACCTGGGTCAAGGATATCCTCAAGGGCGCGGGCATCCCCTATCGCTCGTGGATCCCGGCAGGGCTGCCCGGCTCGGATCCCGAAGCGGTGCAATTGCCCTATGACCCGAAGAAGGCCGTGCAGACGCTCATCGACGCCGGCTATGGTGCGCCCGACAGCACGCCTGAGAAGCCCAAGATCGACTGCAAGAAGCTGGGCGAGATCAAGCTGACCTACGGCGGCACACCGCGCAACCACGCCCGCAACCAGTGGATCGCCGGGCAACTCGCCTCGGTCTTTAACTGCCCCATCACCCTGGACCCGGTGGACCCGACGGTGTTCACGGCCATGGTCAAGAACGCCAAGACGGCCCCGCAGTACTTCCAACTGGGCTGGATCCAGGACTATCCGCACCCGCAGAACTGGCTGTTCATCATGACCTGCGATGGCCTGTTCGCCAACCGCATCGGCTACTGCAACCCCGAGTTCGACAAGGTCTTTGCGCAGGCGAACCAGGAGACCGATCAGGCCAAGGCGCTGGAGCTGTACAAGCAGGCGCAGAGGATCATGGTCAACGACTATCCGGGCATGATGAACTTCACCCAGGTCAACTGGTACATGGTCAAGCCGTACGTCATCGGCCTGAAGGAGAACTATGGCACGAGCGACTCGGCCTGGCCCGGCCAGTATGGCCCCATTGCGGAGTACGACATCGACCTGAGCAAGGTCCCTGCGAACTATCCGAAGCAGTAGGTGTGGCAGGAGCGGTTGGCTGGCCCCTCACGGGGCCAGCCAACCGCTCCTGGCCATGCGCAGGGAGCGGGTGACGGGCCAGCCCCGTTCGCTCGCCCAAGGTCGTTCGCCGCAGCGGCTGCGGCACCGGCGCTGCCTGTCGGCGTACGGCTACCGCGAGGCTCGGGAGTGTACGCCAGGCGGGCGTTTGGACCATCGGGGGACCTATGAGCAAATTCCTGATTCGCCGCACGCTGGCGATCATCCCCACCCTCTTCGTTGTCGCTCTGGTGACCTTTTCCATCATGCATGCCACGCCGGGGGGGCCGTGGGACGCCGACGCCTCCAAGCGTGGCACCGATCCGCGCTTTCAGGAGACGCTCAACCGGCGCTACGGGCTCGACAAACCTCTCTTTTGGAACAGCGGCGCCTTTGCCCAGGCGCGTGCCGAGGGGGAGAGCGTGCTGGCTGCCGCGCCCAAGCTGCTCGATGCCCAGTTTGAGAATTACCTCTTCAACCTGCTGCGCGGCGACTGGGGGCCCTCGTACCGCTTCCGCGGGCGCGATGTCCAGGATGTGATGTTTGCACCGGAGGAGGGGCGCCCCATCTGGACGAGCCGCTTCGGTACCACCGCCCTCCTCGGCATCCTGGCGCTGATCATGGCGACCGTCGCCGGGCTGACGCTGGGAATCATCGCCGCCCTCCGCCAGAACTCCTGGGCCGACTACCTATGCCTCTTCTTTGCCACGGTCTTTTACGGCATCCCCAACTTTGTGCTGGGGGTGTTCTTTATCCTGATCTTTGCCGTGGCGCTCGATATGATCCCGGTGATCACCCCGGCAATATGGTATGAGAACAGCAATGCCCCCAACCTGGGCGCGGCCTTCCTGCCCTCACTGACCCTCGCGGTGGGCACCGCAGCCTACCTGGCGCGGTTGACCCGATCGAGCATGCTTGAAGTGATGCGCCAGGACTATACGCGGACGGCGCGGGCCAAAGGCCTGAGCGAGTGGGTGGTGGTGATGCGCCACATGCTGAAGAACGCGCTGATCCCTGTGGTCACCGTGCTCGGCCCGGCGCTCGCCAACCTGGTGACCGGTTCCTTCATCATCGAGACCCTGTTCGGCATCAACGGCATCGGTCGCCTGTATGTGGAATCCATCTCGCGGCGCGATTACTCTATGATCATGGGCACAACCCTTTTCTACGCGCTGCTGGTGGCGCTGGCGAATCTGTCGGTCGATATCGTCTATGGCATGGTCGATCCGCGCATCCGAGTGGGCGAGTAGGGGAGACGAGCGATGGCTACGAATGACACCCGACTGAAAGCTGCCGACCTGGGCAGACTCAGCCGCAAGCCCACCAATCTGTGGGAGGATGCCTGGCGCCGTCTCCTGCGGAACAAGGCTGCAGTGGCTGCGATGGTGGTGCTGAGCGTCTTTGTGATCCTGGCCGTATTTGCGCCGCAGATCGCGCCCTACCATCCCTTGGAGACCTTCAAAGGCATGACGCTGCGCCCGGCGGCCTGGGTCAAAGGCACGACGCCGGAAACGACGGGGGACCCGCGCTTCCTCCTGGGCACCGACACAGTGGGCCACGACGTGCTCACCGAGGTCATCTGGGGGGCGCGGACGTCGATGGCGGTTGGCTTTATCCCCATGTTCCTCATCCTGTCGTTCGGCACCGTCATCGGGATGGTCTCCGGCTACTTTGGGGGCTGGATCGATAACCTGCTGATGCGCATCACCGACGTAGTCTACGCCTTCCCCGGGCTGCTCTTCTTCATTATCGTGATGAGCGCCCTGCGCGAGACGCCCTTGGGCAACATGCTCAATGGCCTGCTCCTCTTGTTCTTTGCCCTTTCGGTGGTGAACTGGGTGGGGGTGGCCCGGTTGGTGCGCGGGCAGGTGCTCTCGCTCAAGAAGCGCGATTTCATCGATGCCGCCCGTGTGGTGGGCGCCAGCGATACGCGGATCATGCTCCGCCACCTGTTCCCCAACTCGCTGGCTCCCATCGTCGTCGTGGGCGCTTTCACCATCCCCAATGCCATCCTGACTGAGGCCACCCTGGGTTTCCTGGGCCTCGGCATCCGGCCGGCGAGCGACCCCTCGGCGATGTTCCAGACGAGCTGGGGCATGCTGCTCCTGTGGGGGCGTGATGCCATGCGCGGCCAACCGTGGCTCCTCATCGCCCCGGCCACCTGCATCGCCCTGGTGATGCTCTGCTTCACTTTCATCGGCGACGGCCTGCGCGATGCCCTGGATCCCATGATGAAGGGCACCAGCTAGCGAGGCAAGGGCGGGTGCCTGGCGAGTGGCCCCGCTTGCCCGGCACCCGGGCCAAGGGGAGGATCAACTTTCTGATGGGCCCACAGCTTGGCCTCTCCCAAGGGCGGGAGAGCGGGGCCGGCTGCTACAGCCTGGCCTACCAATGGCGGCGGGCGCCAGAGCGCTACACACCCGGGCCGATGCCGCGGGCAGTGGGCAGCGCCGCTTTGCTCTGCCTGACGGGTGGCTTTTTCCTCCTGAGTAGTCCCTTCGTCCCCCCTACAAGTAGTACGAAAGTACTAGAGAGGGGGTGCAAACGCTTCTTCCCCCCTGCTGCAAGAGGTTGTAGACTTGGAATGCGTGTCTTGCCCAGCGCGCAGATCGAGCCTGCAGGCGGTACGATGCCTGCTCCGGCAGGCTCGTTTTGTGTCTTCTCCCGATCCCTGAGGCCGAGGGGCCGCCGGTTGGCCTCTCTGGCCCCTGAGGATGGGGCGCCTTCGGATCAACCGTCCGGCTTCACCGCCGGTTCCTCGGCTGTCGGCCTCGCTCGTGCCGCACTTGGCGCGGGCGCCACGTCTTCTTGGTGTCGGTCTCGCGACTCCAGAGCCAGTACGCGCTCAAAGTGACCTTGGCGGTCCTGTGATCGTCAGCGGCCAGGGCGGAGGGACTATCCTGGCGACCCTGGTTCCCTGGCGTTCCACATCACGGAAGGACTGCGAGGACGCCGGCCACGTGGTCGCTGATGCGTGGTCGGATCGGCCGTTGTGGGAGTCTCGGCGGGCGCAGGGCCCTATGCTGCGGGTGCCCGCCGATTGCCTGAGCGGTGATCCAGCAGTGAGGAGCCGCCGTCCGGCAGCGCGACTTGCTGCCGCTGGCGGATCTGCAGGAGCGCGGTTGGCGCGTCACAACTGTACGAAGAAAAGGGGGTGGTGGCAGCCTCGAAACAGGGCAGCCCGGCGAGCTGGCAGATGGCGCTGTCGTGACAGGACATGGACTCTTCGAAATCAGGAGGGGAAACAGCAATGCGAAGGGCGATGCTTGTGCTGGCGATCGTAGCGTTGTTGGTGCCAGTCGTAGCGGGGTGCGCAGCCCCTGCGCCGACGGCTGCACCGCAGGCGACGCCGGAAACGAAAGTAGTGGAGAAGATCATCACGCCTACCCCCGCCCCGACGGCAAAGCCAAAGCGCCCGAACGTGGTGCGGGCGAACTTTGGTGCGGGCGACGTGCCCACCCTGGACCCCGGTGTGGCTGAGGACACGAGCTCGATCACCGTCATTGAGGAATGCTTTGTCGGCCTCACGCGTTTGGATGAAGTCACGAGCGAGCTGCATCCCGGCATGGCCACCAAGTGGGACGTGTCGGCCGACGGCAAGACCTACACCTTCCACCTGCGCACGGATGTGCCCTGGGTCAAGTATGACGGCGCCAAGAAGCAGGTCGTCAAGGTCCAGGATTGCAAGGGCAAGGACCGCATGGTGACGGCCTACGACTTTGAGTACGGCATCCTGCGCGCCCTCGATCCCAAGACCGCCTCGCCGTATGCGTACGTCCTCGACTTTGCCATCGAGGGGGCCGATGCCTACAACAACGGCAAGAACACCGATCCCAAGAGCGTCGGTGTGAAGGCCCTCGACGAGAAGACGCTCGAAGTCAAGTTCCTCGAGCCTGCAGCCTACAACACCAACATCATCGGCCTGTGGACGGCTATGGCCGTGCCCAAGTGGCTGATCGAGGGCGATGACTGCACCGAGGCGCGCGGCGAGCGCTGGATCGAGCCCGGCTTCTTCCAGAGCTTCGGCCCGTACACGCTGAAAGAGTGGATCCACGACTCGACGATGACCATCGTCAAGAACCCCTTCTGGCCTGGGGACCAGTGGACGCCGAAGCCCAAGGTCGACGAGGTGACCTTCTCGATGCTCGACGAGAACCCCGCCATGGCCGAGTTCGAGGCCGGCAACCTGGATGCGGCTGCTGTGCCGAGCACCGACATCGACCGCGTCAAGGCTGATCCCAAGCTCTCCAAGCTGCTCGTCATCGCGCCGAACCTCTGCACGTACTTCTATGGGTTCAACACCACGGCTCCGGTGGTGAACGATGCGCGGGTGCGGCGGGCGCTCTCGATGGCGATCGACCGGCAGAAGCTGGTCGACAACGTGCTGAAGGGCGGCCAGGAGCCGGCGCAGTGGCTGGCGCGCCCCGGCCTGGCAGCAGCGCCAACGATGAAGGACCATCCGGACCTGGGCGTCAAGTTCAACCTGGCGGAGGCCAAGAAGCTCCTGGATGAGTACCTGAAGGAGAAGGGGACCACTGCCGACAAGCTCGACATCACTCTGATGTACAACACCTCCACCGGGCATCAGCGGATTGCCGAGTTCATGCAGCAGCAGTGGAAGGATAACCTGGGCATCAATGTCAAGGTCACCAGCCAGGAGTGGAAGGTCTTCCTGCAGACGACCAAGGGCAAGGATACGCCGCAGATCTACCGCATGGGGTGGTGCCTGGACTACCCGGATGCCAACAACTTTACCCGTGAAGTGGTGGCCTCGGGTGGCTCGAACAACCCGGTCGATGAGAGCGGCAAGCCCTTGGGCGGCCTGATGTGGAAGAACGACAAGTTCGAGAAGCTGGTGGTCGACGCGGCGCGGGAGCAGGATCCCAAGAAGCGCGTGGAGCTCTATGCGCAGGCAGAGCAGATCCTGTGCTACGAAGACGCAGCGATCATCCCGCTTTACTGGTATACTCGGGTGACGGTGACTCAGCCGTGGATCAAGCGCACCTTCTCGGTGGGCGGCCACGAGCGCTATGAGCACTGGGAAGTGCTGCAGGATCAGTAAGCAGCGTCTCTGAAAGGCCTGAGGGGACGGGGTGCCTTGGGGGGGCTCCGTCCCCCAACCTCCCAGAACAACGGCCAGATGGCCAGCGATGGCGAGGACGCTTGCCGCGTGAGACGGCCGCCGGAGCCGAGCTGTCCGCACGCAGCTACAACGGGTCCCTGATAATCCACCTTTGGGAGATGAGTATGGGCCGCTTCGTCATTCGGCGCATCCTGTGGATGTTCGTAGTGCTCTTTGTGGTCTCGCTGATCACCTTCGTACTCATGCATGCGGTGCCGGGGGGGCCGTTCGACCGCGACAAGCCGCTGCCGAAGGAGATCATCGACAACCTGAACGCACGCTATCACCTGGATTGGCCGCTGTGGCGGCAGTACGCGGGCTACGTCTACGACGTCATGGTGCCGCGCATCACTGCGCAACGTCCGACCAACTCGCTCCTCGACTCGTACCTCATCGACTTTAAAGTGGGCAATGTGTATTTCCGCTGGATGAATTTCGGGCCCTCCTACACCAGCAAGAGCCGCACGGTGAACGACATCTTCCGCGACCAGTTGCCGGTCTCTGCGCAGTTGGGGGTGATGGCGCTCCTGGTCGCGATGGTGATCGGCATCCCCATGGGCATTTTGGCGGCCCTGAAACAGAACACCTTCTTCGACTATCTGGGCATGGCGGTCGCCATCTTTGGTGTGTCGGTGCCGGTGATTGTGATGGGGCCGATTCTGGTGTGGATCTTTGGGGTGGCGCTCAAGTGGCTGCCGCCCACTGGGTGGGGCGCCAAGCCACCCTTCCTGCTTGGGGTTCTGCCGCGCCAGCTCTCTCTGGACTATTTCAAGTATGCGATCATGCCGGCGGTGGCCCTGGGCCTGGGCAGCTCGGCGATCCTGGCGCGGCTGACCCGGGCGAGCCTGTTGCAGGTGATCCGGGAGGACTATATCCGCACGGCGCGGGCCAAAGGATTGGCCGAGCGGCTGGTCATTACCCGTCACGCCTTGAAGAATGCCATGATCCCGGTGGCGACGGTGCTGGGTCCGATGTTCGCTGCGCTGGTGACGGGCACCTTTGTGACCGAGCAGATCTTTGGCATCCCCGGCATGGGCAAGTACTTTATTACCAGCATCACGAACCGGGACTATCCGGTGATCATGGGGACGATCCTGCTGTACGCGGTGGTATTGGTGTTGGCCAACGTGGTGGTCGACATCGTGTACGCCTTCCTGGACCCGCGCATCCGGCTGGCCTGAAGGTGCCGCCAGAGCAGCGTGAGGGCCGCGCAGCCGTGGCGGCGCAGGCTACCGGGGCCATGGCCAGGGGGAGCATGCCCTCGCGGCCGGCCAGGGTGGGGAATCATGCCAGGAGCGGGTTCGCCTGAGGCATTTCTGAGGCAACTGGGAGAGGTAGACGTATGACGACAGTGGGGGCGACTCGGCCGGTGGCGCCGCAGCTCATTCGCAAGCCCGAGAACTTGTGGGCCAGCGCACTGCGGCGGTTGATCCGGAACCGCGCGGCCGTCGTTGGGCTGGTGATCATCGGCATCCTGTTTCTGACCTACATCTTTGCCGATCGCATCGCCATCAAGCCCTACGACGTGCAGGTCAACGCCGATAACAACACAGTGCCGCAGTGGCTGTTCAAGCTCTTCCCGATGACTCAGGGGTATGCTCGCGTCAACAACTCTTATCCGCTGGGCGCCGACAGCCTGGGCCGCGACCTGTTCAGCCGCCTGGTGTATGGGACGCGCGTCTCACTGACGGTGGCCCTGGTAGGTCCCCTCATCGCGCTGGTCATCGGCATCGCCTACGGCTCGATCTCGGGCTTTTTTGGCGGGCGGGTCGATAACCTCATGATGCGCTTTGTCGATGTGATGTATGCCTTTCCGGGGATCCTGTTGATCATCCTGATGATGGCGTTCTTCCGGTCCACCTTCGGCGGCCAGCAGGCAGCGGCGGGGACGGTGAAGGCGTTTCTGTCGGGGCTCGATGCGAAGGTGGGGGGCATGCTCTTCATCTTCATCGGCATCGGCATGACGGCATGGGAGGGCATGGCGCGCCTCACCCGCGGGCAGATCCTGTCGCTGCGCGAGAAAGAGTTTGTCGAGGCGGCGCGGGCGATCGGGGCCAGCAACTGGCAGATCATGTTCCGGCACCTGTTGCCCAATGCCATCGGCCCACTGATCGTGTCGGAGACGCTGGCGATCCCCGGGTACATCAACACCGAGACCTTCCTGAGCTTCATCGGCCTGGGGGTGATGCCGCCGACGCCCTCGTGGGGCTCGATGATTGCCGATGGGGCGCTGGCGGTGCGGACCTACCCGCACCAGGTGTTGTTCCCGGGCATTGCGCTCTCCATCACCATGTTTGCCTTCAACTTTTTGGGCGATGGCCTGCGCGACGCCCTCGACCCGCGCATGCGTGGCACGAGCTGAGGCGGCCACCGCGAGGCGAGGAAAAAAGGGGGCGCCGGCGAAAGGCCGGCGCCCCCTCTTCGCTCGTGTGCGTCTATTCCCGGTGGCAGGCCACCCAATGGTCGGCGCCCACGTCGCGCCACGCAGGTTCCTCTTCTGCACAGATGTCCATCTTGACCGGGCAACGCGTGCGGAAGTGGCAGCCGCTGGGCGGGTTGGCCGGGCTGGGCACATCGCCCTGCAGGATGATGCGCTGGCGCTTCTCTTCCACCGCCGGGTCGGGGATGGGCACTGCCGAGAGCAGCGCTTTGGTGTAGGGGTGGAGCGGGTTGTTGTAGAGCTCGTCGCGGGTGGTGAGCTCTACAATCTTGCCCAAGTACATCACCGCCACACGGTCAGAGATGTGTCGCACTACCGACAGGTCGTGGGCGATGAAAAGGTAGGTCAGCCCGAACTTGCTCTGCAGCTCTTCCAAGAGGTTAATGATCTGTGCCTGGATCGACACATCCAGGGCCGAGATTGGCTCGTCGCAGACGATAAAGTCGGGCTGCACCGCGAGGGCGCGGGCCACGCCGATGCGTTGGCGCTGGCCGCCCGAGAACTCGTGGGGGTAGCGGTTCACAAAGTAGGGGTTCAGCCCCACCACTTCCAGGAGCTCCTGCACCTTCTCGCGGCGCTCTTTGCCCTTGAGGATATTGTGCACCTCAAGCGGCTCGCCAATGATGTTGCCCACCGTCATGCGCGGGTTCAGTGAGGCATAGGGGTCCTGGAAAATCATCTGCATGCGGCGGCGCATGCGGCGCAGCGCTTCACCTTTGAGGGTGGTCAACTCCACGCCATCGAATTTCACCTGGCCGCCGGTGGGCCGGTAGAGCTGCAGGATGGCGCGCCCCGTCGTCGACTTGCCGCATCCCGACTCGCCCACCAGCCCCAGCGTCTCGCCCTTGCGGATGGAAAAGTTGAGGCCATCCACCGCTTTGATGTCACCCACTCTGCGCTGGAAGATGATCCCTTGGGTGATCGGGAACCACATGCGCAGGTCGTTGACCTCTACCAGTGCCTGTTGCTGTGGCATATTGTTATCCCCTCCCTGCCGTCACATCGACCCAGCAGGCCACTTCGTGCCGGCGGCCCACACTCTCCAATGGCGGGTTCTCGTGTCTGCACCGCTCGATGGCGTAGGTGCAGCGCGCTTCAAACGGGCATCCCTTCGGCATCTGGATCAGATCGGGCGGCAAGCCCTCGATGGGCGTCAGCTTGGACTTGCGGGCGGCGTCGAGGCGAGGGATGGAGTGCAGGAGGCCCAGAGTGTAGGGATGCCGCGGGTCGGCATACAGGTCCTTGACATCGGCCTTTTCGATGATAAAGCCGGCGTACATGACCATCACCCGGTCGGCAAGGCCGGCCACTACGCCGAGATCATGGGTGATCCAGATGATTGCCATGCCCAGCTCCTGGCGCAAGCGCTTGACGATGTCGGTGATCTGGGCCTGAATGGTCACATCGAGGGCGGTGGTGGGCTCATCGGCGATGAGGAGCTGGGGGTTGCAGGAAAGCGCCATGGCGATCATCACGCGCTGGCGCATGCCGCCCGAGAACTGGTGGGGATAGTCGTCGATGCGTTCCGCAGCGCGAGGGATGTTGACCATCTCCAAAAGCTCGATGGTGCGCTTGCGGGCCTGCGCCTTGTCCATGCCCAGGTGCAACTGCAGCGCCTCTGATACCTGTTGGTTGATGGTCAAGACAGGGTTGAGCGAGGTCATCGGGTCCTGGAAGACCATGGCGATCTTGTTGCCGCGCACCTGCCGCATCTCGGCCTCGCTGATCTTCAGCAGGTCGCGGCCGCCAAAGATGACCTCGCCGCCGGCGATCTTGCCCGGTGGCTGGGGGATCAGGCGCATGATGGAGAGCACCCCCACGCTCTTGCCGCAGCCCGATTCGCCTACGATGCCCAGGGTCTCGCCCTCAGACAGATCGTAGCTGATGCCGTTCACGGCATTGACGACACCATCTTGGGTGAAGAACTGCGTCCTCAACCCTCTGACCTGCAACAGTGTCCCCATGAGTCCCTCCTCCTGCGACGAGGGAACTGGAGGAACTGGGGGAAGTGATGGAACTGAAGGGCATCGCCTGACAGCCTCTCAGTGCCTCAATTCCGTCAGTTCCGCCGGTTCCTTCAGGCCCCTACTTTCCTTGTGCCAAGTACACGTCCTTCAGCCAGGGCCGGAGCGCGGCACTGCTGACCACGCCCTTCACATAGGGCTTGATCAGCGTATAGTTCCTGCTGTGCCACAGCGGAATGCAGGCTGCATCGCCGACGATGGTCGCTTCGGCCTGCGCATAGAGCTGCATGCGCCGCTCGCCGTCCTGTTCCACGCGCGCCTCGGCCAGCCATTGATCCACCTGCGGGTTGTGATAGTTGGCATAGTTGTTCACGCTGTCGCTGTGGAACAGGATATCGACAAAGTTCTGCGGGTCGGGATAGTCAGCGATCCAGCCGGTCAGGTAAAAGCCGTAACGGTGCTGGTCGAGGTCGCGCAAAAAGTTGTTCCACGGCGTCTGTTGCACCTGGACCTGGACGCCCAGATTCGTGCTCAGCATGTCGACGATGGCTTCGACGGTGGGGGGCATCGTGCCGCCCTCACCACTGATATACAACACCACCTCGGGCAGGTCGGCTGCATCCTTGTACTTGGATTGGCGCAGGCTGGCCAGCGCGGCGTCGGGGTCGAACTCCAGGCCCTGCAAGCCTGCCTGATAGCCGGGGAAGCCCGGCGGCAGGATACCCACGGCAGGGGTGACCGTCTTCATCAGGACGACGTCTGCCAGCCGCTGGCGGTCGATGGCCTGAGCGAAGGCCCGACGCACGGCCGGATCATCAAACGGGGGGACCTGGGTGTTCATGCCCAGGTACTGCACGTCGAAGCTATCGGCGACCGTCAGCTCGGTGTGGAGAGGGTTCGACGGGTCCAGCACCCGTTCGATATCGTTGAGCCCCACATCGACCATGTCGAGCTGGTTGTTCTCGTACATCGTCATCGGCTCGCCGCCGGAGAGGACAAAGGTTACCCGATCGAGCTTGGGCGCGCCCCGGTAGTAATCGCTGTTGCGCTCGAGCACGATGCGCTGGCTATCCCTCTGAGCCAGCCGGAAGGGGCCCGAACCGTTGGGATGGGCCGTCCAGCCGGCGCCCTGGCTCACGTTGGCCCGATCGACCACAAAGGCCGTGGGGTAGGTCAGTTTGGCCAGGAAGTAGGCCTTGGGGGCATCGATGGTGAGCGACAGGGTATAGTCGTCGACGACGCGGAGGCCGCTGATCTCTTTGGCCTGGCCCTTCATCACCGCCACGGCGCCCTCGATGTCGTTGAGGTACACCATCGCCGGCTGCGAGGCCAATTCGGGCGAGCAGGCGCGCTCGAGAGAGTATTTGATATCGGCCGCGGTGATCGGCCGGCCATCTTGGAACTTGGCATCGTGGCGCAGGTAGAAGGTGTAGGTGCGTCCGTCCGGGCTGACCTGCCAGCGCTCGGCCAGGTCGGGCACCACCTGCAGGTCTTTGTCGAGGGTGACCAGGCCGCTAAAGATCTCGATGACGTAGGTCGATGAGGTGGAGTCGCTGACCAGCGCCGGGTCGAGGGTCACCGGCTCCTCGCCATAGAGCCTCAGCGCGCCGCTGCTCTGCGACGGCGCGCCCTGCACCTCGGGCTGGGGCGGAGGGACGCCCAGGTCCGGCCAGGCCAATCGTGCCCGGTTCCCCAGGGTTCGCCAGGCCAGCAAGCCGCAAGCTGCGCAGGCCAGGCTCAGCACGCACGCTGCCAGCACGATGCCCACGACCAGGAGCACCGTCCTGCGCTGCCTGACCTGGCCGCCGGCTGCTCCTGCAGGGTATGCGCTTGTGACTGGCAAAGGCTCTTTCGGTTCCACGGTTCGTGCAAGCCTTTTCTAGTGGGCGTTGCGTGGCCCCTGGGGCCGCCCGCATCTCCGCCGCTCCGGCCCGCGGGTGGGCGCTGGCCCGAGCGATAGGCGCATATTCTACACTGTTCCCCTCCAGAGTGGAAATGGAGGGGATGGCATGGATGGCCTCCCGAAGCGCTCTCCGCCGCCGACGTGCGGCCCGGCTCGAAGGGCAGGCGAGGGCGGTGGACGCGACTCGCCGGCCCCCTGCCTCAGCGCTTCATGCTCCACTTGTCGATGTGTTCATTGCCGAACGGCGAGTAGCTCCGCGCCACATACGGCTTGGTACACACCACGCGGGCCGAGTGGAACACCGGCACAATGGCGGCTTCATCGACACACAGGATCTTTTCGGCCTGCCCGTACATCTCGCGGCGCTGCTGCGCGTTGGTTGCGACCCGCGCTTCCTCCACCAGACGATCGAACTCGGCATTCTGCCAACGGATACGGTTGGCGCCTTTGGTGGAGTGAAAGTTCTGGAAGACCCAGTTGTCCTCATCGGGATAGTCAGACGTCCACACGCTGGAGAAGATCTGTGGCGTGTCTTCGCTGAGCGCTTTCAGGTAGACCCTGAGCTCGAGGTTGGCCAGCTTGACGTCGACGCCGAGCACATCGTGCCAGTTCTTCTGCGCGAACTCGGCCACCTGGCGGTGCAATTGGCTGGTGTAGTAGGCCAGCGTGATCTCGGGCAGCCCCTGGCCGCCGGGGTAGCCTGCGTCGGC
>Ga0123519_10002034_pt1 | contig 34468 bp, 27 predicted proteins | sample YelNatPaOPRAMG02_FD_87396 | JGI IMG/M metagenome (GOLD analysis project Ga0123519, IMG submission 87396) | Hot spring microbial communities from Yellowstone National Park - Yellowstone National Park OP-RAMG-02 (version 2) | ecosystem: Environmental > Aquatic > Thermal springs > Hot (42-90C) ... | reverse complement strand
GTGGCGATATGTATCTGTTTGCGATCTCAGATATGGATCTGCCCTGATGTCTTATAGAGGATATTATTGCCCCCATATCGTGTGGTCCGCCGATGAATACTGAACCTATTATTATCCACAGTAGTGCGGGTAGCCATCCGAAGACGATTCCGACTATTACCGGACCTACGATAGGACCTGCACCTACAATGGATGAGAAGTGATGCCCGAACAGGATTAACGGGTTGGTAGGTACATAATCTACATTGTCATTGATTGTATGAGATGGAGTAGGGTTCTTGTCATCTATCGAAAATAATCTTTTGAGGATTTTCCCACCGTAAAATCGGTAACTGAGATAAAAGATTATGATTACTATACAAAAGATTATGAAGAGCATTTCACTCATACCTCCTTAAAATTTCTTTTCAAGAAATTTATAATCTCATTCTCGTCTGCTATGCAGACTGCATTCATTCCACTCCTTTTTGCCCTCTCTACATTTGGGGACTGGTCATCGATGAATATAATCTCTGAGGTTTTCAAACCTACCTTATCCGCTACATATATGAATGTCTTTTCGTCCCGTTTCCCCATCTTGATGTGATATGAGTTGAATACATAGTCAAAGAATCTGAAAAATCGATACTTACTATCTAATCTGTCCAGCCAGTCTGTCTGGTCGGATAGTATCGCGGTTATTACCCCTCTGCCTCTAATCCTATCTACAATCTCGAGGATCGAATATCTGATTTTGAACGAGTTTAGAATCATATTTTCGAACTCTTCGTCTTTGATATCTATCTGGAAGAATCTCCTTATTTCGGTAAAGTACCTTTCCTGATTGCAGTCTCCTGTTATATATCCGCTCTCATAAATCAGGTCTGCGCACTTCTTGAAAAAAATATCTGATGCAATATTATATTTATCAGCAATCTTATGGAGGCCGTCCCTGTACCCCTCATCTGCAATTACCCCGCCAAAATCCATAAATAGTCCTTTATACATACTCACTACCTATGGTCTATGAAGTAGTACATACCTCTGCCCGGTTTGAATATCCACCTTGCAAAGAGCTCGTCCATAAAGGATTTTGCACCTCTTACAGATTCGTAGATATCCATACTGGATGCGAGATTGGCGGCTATTGCTGCCGAGAAATGGCAGCCTGTTCCGTGTACCTCCTTTGAAATTCTCTTGGAACTGATCTTGATAAATTCCTCACCGTCATAGAGAATATCGGTAGCATCGTCTTTCAGGTGTCCGCCTTTTACTACCACATATCTCGCACCCATATTGTGAATTCTTCTGGCTGCCTCCATCATCGACTCTGTATCCTTTACGATCATCTCGCAGATTACAGATGCCTCTCTCAGATTTGGGGTTACCACTGTGGATATGGGTATCATCTCCTTAATCAATGTCCGCACAGATATTGGATCCATTATGGAGGAGCCGGTTGATGAGACTATGATAGGATCGAGAACAATGGGTCCCGAAAATCCAATATCTCTTATAAACCTCGTAATAGAGATAATATTGGACTTGGAAGCCACCATACCAATCTTTATCGCATCGATGTGGAAGTCTGCAAACAGCAATTCGAGTTGTCTTATGACCATCGAACTGGAGATGGGGCTGACTACTGTAAGGTCCGTGGAGTTCTGTGCTGTGATTGCGGTTGTGACGCCAAAGCCATAGACTCCCATAGAAGAGAAGACCTTTATGTCGGAAAGTATTCCGGCACCGGCAGATGGGTCATATCCTGCGATTGATAGTGCAATCTTCATCTCTCCCTCGCTTTTTTGATGAAATATTTGAAAATAGACAAGTGCTCATATCTGTTCAATAGTGCCTCTGGGTGAAACTGCATACCTATAACGAGACTATCTGCATCGAGTTCTATCCCTTCTACCACCCCGTCCTCTGAAGTGGCGGATATCACGAAACAGTGCGGTATGGAATAGACTGCCTGATGATGTGTGGAGTTTACTCCCATAACTGTCTTTTTCGTGGCTCTATAAAGATGTGATGATTTGTCGATTCTTATCCTGTGTGCTATTTTGAAATATCCCTGTCTATGAATATCTGATCCCAATGCAGTCGGTATATCCTCTATCAGGTTACCCCCGAAGAGGACATTTATTAGTTGCATACCTCCGCAGATACCGAGGACGGGCTTGCCTCTGTCTATAGCGGATGAGGCTATCCTGAATTCAAAGTCCTGCCTCTCGATGAAATTTCGCTTTGGCAATTTACCGTGTTGATCGATAAAGTAAGGATGTATATCATCTCTCGAGCCGGAGATAATGATCGCATCGAGTCGATCGATTATGTCATCCACATCTATTGCTTTATTAAAGGGAATTATGAGTGGTGTTCCACCTGATTTGATTACCGCATCGGTATATGTCGATTTGATTCTGTAGGTAAGAAGATGAGGATATCTATCATCGTATCCGTCAGAGTAGTCCGAGGTAATTCCAATAATTGGTCTTTTCATACAATAAAATATTCCATCAGGGTGTCTTGCAGCACCTGAAACCTATTGTCCTGCTCGAAAAATCCGCCTTGACCGGTGGTGCATCATAGGCACACTTCGTATATAATTCGGTACCGTTGAGATAAGAACCTCCTCTCAGCCCCTTCTTCCCGTCGGGATAGTCCGTTGAATTCCACTCTTCGATATTTCCGCTCATATCGAATGCCCCATAAGGGCTCTTGCACTCCGAGTACTTTCCTGTTGGGAATACATTTCCGGGATTCGGGTCGTCAGAGCCATTGCAGGTAGCAGGATTGTAGGTGTTGCCATACGGATATGTATAACCCCCTGCGCCCTGACAGGCCGCTCTCCATTCATCGGCTGTACAGAGTCTCTTCCCCGCGGCTTTACACGCCTTGTCGGCCGTATTCCAGTCAACATCTGTCCAGGGCAATACACCGGACCTCGATGTGGCATAACTATTATTTGTGCCGGAGGATGTCTCTGTTGCGTCGGGTCTGCTTGCCTCGAACCTGTCTATGCAGAGGCAGAGTCCAACGGGCACCATATCGGCGGGGCAGGTGGCTACCCCATCGTCTATAATACTATTGCAATCATCGTCCTTTCTGTTACAGATCTCTTTTGAAGGTTGTGGGGGATTGTATCTCTTCCAGACTCCCTTTTCACAATATTCATACCCAATACCGCAGGGGGAGTTACAGAGATATGCATCGCTTCCCTGACACTCCCGATATAGTCCGTCGTCTGTCTCACCATTGCAGTCGTCGTCGATCCCGTTACACTCCTCGGGTATGGGCAATATGGCATCCTTGCAGGTTGTATCCCACTTGCCATTTATACACTCGTAATATCCCGCTTTGCATCTCCCCTCATTGAATCCACAGCTCATCTTAGAACCAGGGGTACAGCTACAATTCTCATCTATGAAGCCGTCGCAGTTGTTGTCCTTGCCGTCACATATCTCCACTCCATTGTTGGATGGGGTACACTGGTATTCGCAACCATCTCTTATATCCTTATTCAGATCCACAAAACCCTCTTTGCAACCCTTGAATATACACTTTGAATCGATGCATTCTGCGTAGGCATTATTATATTTGCACTCTTTGTGGCACATCCCGCAGTTGTTGATATCCTTTGATGTGTCGGTCTCGCATCCATTCTGGATATTCATATCGCAATTGGCAAAGGGCTTATTACAACTTACGAGGCTGCAGGTCGAAAACTGACAATCAGATACGGCATTGTCGAGTGAGCAGTTGTATCCACAGTACCCGCAATTATTCGTATCATTTCCTGTATATGCCTCACAACCGTCTTCGAATTTGTTATTGCAGTCAGCCCTACCATCTACACATCCATCTACCACACACTTCCCGGCTATGCATACTATAGAAGAAGGGTTGGCGTTCACATCGGATAATGACAGATGTTCCGAACACCTGTATCCGACAGAACCACAGTTGTCCGGGTCTTCGTTTATGTTGATAATGTCAGCAGTATCCTCGATATCAGAGAGATTTGAGGTGTCAGATAACTCATTTTCGTCTGTAGATTGAATGTCCGGCTCGAAAGTATCTTCTATGGTATTATCTGCTATGTCAGATTTATTTATATCCTGAATCGGGCTTGCATCGAAATCCTCTACAACACTAATTGCCTCTGTGCAGGAGGATGCGAATATCATTAGAGAAATAACTAAAAGGTTTTTAAAGACCGAGTTCATCGGATATCCCTTTCATAGAATCGAGTGCTATCGTAACAAACTCCTCGAGGCTAAGTCCAATCTCTTCACATTTCTTTATGTCATCCCTTCGGGCACCCGCTGCAAATCTCTTCTCTGAAAATCTGTTCAAGACGAATGTCGTATCGATCGATGCGAGTCTCTTTGTGGGGTGGATAAGAGCGGCCGAGATTATCAGTCCAGATAGTGGGTCCGATGCGAAGAGTGCCGTCTCCAGTCTGTTTTCGGGTTTCTTGTGCCCGGCGTGTGCAAGGACAGCATTTACAATTGACTCTTCATATCCTAAGTCCTTGAGCCACTGAGCCCCTACCTTCCCGTGCTGTGATGGGTCCTTCCCGTATTCGTCGATATCTATATCGTGCATAAGCCCGCTCATACCCCAGAGGTTTTCATCCTCATTGAATCTCCTTGCAAGCCCGCGCATAATTGCCTCGACCGCAAGCATATGCTTCAAGAGATTTTTGGTCTTTACCTTGGATCTCAGTATCTCGAGCGATTCTTCACGGCTCTTCATAGTCTTACCTCGCTTTATATATGTAATAGTGTGGAATTCTTTTCTTGAATGAAGTCTCTTCCTGTCTCACGAATTCGATAATATATCTCAATTGTTCCTGTTTATCAATCATTAATCTTATTTTGTCTGTGCCAAATAAAAGATCAATGGCTAACCTGTCCTTTATGAATTCGTATGGTTCGGTCCGCCATTCGAGTTTCTCGCCATAGAGCCTTCTTATGGTATGGAGTATAGAAATACCTGTGATGTATGGTGCAAATCTCTCCCTGTCTGTAATGTGTACGAATATTCCTCCACATATCCTGTTGGCAAATTTGTGAAACTTGGGCATAAAATATACGGGTCTGAAGAATACACCTCTCATCCGAGAGTTGTTCAACTCCTGTGCAAGCGAGAATGGCTCTATGAAGTCTGCCCCGAACACCTCGAAGGGCCTCGTTGTACCTCTCCCTTCGCTGATATTCGTTCCCTCGAAGAGACAGCCCATAGGATAGACATTGGCGGTGATTACTGATGGCATATTCGGGGACGGAGGTATGAAAGATGTCGTATAGTAATCGAGGTATCTCTTCCTGTCGTAGTTCTTCACTTTTATAATTTTGATCTCTATGTCGAGAGCCTCTGCCTCTCTGAAGAGTATCGCCAGTTCACCAATCGTAAGCGAGTGCCTTACGGGGATGTTGGATATTCCTACAAATGAGTGAAAATCCTTATCTACGCCATTCCCTTCTATCTGTGTGCCACCTATAGGGTTTGGTCTGTCGCAGATGATGAATCTGATCCCCTTCGAAGATGCCTTCCTCATAAATAGGAGCATAGTTGCAGCGAATGTGTAGAACCTCGTACCAATATCGACGAGGTCCACTACCACTGTGTCTATCTCTTTCAATGAATCCTCTTTTGGTGAGAGTGAATCTACAGAGTCCCCATAGAGGGAGATTACGGGTATGCCCCTGTAACTATTGAATTCATCCACCTGTATCATATCCTGAAATATCCCGTATAGCCCGTGCTCAGGTGAGAAGATGTATTTTAGCTCGATTCCTTTTCTGAGAAAGATATCTGCGATGTGCTCCAGCCTGCTATTTACGGATGCCTGATTGCACAAGAGGGCAATTCTTCTCCCTCTCGCGAGATAATCGGGAATTTCTTCGCTTAAGGTATCTACGCCTGTCTTCATCTTGCCGGATTGAATTCCATTTCGTAGACGAAGCTCTGCTTACTGCCCGATGGGAACTTCATCATCAGGGCATTTCCATATATGCATGCCTCCATTACGGGGTCATTGAGAGTATTCTTCTCGAAACCGGTCTCTATGACATTTCCATCATTGTCAAAGGCGATCTTTATTGCGACCTTCCCCTTCATCTTGGGTCTCTCCTTCAACAGCTCCTTATAGGACTTCAGGACATAATTTGAGAAGTTCTTCATCACCTGTTCGAGCGTCTTTCCGGAGATTGGGGTCTCTGTTATCTTGAACTTCTTCTTGAGTTCGTTCATCTCCGATTTGGCGTCATTGTCATCCGGTTTATCCTTGAGGGCAAGGATGAAATTCTCCATCGCCCTCTTGTAATCCTCTTTCTTCCTTGCAATCTTTCCGAGCCCTACATATATCTCAGCCGAATTTCCTTTGAGCTTTGCAACCGCCTTGTATTCCTCCTCTGACCTGTTCATATCCCCTCTCTTGAAGTATATCTTTGCGAGTTTCAGTCTGAACTCTGCATTGTCGGGCAATACCCTAATAGAATCCTCGAGGGCTTTTGCAAGCCTACCCTCTGCGTTTATCTTTTCGAGAATCGGGATGAGTTTCAGGTATACTCCTGCCTCGTTGGGCCACTGATCTACTATCTTCTCATAGATCCCGGCGGCATCTTCTATCTTGCCCATCTTCTCTGCAGTCATCGCCAGATTGAGCATAGCCTCTTTGCTCGAGGCTCTTACATCCACTGCTGCCTTGTATTCGTTGTAGGATTCCTCTGATTTGCCGGATTTCTCGTATATTGTTCCAAGGTAGAAGTGGGGTGTGTACTGCTTATCGTCGATAGAATTGGATTTCTTGAAGTACTTCTCTGCCTCATCGTATTTCTCGAGCCCGGCGAGAACAAGTCCGTAAAGGTTCAGGACAACGATACTATCCTGATATTTTGGTTCTATCTTGTTCAGTGTCTCCAGTGCCTTCTCGAAATCACCCTTCTTGTAATAATAAAATGAGAAGAAGTAGTTTATCAGAAAGTGATTTGGTGCCGCCTGTGCCGCCTTATTCAGATTCTTCTCAGCCTTATCATAGACCTTCCACTCCGTTTCAATGATACCCTTTCCGAGATAACCATAGTATTTCTCGGGGTCCTTTGTTACTATCTGGTTGAATATACCCCACGCCTCCTCTTTGTTCTTCAGGGTCAATGCGTAATAGAACATAATATCCATCGCCTCAGGGGACTTCTTCAATTCTGCCATAAAACCCTCGAACATCTGCTGCTGTCTCCCCTTGTCTATACCAGTGAGTATCTCGACTATCTGCTTTATGAAGTTTTCATCGAATACCTTCTCCTGATCTACCACCTGTGGTTTCTCCTCCTGAATTGGGGCACAGGAAATAATCATTAAAATTGTAAAGATGCCAAGCAACCTGATTTTCATACTCAATAGCCTCCTGATAAATTAATACCAAATCCTCCTCCTTCCTATCACAAAATCGGATTTTTGTCACATATTTGTTGAAATGTTTGAAAAAGTTATAGTAATTTACATTTGACTACATTGCTGTTTTATTCTATAAAGGATACCAATTTATGGACTTGATAATAACAAATGCAAATATACTCACGCTGGATGATGAGGATAGAATATTATTCGGTTCTGTGCTTGTAGAGGATGGGATTATAAAGGAGATAGGGAGGGTTCGTACAGATAACAAGAAGAAGGTCTATCGTGTTCTGGATGCGGAGGGTGCGTTTCTCCTTCCGGGCTTCGTTCAGACACATGTCCACACAGGACAGACCCTTTTTAGGGGTATGGCAGATGATGTAGAGTTGCTCGATTGGTTGAACAAGTATATATGGCCACTGGAGGCGGCTCACAACGAAAGGTCCGTCTACGAGAGTGCAAGGCTCTCCATCCTCGAGATGATTGCCTCGGGTACCACTACATTCTTGGATATTGGGCTTGTGCACAATACGGAGTCGATATTGAGGGCGTTGAGTGAGTCGGGTGCGAGGGGTGTCATATGCAAGATGCTTATGGATGGAGATGGAATTCCCAAAGGACTTGCACAGGACAATAGTGAGTCTCTATCAGAGATTCGATTCTTGAAGGAGAAGTATCACAGAGGCTGCAATGGGCGGATAATGATAGGTGTCGGTCCGAGATTTGCCCTCTCGTCCCGGGAGAGGTCTCTCGTTGAGGCGGCAGAATTTGCGAGAGGAGAGGGACTGATTATTACTACACACAGTTCGGAGAATATCAAAGAGGTCCTCTCGATCAGGGATAGATTTGGGCTTTCCAATATCGCTTTTTTGAATAAGTGCGGTGTACTCGGAGAGAATTCGGTGATTGCCCATTGTATATGGCTCGAGCCATCGGATTTAGAGATTCTGAAGGATAGCGGCACTTCAGTGGCTCATTGCCCCTCCGCGAATCTGAAGCTTGCCTCTGGTTTTGCAAGGGTGCCGGAGATGTTGAAATACGGTATAGAGGTTACACTCGGGGCAGATGGTGCGCCCTGTAATAATAATCTGAATATGTTCAACGAACTGAGACTCGCGGCACTCATCCACAAGCCCAGAACGGGTCCTGTCAATATGAATGCAAAGACAGTGCTCAGAATGGCAACCATCGGTGGAGCAAGGGCTCTGGGGCTCGATTCGGAAATAGGCTCTATAGAGATTGGAAAGAGGGCGGACCTGATCGTCGTCAACAATAGAGGCATTCATACGAATCCAGTAGACAACATTTATTCTACGATAGTATACTCTTCTATGGGCTCGGATGTGTCGTGTGTTGTAGTGGATGGGAATATAATTTATCAGAACGGAACACACTATCTATGGGACCTCGACGAGATTGTCAGAAAGTCGAATGAAGAGAAAGGTAGATTGCTGAAGAGGCTGTAGTATGTTAGGGCAGAGATTTGGAAAGTACATACTCATCAGGAAGCTTGCAACGGGCGGAATGGCGGATATCTATCTTGCCCGTCAGGAGGGAGTGGAGGGATTCCAGAAGGATATAGTCATAAAAAAGATAAGACCCGAGATCGGGCAGAAACAGGAATTCGTGCAGATGTTCTTGAATGAGGCGAAACTCGCTGCAATGCTCACACACCCAAATATCTGTCAGATATTCGACCTTGGTAAGATAGCCGATTCATATTTCATCGCTATGGAGTACATTGCGGGCAGGGATATGAATCGAATAATCAATACCTCTGCGAAGAGAGGGATACCATTTCCGATGGAGTATGCCCTCAAGATTGCCTCTAATGTCTGTGAGGGGCTCTATTATGCCCATTCCAAGGTGGATTACAACGGAAATCCACTCAATATCGTGCATAGAGATGTTACCCCCGAAAATATTATGGTGAGCTGGGATGGGGCAGTCAAGATTCTGGACTTTGGGATAGCAAAGGCAACAAATCTCGTCTCTACTGATAGGGAGGGAGAGGTAAAGGGTAAACTCAGTTATATTTCACCCGAACAGTTACAGGGCAGGGAGGCTGACCAACGCTCTGACATATTCTCACTCGGTGTAGTCCTCTACGAGTGGATTACTGGTTATAAACTCTTCAGGGGTGAGACGGATGAGGCGGTTATAAAATCTATTACAGAGGGCAAGATCTATCCACCGAGCTTCTTCAAGCCCGATTTGCCCAAGCAGGTGGAGAAGATACTTATGTCTGCTCTCGAGAAAGACCCGGATAAGAGATACAAGAATGCGTGGGATATGCAGTTCGAGATAGACTCGTTTCTGAGTCAGCACGAATTTACTCCATCCAATGTTCACCTCTCCAATTTTATAAAGCAGTTGTTCAAGGAGGAGATAGAGAAGGAGCGCAAGATTACTGGCAAGAAGATAATTGCCGTTCCTCCCCCTCTGCCCGGCAGCAAGAGTCCTCACAAGGTGGTTCAGACTACTGGACGGCAGGTTCAGATAAATCTGCCAGAGGATATATTCGTTACACTCTCACAGATAGCCCAGAAGAACGATATGAATGTATCCAATATCATCGAAGAGATAGTAAAGTTCTATCTTAAATTCAAATAAGAAGGAGTTGCCTATGAATGAGATTGAACACCGTTATGAAGAGAATGTTCATATAATAGATTCTCCTCTCCTGTTCGATCTTGTGGCAAGATTCTCGAGGCCCGAGACTATCCAACCCGAGGCAAATCGTCTGTTGAGATATACATATAACGAGCTTTTGAGATATATCGTGGATGTAGAATTTCCCAAGACACGGATAGATTACCCCACCCGGATGAAGAAGTACACCTCTCGGGGTATAATCAGAGGTATGGGTATAAAGAGAGATACCAAGACAGTTATTGTGAGTATTCTACGAGCAGGCTCTATCCCATCACAGCTCTTCTTCGATCTGCTCTGCTGGTTTATCAATCCTGAGTATATCAGACAGGATTTCATCTCCTCTGCAAGGATAGTAAACAAGAGAGGCAAAGTAATAGGGGCATCCATAAATACAGTAAAGGTCGGTGGAGATGTGAGTGATGCGATGGTACTTATACCGGACCCTATGGGTGCTACGGCCTCTACACTGATAAAGGTATTGGATGAGTATATGAAGAAGACCAGGAGGTCTCCAAAGAAGATAATCACTGCTCATCTGATTATCACTCCCGAATTCATAAAGAATCTGCATAGCAAATATCCCGAGGTAGTAATCTACTCCCTCAGGCTCGATAGAGGGCTCTCGAGTGAGGATGTCCTCAAATCTATCCCCGGCACATACAAGGATAAGGAGAGAGGTCTCAACGACAATCAGTATATCGTGCCGGGTGCAGGTGGGGTAGGGGAGATAATAAACAATTCTTTTGTATAAAAGAGGCATTTATGAAGGAATTCAAGGTTTTGATAAGCGAGAAGGATATCAGGAGACGAATAAAGAGCCTCGCCTCCAGAATAAACAGGGATTATAAAAACGAACATCTCTATATAATCGGTATATTGAATGGATGCTATATGTTTCTATCGGATCTGGCGAGGGAGCTCAAGATGCCCTGCACGGTAGATTTTATGAGGGTCTCGAGCTATGGAAATGCCACCGAGACGAGTGGTGTGGTCAGGATAATTATGGATGTGTCAGAGTCTCTCACAGGGAAGAATGTACTGATTGTGGAGGATATTATCGATACGGGCCTCACGATGGATTACTTGCTACGCACCATAAAACAGAAGAATCCAAAATCGGTCAGAATATGTACCCTTTTGCATAAGAAGGTAAAGACCAAAATCGAGGTGCCTATAGACTATTGTGGATTCGAGGTCCCTGATAAGTTTGTCGTTGGGTATGGACTCGACTACAACAATATGTATCGAAATCTTAATTACATAGGTTATAAATAGAGAGGGTATTATGGAAGGTAGTGAAAACGGGAATAAAGAGGAAGTTGCAGCGGCTGATACCAACAATACGGCAAATCACAAGAATAGCGGTGTCCCTATCTGGATATGGATTCTAATCATAATACTCGTATTGATCTGTGTCTATTTCCTGTCATTGATCAATAGCAAGAAATTCCTGATAACAGAAAAGAACGGCTATCTTATAGTAAAGAAGGGGCTGTTTCTGCCATACGGATTCTCTGAATATATACCGCAGGATATAGTAAAGAGAGAGGCCTATTCACCCCTCAAGATACCATCGGGTGAGAGTGTAAGCACAATCGAGGTAGATAAGGGTGAACTCGATATTGCCTTGTTCAAGGTGATCTCCAACTGGGTAGAGAAGTATTTGAAGGAAGAGAAGGAGGAGGATATCAAGGCAGCGGGTCTCTATATAGACAGACTGATGAAGCTCAATGTCTCTCCAGACGACTTCGAGAGATTCTCCCGCCTGAAGGGGGAGTTGATCTTCAAACAGGCAAAATTCAGCTTCAATATGGGTCTCGATCTGATAAAGCAATCAAAAGATAAGATAAAGGGCATAAAGAATCCTAACCCGGAGTTCAGGGCTGATATGGATGAATTGTTATCGAAGATAGATAATATCGAAAAGGTGCTGAACCCCGATTATACCCTGATCAGTAGGCAGGATATAGATAAGATGAGGGAGGATCTCAAAAAGGAGTGTATCAACTCCTGTGTCAAGGCGGCTATCGAGCAGCCACCTGCGGATGCTACAAAAAATGAACAACCTTCTACTCAGACAGAAAAGCCTGATGGCAAATAGGATTCTCCTGCTTTTGATATTTGGTTTGATGCTGTTCATAAGCTGCAAACCTGAAAATAGGGCTGAAATGCCCAAAGGGCGTGTGAGAGCGGATATCGAGCAGGTGTATACGAGGGCATACAAATTTTTGGGTTTTAAGGAATACGAGGTTGCATTCGGTGAACTGGAAAATCTCCTTCCCCTATATAATGAGTCAGAGCTCGAGAGATTGGATTTGCAAAATCTGTTTGCCCGATACATAATCGAGGGTGAGGATAGTCTCGAGAATATAATAAAGAATTATGTAAGGCTTTTCGATTTCTTCAAATCATCTGATGCAGAGGCTATATATCAGATGATTATGTATCGCTCCTCTTTGAATTCCGATATGGAAAAGGCCGCTCTGATAGTGGCCTCTCAGGCTGATAAGGGGGTGTCGGATGCGGGTATTTACTTTTTTCTCGCAAATACATTCTATAATTTGAAGTTGAAGGATAAGGCAAACGAGTACCTCGACTGTCTGATAGGCATTGCCCCGAATCACCCTGCCACCTCGTATCTGCTCTTTAAGTTCAGAGGCAAGAGGCCCGAGTACAGGGCACAATCGGTATATTCTCTCAGGAATATGTTCTATAACGATAAATCCTTGGCAAATCTCGATACTGTTGCATCCAACTTCCATATCCCTTCTATGATGAATAAGGAGTGGAGGGATATAGGATGGGCCCTCTTGAAGAGCAGGGATTATGGACTGAGACAGATTGCATATTCTGAGATACCGATATTCTTTGCAAGGGAGAAGGACTCCGAAACCCTATATGAACTCTTGAAGGAGGCAATTAGAGAGGAGGACTATACTCTATTCAGACTTGCCTCGAGGTCTCTTCTCTATGTCCATCCAGAGCCACAATCTGTGGTGGGAAGACTCAAGAATGAGTTTTCGGATCATCCGTATATATTTACGCTGTATGCAAAGTATCTCTTGAATCTGAGTCAGGATAATCTTAAAGAGGCGACAGAGTGGTATATAAAGGCTCTCGAGAGACAGAACAATCTGGAGATATTCTTCGAGGCGGTAGAGCTGTTCAAGAGGACATCGGAGTTTTTCAAGTTGAAGGCTTTTGCAGAGGAGCTGCTCTTTATGTATCCCTACTATCCCGAACTCTATAAGATATATTCTGATATGTCTGGTGGTGAGATAGACAGAGATAAATTGATGCGTTATTTTGAGCATCTCCCTGTATCTGTGGAGAGATATTCCCTGTTTTCGTATCTCGTCGATGGGTCGGGTGAAAAGGAGAGAATCCTCCTCGATGGGTTGCGTGTGTTTAATTCTGACTGCAGACTTGTGATACAGCTCTTGAATCTCTATCGGGATTGCCAATTCAAGAGATTCCCCGAGATTCATAGAAGTACACTCAAGGATATCGTAAGTCAGGATGATCTGAATCGCTGTCTTATTTATCTGAAGAGTGAAGATAGAGATAGGTTTGCCTCTATGATAAAGAGCGGAAAGAGGGAAGGTTGTAGTGAAAATTAATCTATTATCATCGATGCCGATATTTCTTTCCCTATTCCTTTTTGATTGTAGTTATGATAGAGTGAAGGCGGAGAATATGAGGGGTGAGAATCTGATGATCTTAAATGATGTTCTGATAAGAGATATCGAGAATGGGCAGGAGAGGATGAAGATTCATTCCCGAAAGCTCGAATACAACAGGGACAACTCTAATGTATTGATGAGGGAGGGGAGAATAGATACAAAGGTCAAGACGGGTAGAATAGAGGGTCTGCTCGATATGACATTCGGAGAGGCTATGTATAATTTTACAGATGGGAGTATTCTCATAGATAAGATTGGTGGATTATTCGTTGACAGGAATGTCAAAATCGAGGCTGATAGGATATGGTTGAATGTAGAGAAAGGGGATATAAGAATAGATAGGGCTGTGAGGGTGACAGGCAATAATTTTGATTTTTCAGGTGATGGATTTGTCGGGAATATAAGAGAGGGTGTCTATGCTTTTGACAATGGCATAGTTGCAAGGATTTTCTAATATGATGGTTTTGGGAAAAATATTGATAGCATTATTGCTGCTTCAAAATCAGGATGCGAGACCAATAAAAGACAGGATTAAGGAGGATAAATCTCCAATAGTAATCAAGGCAAAGCACCTCAAGATAGAAAATCAGAACAGAAAAGCCACATTTACGGAAGATGTGCTGGCAACCAAATCAGATATGAAGATGACCTGCGATGTGCTCGTTGCATTTTACAGTGAGAGTGGAAGTATCGATAAATTTGAGTGTAATGGCAATGTGAAGTTGGAGATGAGCAATAGGCAGGCATTTTCGAAGAAGGCGGTATATGACAACCTGAAGTCTATGATTACAATGACGGGGGAACCATACTATACAGATGGAGATAACAAATTCTGGGGAGAGGTGGTAGAGTATGATGTCGAGAGGGACGAGATAAATGTAAAAAATATCAAGGCGGTAGTTAAGATAAAAGAGGATAGAGATAAGAAGGAGGGGAAAGGGAAGAAGTAGGAGGAGGGACGGGTAAAGGGAGAGGGACTGAAAATTTTGATGTTGAAAATAGAGAAAATTTGATTTAAGCAGGGAATACGAGAGGGGATAGATGATTTTCTTAAATGGAAAGAAGATAAGACTGAGGAGTGTGATACTTATTTGCGTAGTTCTGTTCCTAATTCCTATACTCCTTGTCCTGAAATACTATCAGTATAGAGAACAGAAGAGCGAGATAATGTCCAATTTTGAATCTCTGAGACAGATTACCGAGAATAATATCATCTCGTCTGTAAAGATGACAGATTATGCATATCACATAATCGAAGAGGCTGTAAGACCAAACCTCAATAAATTCTTAATGGATCTGGAGAAGAAATATGAGAAGAATGGGGACATCTCCTCTATAGACCTCGAGGCATTCAGAGATGGTCTTGACTTCGAATTCAAAGAGAGTCTCGACTTTTATATAATCGATTCCAATAATGTGATTGTAAAGACTACTTACTCTACTGATTTGGGTCTCGATTTCAAGAGATTCCCTGATATGGCAGAATTTTTTGATAGGATCAGAAATGGCAGGGCATTTGTACTCGACAGGTTGACTGTTGAGACCCTCACGGGCAGATACAGGATATTTGCATACCTTCCAACATATGATCATAAATATATTCTCGAAGTGGGTTGTAAACTCTATCAGTATAGGGATATACTGGATATGTATAATTTTATGAGGATTACCGATAGCATAAAAGATGTAAATCCTCTGCTTGAATATGTCAGGATATACGATAGACACGGGCATATTTTCGGGAACCCCGACTATATACCTTCCCCGGAGTTCAAGGAGAAGATATTCAAGATATTCTATGAACGCAAGGGGACGAGATTCAATTTTGACAGTGATGATAGATATTTCATTTTTGTAAATTTGAAGGATGATAGATACCCAACCGATTCGAGTAAGATCGTAGAGATCAAGTACAGGACATATCTCTTCAAAGACAAGATAAATAGAGCCCTTATAGATGTGGTCCTGAATGGCTTTTTGTTGTTCTTTATCTCTCTATTTGTTGCCTATGTTGTTGCCTATCTGATCGATACGCCACTCTCAAAGATAATTGGCGAGATAAATGATATATCCAAGGGAGAGCTTAATAAGAAGATTGAGTCTTCACGAATAGTGGAGCTGGATATTCTATCTGCTAATATCAACCGGATGGTAGACAGCCTGAAAGAGAAGATCGAGGAGATAAAGAGACAGGAAGAGGAGAACAGGAGACTCGAGGTGCAACTGAGACAGTCCCAGAAGATGGAGGCTGTGGGTCTGCTCGCGGGCGGGATTGCTCACGACTTCAACAATATTATGTCGGCAATACTCGGTTATACAAATCTCTTGCAGATGCAGTTTGCAAAGGATAAGGATGTAAAGAATAAACTCGACCAGATTGTATCGGCAATCGAGAGAGGCACAAGGCTCATCAGGGTACTCCTCACATTCAGTAAGAGGCAGTCTGTCAATATGAAGATTCTCGACCTCAACGAAGTGATATCTGGTATAAGCAAATTGCTAAGAAGGCTTATCGGTGAGGATATAAGATTGAATCTCAAGTTTTGTAGAGAGACAGCGAGTGTTATGGCAGACATAACGAGTATAGAGCAGGTGATAATGAATTTGGTAACAAACGCAAGAGATGCGATGCAGCAGGGTGGTGATTTGGATATAAGTATTGATATAGTAGAGATTGATTTGGATATTGCAAATATGCATAATGTCTCAAAGGGCAGGTATGTCAAACTTAGTGTTGCAGATACAGGTAAGGGTATAGAGTCGGAGATTTTGGATAAGATATTCGATCCATTCTTTACCACAAAAGAGATAGGAAGGGGAACCGGGTTGGGGCTCTCTGTAGTCTACTCTATTGTAAATCAGCACAATGGGTTTATCGAAGTTAGGTCGGAGGTAGGGAAGGGTACTGCATTCGATATATATCTGCCTTATTGTGAAGAGACCGAGAGGAGCGTCGAAACGGATATCAAGGAGGAGTTTATAGAGGGTGGGAGTGAGACGATTCTGCTGGTTGAAGATGACACGGATATCAGAAATAGTCTGCGATACATTCTCGAGAGATATGGATATAAGGTGATCGAAGCGAAGGATGGGCTGGAGGGCATAGATGTCTTTAAGAAAAATAGTGATAGGATAGATTGTATTCTCTCTGATGTAGTGATGCCGGGATTGAGTGGTGTAAAGATGTATGATGAGATATCCAAAATTAAAGATAGCGTGAAGATTGTTTTTATGAGCGGCTATAGTGAAGAGATACTCGAACAGCGGGTGAGCAGGCATCTGGATATACTCTTTAAACCAGTCCAACCTTCTATACTTTTAAAGAGAATAAGAGAAGTTCTCAACTCCTGAGATAGGAATATTCATAGCAAAATATTAAAAGGTGTTATCGCAGGAGGCGATAGTTACTTTTCACCGTATACCGTAGGAGGTGCCAGTTACTTCTGAGCCCTCGAAGCAGAGCTAACCTATTGATATTATTGGTTATTTTAGCATTAGTGCCAATTACAAATTCTATTCAGATTCTACAAAATTATCCCCAAATTCTCCTCAAGTTTTGCCAATTTTCGCAATTCCGGTCCAACCATTCTCTTCTTCCTGTTTTATATCTATTTACAATCTGCTGAAATAATATTCGACAAATATCCTACTAATACCATAGATTATATGGAAATAACTGATCAAAACACACCCTATACCACTGAAAAAGTGTTATGAAAAAGTGTCAGATAGATTATGTAACATATTGATATTATTGGTAAAATTCATTTCCACCCGCTATTTGGTGTCAGGTACAATTTCACCCAATTTCACCCTAATTTTGCTACTTTTCTTAGCCTACTAATAGGGTTTATAGAAGAATTGTTAAATTACAAAATAATATGATATTTATTAGTTTTTACGACTGATTGTTTTAATATATCCGATATCTCCTGTCTTTATCCCTGATGCATTTGCCTCATCTGTATCAATATGCATTGCAAGTCTGAAATTCTTATCTACTCTTACTAATACATCCTCGAAGGTTATAGACCTCTCACTCTCAATCATTACCTGAACATAGTCTTTGTCTCTTATTCCGAATCTCATAGCATCTTCAATAGACATATGAACATGTCTTAAGGCAAGGATAACGCCCTTATCGATGGTAATGGTTCCAGTAGGTCCCTCTATGGTAATACCCGGTGTCCCCTCTATATCCCCTGATGCCCTAATAGGTGCCTGAATACCGAGTTTGAATTCCTCTGTCATTGCTATCTCTACCTGTGTTTTGTCTCTCTCGGGCCCAAGTATCCTTACATTATCGATCCTCCCTTTTGGACCGATTAGATTGACCTTCTCCTTACAGGCAAACTGCCCCGGCTGAGATAATTCGTGGTCGACGGTTAGACGATAGTCTTTCCCGAATAGTCTCTCTACATCTGCTCTCGACAGGTGAATATGGTGCGCAGAAACCTCGACGGGTATGGGTATGGGTTTGATATTGCTGATCTCCTTAGAGATTTCGAAATTCTTGATGGCAATCAGACTCTCTCTTGCTATCATAAACTCTTCATCTGTTGGGACTATCAGGACCTTTACCTTCGAATTATTGCTCGATATATCGCATATCTCTTTGAATCCTGGTGCATTCCTGTTCTTTTCTTCATCAATCTCTATTCCCATAAACTCCATACCCTGAGTTGCGAGGCTTCTTACCAGAGATGAACCCTGTCCAATACCTCCGGTAAAAACTATTACATCTATTCCTCCCATTGCAGCAATATATGCCCCTATGTATTTTCGTATCCGATAAGCAAATGCCTTGATTGCAATCAATGCTCTGTAGTTGGATTCACCCGCTGCCTTTTCTATCTCTCTCATATCATTGGAAATACCCGATATTCCTCTCAGCCCGGAGAATTTGTTTATTATCTTGTCGAGTTGATTGTAGTCCATATTCTCATTTCTCATAATGTGGATTAGAACACCCGGGTCGATATCTCCACACCTCGTGCCCATTATCAATCCCTCTGCTGGTGTGAAGCCCATACTTGTATCTATAGCCCTCCCGTGGTCGATTGCACAGATAGATGCACCATTTCCAAGATGGCAGGTTATTATCGAGAGAGAAGAATATTTCCTTTTGAGATATTCGGAGGCTTTCAGTGAGACATAAGAGTGGGATGTCCCGTGAAAGCCGTATCTCCTTATCTTTTTATCGGAATAATATTCATAGGGGAGGGCATATAAATATGCAAAGGGTGGCATTGTCTGATGGAATGCAGTATCGAATACAGCTATCTGCACTGCCTTTTTGAATAGTTGCTTTGCCTCTCTAATCCCGATGAGATTCACAGGGTTATGAAGTGGGGCGAATAGAGAAGCCTTTTCTATCTCATTCTCAACATCCTCTGTGATTACTGTTGGGGAATTGTATCTCTCTCCACCGTGGACTACCCTGTGCCCGACTATGTCTATTTCAGAGGTGTCTCTAAGGATCTTGAATTTTTCTGACATAAGTATCTTGATAACCTCGAGAAATGCCTCTTTATGGTCTTTTGCTGAGATCTTTTCTATTGACTCTTCATCTTTATAAGAGAATTTATGTACAGGTTGGCTCTCTCCAATCCTCTCAACTATCCCTTTGAACGGTTCTTCTGGATTATATGTGTCGTAATATGCATATTTCAACGAGGATGACCCGCAATTAATCACCAATATCTGTTTTCTCTTCTCCGAGGATAGGCTCAAAAACCCGCTCGAAAAACCACTTTCTTTCGTCTGTGTATTGCTTATTTCGGAGACTCTCTTTAGTATAAGGCGGGATAGATATGAGATGGCAGTAGGTTCTGTTATGAGCATCTTGGAAAATATATCCCGAGGTATCAGCACTACCTCAGAGTGAGTATTCCCCACTACATTTGCAACTGATTTTTCATTGGTCATTAGAGAGATCTCACCAAATATCTCGAATGGTCCAAGACTTGCTATTTTTCTCTTGCTCCCATCATTCTCTACCTTTACTATGTTTACTCCACCCGATATGACAATCCCTAAATATCTACCGCCCGCTTCCTCTTCTATTACAGATTCATTCTCCTCCACCTTTACGATCTTCGAACCAGCAAGTATCTGTCCTATCTTCTCTAAAGGGAAATCTTTGAATAGCTCTACCCTGTTGCTTAAGATTTGAATCAACTCCTCTTGAGAATTCATTGATATCCTCCTTGTAAAGGTACGGAATAAGGCTAAGCTTATTACAACCTATCAGTTTATCAAGCATTTTCAGATGGATTTAATAATAATTCCAGTTAATGAAGCAAAATTCAAGTAGCGAATGTCTTTATGGCTTTGTCGATTGCCCATTTGTAAATTTCAGGATTGTTGATACATTCTAACTTCATAATCTTAAGATTCTTCTTATGTTTCTTTCTGATGAGGTGCCAGTTACTTTTTTCCTTTAACCTATTGATATTATTGGTATTTTTGTCTATATTCCTCAGAAAGTGTCAGGTAGAATTTGAGGTTGAATCTGCTCGAAATCTTATCGATTTTTATATTGCTTTCGACAACAAATAATGACTTGTTTCGAGCCAATCCTCACTGGAATTCCATTATTGTTGAACGGATTACGATTTTCTGTTAATAGGGTTGGATATGAATGACTATTTTGATTTCATCTTTCCGCATAGATGCATAGTATGTAAAGGACTGATAGAAGGGAAAGTGGAGGATTCACTACCGCTCTGTGATTTATGTAAGGAATCAATTGAGGAGAGGGGAGATAATTTTTGCCCCTCTTGTGGTGTCAGGCACGCAGGGAATACAGGAGAATCCAAATGTTCTGAGTGTATCAAAAATCCCCATCCATTTGATAGGGTAATATATCGATATGTATATGGTGGTGCAGTGACTGATATTATTACTTCATTTAAATATCATCACAATTTGTGGGCGGGGAGGTTGCTTGTCAATTCATCTATAGGTTTTTTAAGGGATGAAATACTCAAGAACGAGGTAGAATTGATTGTGCCTGTTCCGCTTCACTTCATAAAGTATTTTATGAGGGCATTTTCACCAACAGCCTTTATATCGACTGCACTATCTGACTATTTAGGAATTCCTGTAAAATATGATATCCTGAAAAAATCTCACTTTACAAAGGCACAAGTAGGGCTGAGCAGAGTTGAGAGGCTTAAAAATTTGAGGGGATCGATAGAGATTAGAAAATCCAGATTGGAGTACATTATAGATAAGAAGATCTTGCTGGTTGACGATGTATATACAACGGGCGCAACAGCATCGATCTGTACCGAATTACTCTTGAAGAGCGGGGCAAAATCTGTGAGTATATTTGTCCTCGCAAGAGGGGAGTAGATGGGTGCAGGCATTGGCACAGAGGTATAGTTTGAGGTACGGGTAGAAGTGAAGGTCGAGAAAATCTAATATTTTTATTCATTTTATATTCGTAACTGTAGTTTTACCTAAGCTTCAAAAAATGCATTTGCCCTCTTGTTTTTTTCTCTTTGATGCTTAAATTATGATTAAGAAAATCTGAGGGGAAAGAAGATGTAAAGGTATGAATATCAACAAGTTTACCATTAAGACTCAGGAGGCATTGTACAGTGCTCAGGAGATGGCAAAGGAGCGGGGAAATTCGGAGCTTGAGGTAGAGCACCTGCTACTGAGCCTTTTGAATCAGGAGGATAGTGTAATAGTACCTATCCTGCAGAAGATTGGTATCAGCGTAGATGCCGTAAAGGTTTATCTGGATAGGAGGATAGCGGCTCTACCTGTGGTTGAGGGGAGTATCGATCTGTATCTGTCGAGGAGATTGAACCGCTTATTTGATATTGCGGCAAAGGAGATGAAGGGGCTCAAGGATGAATATATATCCTCAGAGCATATAATACTTGCAGTTTTGAGTGACGACTTCAAGGATGAGCTCTCGGATGGATTGAAGAAGATGGGGTTGAACAGGGATGTTATACTTAAATCCCTTGTAGAAATCAGAGGCAATCAGAGGGTTACGGACCAGGATGCTGAATCCAAATACAATGTCCTGAAAAAGTTTACAAGGGATTTGACCGAGGAGGCAAGGAAGGGGAAGTTGGACCCCGTAATAGGTAGAGACGATGAGATTCGAAGAGTGATGCAGGTCCTGTCGAGACGAACAAAGAATAATCCTGTACTTATTGGAGAACCGGGAGTTGGTAAGACGGCAATTGTCGAGGGGCTTGCACAAAGGATTGTGAATGGTGATGTACCCGACACCTTAAAGGACAGGATACTCCTCGCCCTCGATCTGGGCTCCTTGATCGCAGGTACGAAGTATAGAGGAGAGTTCGAGGACAGGATGAAGGCGCTCTTGAAGGAGGTTCAGACCAGGGAAGGGGAGATAATACTCTTTATAGATGAACTTCACACACTCGTTGGTGCGGGTGCGGCAGAGGGTGCAATGGATGCCTCTAATATGTTGAAACCTATGCTTGCAAGGGGTGAATTGCACTGCATCGGGGCTACTACATTGAATGAATACAGGAAGCATATTGAGAAGGACGCCGCCCTCGAGAGGAGGTTTCAACCGGTGCTTGTCAATCCGCCCGATGTGGAACAGACCATTGCTATACTGAGAGGACTCAAGGAGAAGTATGAGATTCATCACGGTGTAAAGATTCAGGATTCTGCGTTGATTGCTGCTGCAACGCTTTCCAACAGGTATATATCGGACAGGTTTTTGCCTGATAAGGCGATCGACCTTGTAGATGAGGCGATGAGCAGGAGAAAGATAGAGATAGAATCGATGCCGTTCGACATTGACTATGTGGAGCGGAAGATAATTCAGTTGAAGATAGAAAAACAGGCTCTGACGAAGGATGATTCAAAGGAGGCAAAGGAGAGATTGGCAGAGCTCGATAAAGAGATTGCCGAGCTTATGGAGAAGTCCAAATCCCTAAAGGCAAAGTGGATGGTCGAGAAGGAGTTGATACAGTCAATATCCAAGGCAAAAGAGGAGTATGAAAGGTTGAAGATCGAGGAGCAGGATGCCCTGAGAAGGGGGGATCTGAATAGAGCAGCCGAGATAAAGTATGGAAAGATAATCGAACAACAGAAGAAGATAGAGGAGCTCTCGAAGAGATTGTCGGAGGTGCAGAAGGATGGAGCGATTTTGAGAGAGGAGGTTGGGTATGAGGATATTGCAAAGGTGGTCTCGAACTGGACTGGAATACCACTTATGAGGTTGATGGAGAGTGAATCGAAAAAACTCTTGCAGATGGAAGATAGGCTCAAACTCAGAGTTGTGGGACAGGATACAGCGGTCGAGGCTGTTTCAAATGCGATCCGAAGAGGCAGATCAGGGCTTTCTGACCCGAACAGACCTATTGGTTCATTTATATTTTTGGGACCCACGGGGGTAGGTAAGACCGAACTTACTCGTTCTCTTGCAGAGTTTCTGTTCGATTCCGAAAATGCTATGATTAGAATCGATATGAGTGAGTATATGGAGAAGCACTCTGTGTCTCGGCTTATTGGTGCACCTCCGGGCTATGTTGGATACGATGAGGGAGGTATTCTTACAGAGGCAGTGAGGAGAAAGCCCTATTCTGTTATATTGTTTGACGAGATAGAGAAGGCTCATCAGGATGTCTTCAATATCTTACTGCAGATTCTCGAGGATGGGAGACTTACCGATTCTCACGGGAGGACTGTAGATTTCAAGAATACAGTTATAATAATGACCTCTAATTTAGGTTCCCAATATTTCGTGGAAGAATCATTCAAGAGAGAGGAAGTAGAGAGGAGGGTACTCGAAGAGGTAAAGAGGTTCTTCAAACCCGAATTGCTCAACCGAATCGATGAGATTATAGTATTCAATAAATTGGGAGCAGAAGAGATAAGAAAGATTGTAAATATTCAGCTCTCAAAACTCGAGAATATGCTAAAAGAGAAGAATGTATTTACCAAGTTTACAGGCAAGGCGGAGGAACTCATAGCTACTTTGGGATATGAACCGTCATTTGGTGCAAGGCCCATTAAGAGGGTTATCGCCAAGTATATTACGAATGAGATTTCCAAATTGATAATAGCAGGCGAATTGAAAGAGGGTCAGACAGTTATTGTTGATGCTCAGAATAATAGATTTACATTCAGAGTAAAATAATATTCTGAACACCGGGTGCCACGCAGTTTTTTCAGGGTAAACATTCATAGGCTTTCGCCCACCCCCGCACTATGAAAACTATAAGTTTTCATAATAAGTGAGGAGTGTGAATACTAATAAATAGGTAAATGGATAAGTAGGAAATGAGTAAGTGAAAATTTCTCTACCGTAGATGAGTGTTCTGAAAGAACACACCGACCACTGACCACGGACCACTGACACCGAGTAATTCCCCTTTCATAGAGGGGTGAATGCCAAAGGCAGACGGGGTGTGCTAATTTCCTTCTAATAGAGGGCTGGCAATTAAATAAATCAATGGGTGGGTAATTGCTGGAAATCATCCATAGAGACAAACATTATCTTAACTCCTATAAACTTTCAAAATCTATAAACTTTTTCGACAACAATAATTGCCACCCGTAACTGAATCTTTACAAGTCGATTAATTATTATCTTGACTAAGGTAAACACCTTATATTATATTGATGGCTATGAGTACCATAAAGATACTACTTGGAGAGAGAGAGATAGGTAATCATTCGATTGAAAAGGATACTGTTCTTCTGGGAAGGGCACCGGAAGTAGATATCTGTATCCCCAATCTGGCTGTATCAAGAAGGCACGGTAGAATATTCAAGAAGAATGGCAGATGGTTTTATGAAGACCTTTGTTCCACAAATGGTACATATCTTGGAGTTTCCAAGATTACACTATGTCAATTGTCTTCGGGAACCGAGCTGGTTATAGGTAAGTGTAAACTGATTTTTTTCGAGGCCGCGATCGATCAAGAAAGTTCTAAATCACCATATTCAATCAATATCAAGAAAATCCTCGAAGAAGATGAAGACAATAAGAAGACAAAGGGTCAAATAGATGAAACCATTAGATTCGATAAGACCAGTGTCATTAAGATCCAGCCCAAGCAGAATGGAAATGGAGAGAAAAAAATCAAGCCAATCGCTTATATCGAATGCTCAGATACCAAAGAAAAAATAGATATATCTGAAGAAATTACATTCATTGGCAAGGACCCTGAGTGTAAAATAAGGATTAATGGATTTCTTATAGGTTCAAGACACGCTAAAATTATTTTTAACGGTGAAAATATAACCCTTATCTCGCTCAAAGGATTCCCTGCTGTATCTGTAAACGGAATAAAAATTACTGAAAAATCTTTGAAAAATGACGATTATATTGACATAGGCTCTTATAGATTCAGAATAAGATTCTATTGAGTTTCATATACCCCTATTACCTTAATAACATCGCCAAACTCCCTCCCCATGTGCCATTCGAATAATCCTATGAAAATTTGTTGAAGGTCCTACTCTGTCTCCTCGTTCTTCTCGTCGAGACTGTCTTTCTTCTCCTCGAGAATTGAATCTTTGTCTATTTTAATATTGGCGGGTCTTGCCTCGTCTGTCTTCTGCTCCTTTGCATCCTTTACATCGGGCATCTCACTCTTTGCCCCTTTGCCAAACTCAGTCAGATCGATCTCCAAATCGGGTGATTTCAGTTTAGCCATTCCAAACACAGGCACATCCTTTGACATCCATACCGTAAATGGCAATTTGTCTACTCTGAAGTCATAGACGATAGTGTTGATGGTCTTTATAGTTACTTTCATAGGCTCTTTTGCCTTTTTGACTCTTGCATTCTTTGGTATCTCGGTCCCGATACTCTTGGGCATCTTCGCTACATCTTCCTGTTTCATTACTAAAGGGCTCCTCTTTCCTATTCTGGAGATCATCTTCTTGATATTCGCAGGATCCCTTGGATCTCCTGAAACAAGCATCTTGGTAAGAAGACCGTGTCCACTGCTTTCAAGTCTCGAAAACACCTCTACCCAATAGCACTTTTGAGGTTTCTTTTTCTTGTCGGTAGATTCTTCGCAGGAAGTCTCCCCGACTATAGATAGTTTGATGATCTGTACAGAATCGGAATCGAGTTCGTGGACCCTGTATTCTACATACTCTCCAACAATCGGTTTGAATTCTCCAAATAGGGTGGGCATCTGGATTATCCCAATAGGACCTACCTGTGCATAGATATTGAAAATCAGGTAGAAGAAAATACTATTCATAGACTACTCCTTCAATTGACTGATATTAATCTCAAGAGATTAATACCGAAGATTAAATTATTCATTATACCTTCTATCACAATCTCTCTCTTGAATAATGCCCTTAGAATCTCGAATCCGCTTCTGTTGAGAAGATTTGGATAACCCATAAAGAGCCCTATATTACTCAAACCAATTATCCTATCCGAGGTGGCTCTTATCCGGAGGTTAGGGCTCTGGTTGCTTCCATTATTTATATGCAATTTTCCATTCTTGAAAGACAGAAGAATAGTTACCTCTGCATCTGTTGCGGTTATCAGAACTTCACCATTCAGGGATAGGAAGATATTCCTCTTCGTATCGTTTTGAGCGCAATTATCTTTGATAAGACTGCACATCAAATCTGCAAGACCAACATCTTTTACTTCATCATCTATTACTATTTCTATGTCTTTCATATAATTACCAGAAACAACCAGCCCATATATTACACAAAATAAACTCTATTAACAACAGAAAAATATTACTTTTCGTAAATATTTAGTAAATCCAAATCAAACAATCCAAAGTCAATCATTCAAAACACAACATCCCATAAGTGACAGGTACAATTTTGCCCAATTGTGAGGTATAAATACATATATGGCTATTGGGAAACATATAAGATGAGGCAGAGATTGAAAAGATTGTACAGAATACACAGGCTGAAGTCTATGCCTCTCATTCCTGACCGAATATCTACTGTTTTGTTTGTTATGGATATAAGTATATTATTGTGTTATTATACACCACTGCTTCTGGAGGTGTTCGATGAGAGTCGTCTATTTGCTCTCTATTTTCCTTATGATCATCAATGACCTTTATCCTGACGATGAGATAACCAGGATAAGAGAAGCAATAAAGAATGAAGGGTTGAATTGGGAAGCTGGTGAGACCCGAATATTCAGAATGAGTCCAGAGGAGAGGCGCAGATATATTATGAAGACACCTCCAAAGATCGACTATCAGAATACCAACATATCGAATTTGAAAATACTTGCCCAATACCCGTCGAAGATAGACTACAGAAATTACCTTGGATATGACTGGATGACTCCAATTAGGGATCAGAAAAGTTGTGGTTCCTGCTGGGCATTTTCAACACTTGGCTCTCTCGAGGCAATAATCAAATTATACAATTCGGACCCGAATATGGATATCGATTTATCGGAACAGGAATTGATTTCCTGTACGGCTACAGGAAGTTGTGCATATGGAGGTTCACAACTATTTGCTGCAAACTATATAAAGGCAAGCGGAATTACGGATGAGTCTTGTTTTCCATATATCGCTCAGGAAGGAGATTGCAAGAATAGGTGTCAGAATCCAAAGATTAGGGAATATTTAAAGGATGCAGGTACAATTGGCTTCTTCTCGATTGCCGGTGAAGAGGATATCAAATCTGCACTGATAAAATATGGGCCAATACCGACATCGATGAAGGTCTATTCAGACTTCTATTCGTATAAAGGCGGGGTATATCAGAAGACCTCTAATGCCACTGAAGAGGGTTGGCACGCAATAGTATTTGTGGGCTGGGATGACTCGAAAAACGCCTGGTTATGCAAGAATAGCTGGGGGGATGACTTTGGCGAAAAAGGCTACTTCTGGATCAAGAAGGGAGACAGCTTCATTGGATGGGGAAGTGAATACATTGTCTATAAAGATGACCTGAAGCCAAGATTGTGTTCCAACCCATCAGAGATTAGCATAACGATAAATTTGAACGAAAGAACAAGACAGGACTTCGAACTCGAAGTCTTCAACTGTGGGAGTTGGGTCTTCGAATGGAGCGGCTTTACTAATGATACATTTCTACAACTAATAGACACCTCCGGTGTAGCAATCAAGGTGCCAAATAAAATAAAGGGCTATGTCGATGCATCTATGTTGTCTACTGGCTCCTATACGAGTTATGTGAATATAAAATCAGATGTAGCAGAAAATTCACCGCTAATGATTCCTATAAGAATCTCGGTAATCAAGAAAGAAATCTTGGATGCGGGCACTGATATTGAATCCAGTGATATTGTTACGGATACATATATTGGACAGGATAAGGGAATAGAAGAGGATACGACGAGTTCGGATTCGAATCCTGATATTCTTATACTGGATGATTATTTGGATATTTCATCGCCCGAAAGCGATGCAAATTATGCCGATGGCAATTTCCTGGATCAACCCAATACCGATGCTGAACTCATAAGGGACATTGTGGTTGATTCCTCCGCTGTCTCCGATGTAATATCCGATTCGAATGACAACAATAGCGATTCCAGCGGTTGCAGTTGTAGTCTCATACAGAACTGATGAGAAATATAAATCTTTGCATCCTTCTTGTCCTCTTGATATCTATTCCTTCGGAGTTGCTCTCTATGGAAAAGACACACCATTATATTACCTCAGCCAACGGGTATTCTGCAATTGTCTACGATGAAATACAGAGAAGAATCAATATGTTCTTCCCACATATCTACAAGAACTACGATTATGAGAGAGAGGTAAGAAATATCGCCTATGATACATACTTTGGGATACTGATAGGTTCGAAGGGCTTCTGGCTTTCGGAAAGGGATGAACCATTCTTGGAGTTGGGTTATATCCCAAGAAGCGGAATAATTCACACAAAGAGAATTCTCGAAGGCTTAGAGGTTGACGAGTATTTCTTTGCACCTATGACTCTGAATGCAAGCGGTATGATTATGTTGATAAAGATTCGGGCATTATCAGATGTGAATACCCTCTCTATATTCTCACTTCACAATTTTCATATGGGCCTTACAGAAACGGGTACGGATTTCAAGTCCGAGCATATTATCTATGATTCGTCGGATATCTTCTTCGAGACATCCAGTACTTCTCGATACACGGTCGCATACAAGCCACTCACCGAAAACAGTATTCACTCAACAAACCCAACGAATCCTTACAGCATACTAAAATCCGGTAATCACCTCTCCAACATAGACGATTCTGGAGAAGTAGATGACGCCGTATGCGGTTTCGAAAAGGATTTTTCGAATCTCAAATCCGGAGATGAGCGGTGGTTTGGAGTATTGATAACATATAGAGATGACAAGGACTTTGAAAGTATAATCTCCACAGTAAAAGATTTCATAAAGAATAGCGATCCCGAAGAATTACTAAACGCCGAAATCCTATTTTGGGAGAAACACCTTGACTCACTCGATCAGAAATTCATTGATATGTCAAAAGATGACGCACTACTAAATAGTGCAGCGGTACTCTTGAAAATGGCACAGGTGAGAGAGGATAACACCGATACGAGAAGGCCATATGGACAGATTTTGGCATCCCTTCCTCCGGGTATGTGGAACATAACTTGGCTCAGGGATATGATGTATTCAATCTATGCGTTGATAGATATCGGGTCCCAAAAGGATGCCTTGGATGCTATGAAGTTCATTTTGAACGCTGATACTGGATATTTCAAGGAGTATGTGGGTTTGGATTATAAATTTTCCGTCTGTAGATATTTTGGCGATGGCAGAGAAGAGAGTGACACAAACGAGGATGGTCCTAATATAGAATTCGATGGTCCGGGTCTTTGTCTGATTGGTGTAGCAAAGTATATCGAGAGGTATGGGAGAGATGATTTGTATCAGTTCAGAGATGTGATCTATAGTGGATTTGCAGATGTATTGATTGGTCTCATTGACAATGAGGGGCTGATTAGGAAGGATTCTTCTATCTGGGAGAGGCATTTGAATGGCAAGGAAAAACACTTTACATATACTCAGATTACAGCGCTCTCTGGACTCTGTGCTGCCTCTTATATTGCCGAAAGGTTCGGAGATACAGAAAAATCACTTCATTATAGAACCGCTTATCAAAATCTGAGGAAGAATATAAGCGAAAAACTCATACACCAGGATGATTATCTCGTTTCCTCTCTCGAAGAATTCCAATCCTATGCAGGATATCTGGATGCATCTGTTGTTGAGGCAATCAATTTTGGAATATTCGGTCCCGATAGTACAATCTCAAAAAGCACCTTGAATATCTTCAAAAACCTGAAGACCGCTGGTGGTGGATATAAGCGAAATGACGATGGAGACTGGTATGATAGACAGGAATGGTTATTCATTGACCTGAGAATTGCTGACGCATATAAAAGGGCTGGTGATTCTATTCAGTCCCAGAATCTAATCGACAGGGCAAAAGAATACACCACTACAAACAACAGTCAGTTTCCCGAACTCATTACAGAGGATGGAAAATCTGTCACAGGGGCAATTCCTATGATTGGATTCGGTGCAGCCTCGTACATACTCGCAAATATCGATACCGGATTTATCGGATGCAATTCAGAACCTGCAGATGCATCAACTGACTACACCGATATTATAGAAGAAGACTATACTGACAATCCGACAATCGAAGGAAACGAGTCAATGGGTCTGGATACTGGAATTCACTTTGATATACCAATTCCTGACAATAATGATTCTGATGTGCAGAAGGAGTCAGGTTTGGGTTGCGGTTGCAATCTAATAGATTGAGATTATTGCCAATATTCTTAATTCAAGACAAATCAGAGATATTCCTTAGCGACTATATCTCGAATAGTCTGCCCAGATATATCTCCTGAACTGTAGGGTTGTGTTTCAATTCATTCGGAGAACCCTCGACTACAACCTCACCATCTGTAATGATATAAATCCTGTCGCAGACCTTGAATACCTCTCTTGCAGAGTGATCTGTAATAAGTACACCTATATTGTTCTCCTTCATCTTCATAATTATTTCGATCAACTCATAAACGGTCTTTGGGTCTATCTGGCTGAAGGGCTCGTCGAACAATATATATTTTGGATTCAATAGCAGCGTGCGTGCCACCTCGAGCCTCCTCTTCTCTCCACCAGAAAGGTTCTCTGCATAACTCTCTTCGATATTCTTCAGATTCATAATGCCCAGCATCTCTTCGACCTTCTCATCGGATCCTGATTTGTAAACCCTGTCTGCAACAATCTTTAGATTCTCATAGACAGTAAGTCCTGTGAACAATGACGGCTCCTGTGGAAGATAACCTATCCCCATCTGTATCAACTGATGCAATTTATGTCCATCTATTCTCTTTTCATCGAGTAAGATTATACCCTCATCTGCTCTCATAAGCCCAATGATTATCTTGAAGAGTGTAGTCTTCCCCGCTCCATTCGGGCCCAATATACCTGCTATCTCACCTCGATCTAAGTGAATTGATGCCCCTTTCAATACCTTTCTCTTCTTGAAACTCTTACTGATTCCTTTTGCCTCAAGCATATCAAACCTAAAGTAATAATACTTCCTAACAATCCAGCAATATAACACAGGGCAACAAAGTCGCAACCAAAATATGATATATTCGGTATTATGATCGAGTTCGAGAGATTTTGTCTTGACCCGAGTCTGTTCCAACAAATGAAAAAGGCTGAACAGATAATCCGTTCAGCCTTTATGTGCTTAAAAACTAAATTATTCTACAAGTTATAACGACCCTGAGAATCCGAGTGCAAAGGAGTGAACCGCAGCATCGTATGTACCGGGGAATGGATTCTTGTCGGCCTTGACCGTTCTTTCGAGTATATTTACAAACATATATGAGGCATCTACACGGAACTTTCCGAAAGAATAGCCCGCACCAAGACAGTAATCTAATCTATAATGATCTGGCAGCATAGGATCGAGTGTCTCATCCGGGATGGGCGATATATCATAAATAAATCCTGCCATTATATCCCATTTTTTGTATTTGTATTTTGCACCGAGTCTGAACTGAGGGGCATCCTCCCAATTCTTCTCCTGTTTCTGATTGAGCGATGTATCCTCGAATTCGAAGGTCAATACCTTATACGATGACCAATAAACCTCATTTGCATCGAGTTCGATTTCGAGATTGTCCATTGGAGTAACTCTCACACCTAATCCAACAAACTGAGGAAGAATCAAGCCCGTCTTGACCTTCTGGTCCTTCAGATTCGCTGAAAATGGGGCCGGCACATCATCAAAATCAACTTTTCCATCGTCAAGTTTCATAAGAACCTGAGACCTGTAGTGTGCACCGACTCTTATGAATTTTGCTGGTTCATAGAAGATTCCAACATTATTTCCGTAGCCAACGGTGGTACCTCCCAATTTCATCTTTGCAAACACGCTATCCCCAAATGGAACGCCCTGCTGAACTGTTACTGCCCCAAAGACTATATCAAAACCTGCACCAATCGAAAACCCATAGAATGGTCCAATCGCTATGGAGGGTTGAATAGAATAGCTCTGTAATTCAGAGCTCTTTACGAGTGAATACCCCTCCCAATTATCGGGCCAGCTGATCCCAAGGCCATATGCCGCATAGGTACCCAACCCCACAGATACAAATTTGTGTGCCTTATATGTGGCGAAGAATGAAGGTGTTGGGAAGATCCCGGTCTCTGCAGAGGTGGTCTTCTTTGATACCTCTGAAGTAAATTCGGAATCGCTCAGATACATATTTAAGTTGAGTGAAAAATTCAGTCCATCGAGTCTTGTAATAGAGGCAGGGTTTGTGAATACAGAGGCCGCATCATTCCCTGCTGCAATTGTTGCACCACCCTGAGCAATGCTCGATGGGCTTACTTCATAGAGAAAGAAGCCATTGGCAAACAGCATACTCGGGATAATAATAAACGACAATACCAATAACAATTTTTTCATAATAATTCCTCCTATTCTTTACTGTGAAACAGTTGTAAAGACCCACAATGCAGTTATATTCTTCCTGTCTATCTTTGCAGCCTCGATACCGGTAAATAGCGGGGCATAGGCAGTTCGTAATGTCTCGAGGGAAACGAGATTGGAGCTCAGAAGACCATAGGCTGTTTTCCAGTCTTCAGGAGTTGCTGCTGCAATATTCTTGTTTGCTGCCTCGGACAACATACCCATCTTCGATGCCAGTATCAATACATCGAGAGTACTGTCGATTAGTGGTGAATTGAGTGTATAGTTGTTGTCATCTACCTTTGTAATCAAGGGATTCTTTGCTCTTAAGATCGAGAATGTAGAGTATGCAGCGGTCTCGACACCGTTCTTGCTCTTGATGTCATTTGTAGTAAAAACCATATATTTTGAGGCTTTATCGAGCGGATTTTTCGGAGTCAACTGTAGTTTATATCTGTTGTTCTCCTTTATCACTTCGACCTTGGAGAGTTCTACGGGGATTGGTTGACCTCCGGTCAGTTTCATCATCATCACTCCCTTTGAAAGTGTAGTCTCATCCAGTGGAAGGTCATAATAGATAAATGGTTTTACATCTACTGGTGCATTGGCTGCTCCCTTGAGATCATTTGGCTGTGGCAGAACCTGTCCAACACTCGCAGGATTGAAGAGTGCCCTTGAACCGGATTGAATCGAGAAGAAGGAGAAGGCAATCAAATTATCTCTATTTATTCTTGTCTTATCCTGCTCTGGTATAATCTTCTCCACCATCGAGAAGAGGTCATTAAATGCCTTTCTTGCTGGTTCGAGCATTTTTGCCTCTTCGTCGGAGAGAATGGTCAAGGACTTTCCGCTTTCATCAATTAGAGGTTCTTTTTTCTTCATAAAATAGTATACTGGATTTTCGGTAATATCCTTCCCATCTTTGGTCTTTACATCCTTCGTTACAGCAACAATATAGTAGTGCCCCTGAGCAAAATCAGCTGGCATTCCACCGCTCTTGTCGTTTGGCTTATTCTTTACGGTTATGAAATATGGGGGTTTATCGGCCGGGGTCATCGAGAAATTATAAAGCACATAATAATCTGCTGCAGTCTTCTGAGTTATGGATTTGCCCACAATATCGATATCAAATAAGAGCACATTCTCGGGTTTGATGGTACTCTTATCAAGTTCGTACTCAAACGGAATTGTTATTGTCTGGGATACAAGCCAGCCATCCAACATATTGATGAAGCCCTTGATCTCCTTAGTCAGTTCAGTATCTCCCGGCGCCTCTGGAAGCTTCAACTTACCTGTCTGTGGATCCTTCAAAAGGTCATTTGGAAGGATGATGAGACCACTGTTCTGATCGAATGTGCTCAAGATTGGGGACTGGGTTTCATCCTTTCCGATACCTGGATCGCAGCTGATCGCAATAAGTAAAAACAATGCCAATAACACCTTACTCTTCATAAACATCCTCCTCTTAAAGGTTTATAAGCAGCCTTAATAAAGCACAATTCCGCTTTGATAGCAAGATAAATTTTATCTGAGGCTACTTCTTGTTTGATTAGCGGCATTAAATATATTATTTTTTATAGATTGCTGATTGTTTTGATTTTTGCAGAATAATGGGGTATATGAGTAAGAATAAAGGAGGTCGTATGAAAAAGGTATTCTTTTTCCTATTTGTTTTGGTATTCAGTCTCGATGCACATTCTCAGATTCTCGAGACATATATGATTGAGATGCGGGATGGGGTAAAACTTGCTACAGATGTCTATCTGCCATCTGATTTTAGTGATAAAATACCTGCCCTTT
>Ga0123519_10002030_pt1 | contig 34483 bp, 64 predicted proteins | sample YelNatPaOPRAMG02_FD_87396 | JGI IMG/M metagenome (GOLD analysis project Ga0123519, IMG submission 87396) | Hot spring microbial communities from Yellowstone National Park - Yellowstone National Park OP-RAMG-02 (version 2) | ecosystem: Environmental > Aquatic > Thermal springs > Hot (42-90C) ... | reverse complement strand
GGCGAATAATAAAATATTTGGAGCTTCTTTTAGACAGTAAGCCTAGACCGTGGGATATTGAAAAGGCAGTTAGAGAATACAAAGCTCTGTTAGAAGCAAAGGAGAATTAGAGAACATTAGCAGTGAAATGGTTACAACAACGCCTCCTACACAGTTAAACAATGATTACTGCTCCAGCTAAGCCGTCGCCTATAATGTAGTATTGTCCAACAGCAACAACGCCCCACGTGAAGTTTTCTATGCGGCTTGCATAAGTGCCGTCATAGCGGAAGTCCAACTCGTTGGTGTAGCTCACTTCACCTCACCTCACAACTAGAAAATGGAAAAGGCGACTGTTAAAAGCGTTTATCCTTCGCTTGATTTGTATTTGCAGAAGATAGCCCTAAACTTCACATCTTCAGCCGTGATTATCTTCACCGTCAGGTTTTTGGCAAACTCCACATCGTTCACCTTGAAGACGTAGGCTCCCGTCAAATCGCCATCCGCATCCCTCTCTGGAAAAGCCTCAATCTCCTCCACATCTTGGCTTATGTCCGCATACTCGCCGTAGCTGCCGAAAACAACGGTTTCGCCGTCCTTCTCAATTAAAACTTGAAAGTCAACGCTTTCAGCCTTGCACATAAACTCTTTTAGCACGCCGTAGCCCAACGTCTGCACAATAATTTCTTCGCCATGCAAAACAACATTGCGCCTATCCACGACATGCGTGGGCGTAGGCTTAACCTTCAAAGGCGGAATGTCCACCTTCACCTGCTGAGCCTTCAACCTAGCGTTTTCCTCAGCTACAGCCAACTGCAAAGCCCAATCCAAAAGCCTATCGCTCAACTCTTGCCACCTATGGGGACATAGTGGATTCCGCTTATGCGTCCTTCTTGGTCGCGTTCAAACACAACTGACGCTTGTTCCCGCGGCTTGAAGATTTGCAGTATAATATAGCCTAAAGGAACGCCTATCAGAACGCCGATAATTATGCCCGTCAGCAACCAGTCGCTTTCAGCCATGCTTATCCAAACCTAGAATATGCTTGTAGAGTGATAAATGTTTTTCAGCCACAGAAACCCAACTGTTCTGCTCAGCGAATTTTCTGGCTCCCTCCTCAAGCCTATGCCTCAACGCCTCATCCTTCAACAAACGCTTAATCTTCCGCTTCAAATCCTCAACATCCTTAAAAGTCATTAAGGCGCCCTGCTTCTCTTTCTCTTTGAAGGGTGGAACCGCTGAGGCTAATGTTGCGCGTCCATGGCTTAACCCAGTGAGTAAAGCCCCGCTTTCTGTAGCGTATATGGAAGGGTAGCATAAAATGTCGAAGCTACCATAGACTGTGGGCAGTTGCTCGTCTGGAACGTAGCCTAGCCACCTGCACCGTCCCCTCAACACTTCTAGGCTATACTGTTTAAGGCGCATGATGTAATCCGTCTCCTCGCCCACAAACCAGCCTCCGCCGACGAGAAGCGCAGCCTCTGGAATGTCAATCATGGCTTGAATGAGCAGTTCAACGCCTTTCGTTGGCGAAATAAACCCTTGATAGCCAACCACAGGTATACGCGGATCTATACCTAAAGCCCTCTTGCATTCATCCATAGGCGGAGTTTGAGTTGGCTCACAGCCATGCGGAATAACCACAACCTTCTGCGGATTCCCTTGAAAGTGCCTAGCGCAGAACTCATTGTGGCAAATTACCTTATCGCTTACGTCTCCAACAACCTTATCTATGGCGTAGTTTCCCACAGCGTGCATGGTAACTACTAACGGTTTAGCCAACTGTTTCAGCTTAGAATAGAGGACTCCTTCAAGGTTAGGAGTCAGCAACCCATACTCGTTCTGATGGTGAATTATGTCAACGTTCGGAATCTTGTCTAAAACACAGCTTTCAATAAGCTCTGGCGAGCGAAAACCGAAACGGGGATATCTCACAATGTAAACATCCACTCCCAGTTTAGCCAAGGCACATGCTAAACTTCTCGAGTAAGTGAAGATTCCGCAACGTGTAGCCCAAGGCGTAATTATTGCAACGCTTAAGCCCATGACTTCAACCCCTCCGAACTTATAAGCGGAAAAAGCTCCTGTTCGCATTGGCGCAAAAAGGGAATCCAATATTGGTTTATGACGTTTTCCCACGAGTATCTTTCTGCAAAAGCTCTAGCCTTCCTTGCCAACTTTTCACGGTCGGCGTTGGCGATTTTTGTTAAGGCTTCAGCAGTCTTGTCAATGTCCACCAGAGCATATCTTGTCCCTGGACTGTTCAAAATCACGTAGTCTGAAGGTGGAACAGTTAAGCCAGCTCCGCAAATTTCAGGTGCGCTTGCATAATCCGTCACTATAATTGGTTTTCCCGTAGCTTGAGCCTCTATCCCAGGTAGGAAGAATCCTTCGCCCCCCGTTGTGCCTAAAAGCACGTCAGCGGCGTTGTAAAGCTTAACCATGTCATAGCCTTCCTGTCCAGCCCAGTCTGGCAAGCCTTCACGCACGAGTTTAGCGTCTGGCCACAATACAACTTCGCCTAAGCCAAGCTCCATTATTTCTGGAAGAAGGTTCACGCCAACGTCGGCAACGCCTAGGCTAACAGCGCCCTCGTAGGCTTCTCTCTCTAAAGGTTGAACCTGCGTCCACAAAAGCAAGTGGCTTTTAATGTCTGGGTTAAGCTCAAGAAACCTCTTGTAAGCCCTCAACATCCGTGGAATTTGTTTGCGACTTTGGTTTCGGGCTACGATTAGCACGGTGAAGTCTTCTGGGTCTTTAATGAACCACATCCGTTTGCAGTCGGCTCTATTCTCTAATGGGCGAAAGGTTTGAACGTCAACGCCATGTGGAATATAGATGCTTTCGAAACCAGCTTGTTTAAGTTCTCTTTGCCCATGACGCGAGGGCGTGAGTATTTTGAAAGCCGCGTGCAGTCGGCTTGTTATCATTGGCGAAACGGGTGAATGGTCAACAGGCACGTAGAACACGTTGTTTATGGCCAGCTTATGAGCTTGCTGGATGCACCATGCGTCTTTTAGAATTATGTGCATGTCAGCCTTCCAGTCAATGTAATGGTCTAAAATCACGTCCTCATTAAATGGGTCTTGCCCGCTTGGGTAAATCAATATGCCTTGAAAGTTCCACTTGCCCATTCTATTGGCTCTGCCCATGGGAACATGTGCAACGCTATAGCCCATTTTGGCAAGCCGAGTGCAGACCTCGTAGGTTACTCTGGAATATGCTGAACTGCCTCCAACAAGTTTATCCGAGTTCCACAAGAGCCTAAGAGTCATAGTTCTCCAGCCTTCATAAGCAGATATCTCAGCACGCTGTCGACGCTTGTGTGTCCGTTTCTCTGCTTTATGCTTTCAAGTTTCTCGTAGACTTGTTGGCTAACCTTAATTGTCTTTCCATTCATGGTGTAGTCACGGTAACTATTTTATAGGCGGTTTCTTATTAAAACTTTAGACGGTGAAAAGCATTGAGTGAAGCTAGGTTTAATCAGCTTATGCAAAGGCTGCTCGGTCTACCAACAAGAGGAATTGATGATGTTTATTTTGTAAAAGGTTTTATTGATGGCATGTTTCACATTAGAAAAGAGTTTGAAAAAGTGAAGTTTAAGGAAAATGTTCTACTTGGTGGCTCGGAACATACTCTAGGAAAAACGTGGAAAGAATGGCTTGATTATTGGGAATCAAAGATAACCGAATTTGAGAAGGCAAGGGCTGAAAAGAATGAGCGACATCCCTGAAGAGTTCAGCGCTTCTTATTATGACCGCAAATACTTCGCAGACAAGAAGGGAAAGAAGTTTAGGCGTCCCAATGGGTCAATTGATTATTGGGGCTACAGGAATCCTTCAGGACTTTGGGAAGGATGTAAGCCCGTTGCTAAAGCTTGGAAAACCATGTTTAACCCTAAAAATATGCTTGACGTAGGGGCTGGTAGAGGCGCATTCATTGTGGCAGCCAGAGAGGTTGGAATAGAAGCTTGTGGGTTTGACTTTAGCGAATGGGCTGTAAGCAATCCATGTCCGCGATGCCAGAAAGAATGGTTGATACTGCATGATGCAACCAAGCCTTGGCCGTATAAAGATAAAAGCTTCGACTTGGTTGTTGCCCTTGACTTTTATGAGCACTTGTATTTGGATGATATTCCATTTGTTGTTGACGAGATGTATAGGGTGGCGAAGAAGTGGATTTTCCTTCAGATAGCGGTTGTAGGCGGGGGAAGCGGCTACGCAATACATGAAAAGGGCTATATTCTTCGTAGAGGCGAGCCTGTCCCGAGAGAGCTTGAAGGAAACCTAGTCGCTGGACACGTTACAGTATGCCCGTCTGAATGGTGGCTTGACAAGCTTGACCGTGAAGGTGTTATTGCACGCCGTGACATAGTGGAATGGTTTTACGTTTTGACACCTGAAGAAGTGACGGTTAACTGGAGGAAAAATTTGGTTTTAGTGTTGGAGAAGCTGGAATAGCGTGATTAGTTGCATACTTCCAACGGCTAGGGAGCCGTATCCCATTATTGGGTTGGGCAACGTTCATGTTTTGCAGCCTACGCTTTGCAGTCTCGAGAAGCAGACTTTTAGGGATTTTGAAGTTGTAATTGTCGATGCACGCTTTCCTGAAAAGCGAGAGTGGATTGAAAAGCGAAAATGGAGTTTTCCAATAAAGTATGTGCCTCCCCATCCAAACCACAGGTTTTGGCTGGATAAGGGGTTTTGGGGAGTGTGCGGAATGCTGAACACGGGAATTCTTCACGCTGAAGGCGAGTTGATTGTCAGGTTGGACGACTGCTCCGAAATTCCAGACGTAAACTACCTTCAAAAGTTCTGGGACGCCTATCAAAACGGCTTTTTCGCCTTAGCCATGCACGTTCGCTATCACGCTGGAAAGCCAGCGAGAATAAACGAGGAATACTTTCAAAAGGGATACGAAGCGAAATATGCGAAGCTTCCAGAAACAGAAAATAGGAAGGCGCTTCTGGAAAGGCTGTATGGCAAAAACGGAATAGTAAGGGACACAAGGTGGCCGACAGTTGAAAGGCACGGCAGAATGATTGCGCCGCCAGAATGGTTTTACGGTTTCAGCTCGTTCAGCCTAGAAGCAGCCTTAAAAGTCAACGGATTCAACGAACTGTTCGATGGAGTGAAGGGACAGGAAGACCAAGACTTTGGAATAAGGTTAAACATGGCAGGCTACAAAAACATCTTTCTTTTAGATAAGGATTTGTGGGTTATTGAGCATGAGCATTTGCCGTGCGTGGTTAAGTCTCCAGAACCGTTCAAGTGTAATTATGGGCTTATTCAGTATGGGCAGCTTAAGGGCTTGTTTAGGGCTAACAGTCGGCGTTTAAGCCTAGAGGACTGCGAGTGGATTAGGCTGAACATTTGCCCGAAATGTCTAAACTATGACAGGTGCCTAAAGGAAACTCTTAAGGGGCGATTCTACGTTGACAACCAACTTTTTAAGCTGTGGCTCCGAAGTCAACGTGTTTTCGATTTGAGGATGGAAAGGCTTGAAGTCGCCTGAATCCTATCTGCACGACGTTTTATCTGGTGACGAATGGCTTTCTCTACAGCCTTAAAGCTTGTGTGGCTTGTAGACATGATTCATCAAATCTATAAAAAAGGGGGGGTTATTGAGGTGCAGCGTAAGTGTGATGTAGCCAGCCTTCCGTCAGCCGCAATTGCGGTATCCTATTCGATGTGTGCTTTGTCCAACCTCTACATGAGCCATGCCTGTAAAGCATCAACTATTCCCGCAAAAAATAAAATAGCAAACTATTTATAAAGCCTTCGTAAAAGTTTGGTGGGGAGTAAAATGAAGTGTAAATGGTGTGATTCAAACGAAGTTATAAGGTATGGCGGGGCAGGTGAAAAGCAATTATGGCGTTGTAAGTCATGCGGAAGGTATTTCTATTTTGGTTTAAAAAGAGAGAAAACGGAAAAATCTCTTGCATTTAACTATTCTCTAGGATATGTTGTTGGGGTTCTAGTTGGAGATGGTTCGTTATCCAAATGGAAAGATTACCACTATTTTGACGATAACTTTCGGCAAGTGCCAAAATCCAAGGCAACAAAAATAGTGACGAGATTCAGGCATGGCTTTCAACTACAATGTAAGGATAGAGATTTTGCAGAGGAGTTCGCTAAGCATCTTCAGATGGTTACTGGGAAAAAACCATGCATTTACCCAATCAAATGTAAGGCTAAAACAACTAAGAACCTTGCCCCTATACCATACACATTTCACGGGTTCAAAGTTCAATTAATATCTAAAGAGTGGTATCATAAACTGAAACCGCTAAGAGAAGACTTGTCATGGCTAAAGAATTCTGATACTGAAGTAAAAAGAGGATTTTTGAGGGGCTTCTTTGATTCTGAAGGAGGTCACGATTCTCATGGAGCAGTAAGTCTTACAAACAAAAATGTTGGTCTACTGTATCTAACAAAAAGTCTGCTTAGCGAGTTAAACATAAACTCTGTTGTTTATCCAAAATATAAAATCCCACGTTTGAGAATACCTAAAAAAGATGCGGGCAACTTCCTAAAAACTGTTGGTTTCTCTATAGAGCGTAAAAATAAAAAAATAAGGGAATTTATGTGTTAGGTTTATTCAGGGGTCTTTTCAGTCCCCCACCAAACCACGCCGTATCTGTTGCTTGACGGTCCAGCTTCGTATCCGAGAAGCCTAAATTCTACGCTGCCTTCCAAAACGTGAACCGGGTCTTTGAGGCTTCCACGCAACACTTCTGCGCCAGCCGCTTCAAGCATCGGATAGTCCCTTGTGCCGCTTGGAACGCTTCCAACAACTGGGTAAGCCTCCGTGTCGCCTGTCTGCCCTGTTGCTGTTGGGTTTGTTTGAACTATGCTGAACCTTGCGCCTCCAGAGTCGGTTGTCCAAATTCTCAAGAACAGTATTTTGAGCTGCTTTCCAGATGGAACAACATGGTTAAGCACGGTCTTGTAGCTGCCTGTAGCAATCTCATCTGAAAGCGAGCCTTCCCAAGCTCCGCCCACAACCGCATAGGGCAAAGCCTCCATAACCTCGCGTTGAAGCCCTAAATCCTTAACCTTGTTCAAAGTGAACTGCGTCATTTTTCATCACCTTACTCTGCTGCTGGAGCCCTCACAGGCATCAACGTTATGGGTCTGTGAGGCACCAAGCGCTTCGCAAGCTTCTCCAAAATTTCCTTGTAGCTCACATCCGTAGGCGTGAGCACTCCTTCAAACTCTGTGCCCAAACGTTCAGTAATCATTTTGTTGACGAAGATGTTGAGCCACGGTTTTATGTCTATGTCCTGCGGATTGTAGGCGCTGAAGGCTATGCGGTCCAAGCCAGGCTTAAGCATGAAATGTTCAGTTACGAAGGTGGGCTGTTGGTAGGGGCTCATCCACTCTTCAAAGTGGCTTATCTGGCGCAAGTCCTCCGTTGGCTTCGGAACTTTCGGTAAGCCATGCCTATGAAGGTCTGTGGGCAACTCGATGTAAATGTAAACTTGTCCCTTGATGCCGAAGATGATTTGCCAAATCTGGTTCTCGTTTGTAGCTTCGTCGTATCCAACCGTTGGAATGAGATAGTCAGGCACTTTGGGTCCGCTTGTGTTTCCAGCCGCTATGGTTTCGTGCCATTCGTATTCGTAGTGTGCCAAGTCTCGGGCTATGACGTGCTCGTAGTATCGGGCTCGATTAAGCACGTAGCTTATGAAGTAGCCTTCCTTAAGCCAACCTTCGCTCCAATCCTTCCAGTCTGCCATGTTTATTCACCCATTTTTGTTGTCGCGGGTTTATGTTACTGGCTAAAGCTATTCGCCGAGGGCGATGAAGTCAAGCCAAATGCTGCCGTCTGCTTCTGGACCCTTGTATGTGTTGGCGTCTATTCTGTTGTCATCAGCGTTGAAGACGTGGACGCTTGCGTAGTTGTCGTATTCTCCCTTGTTGACTATGTATTTCTGAGCGGAGTATCTTTGGTCGCTTCCCATGGGCGTCAGGTCAAGCGTTTCAATCGTGTTCAGCTTCAAGTCTTTCGCGTAGATTTTCTGGTCGCTGACTACTTTCATTTCACCGTAGACTTTGATGGCTATGCCGTTGCCTTCAACCGTCCGCTCCATGAAGTGGATGTGGATTAGCGGTGTTCCTTTAGCTTGAGGTGTCCCGTAAATTATTTCCATTCATCATTCCTCCTACGTTAATGCCGCTCCAGTGTTTGTCACTTGCAACTTGTTGGGTATGCGGTTCACTTGCAAGCCGATGAGCTTAATGCGTTGTATTCCTTGGCTCAGCACGTAACCGTAGAGGTCGAAGCTTGTCTTCTCGTCTAGGATGAAGCCTTCCTCGAAGATTATGGCTGGCTTGTTGTATAGGAAAGCCTCTTCAATGTTCATTCGTGGCAGTTTCTTGTCGCTGATCTGCATTTTAATCTCGCTTATCTTCAAAGCCTTGTCGAGAAACGCTAAGCCTACAAGTCCAACCTTGAAGTCTTCAGGGATTATTCCGCCAGACTCGACACCCGTCATTATGGTTTGAGAGCCCGTCGCCGTGAACGTTTGCTCCCATGAGGTTAGGCGGTTTCCAGCATTGTCAGCGAACAGTTGCGGCATAACGGTTGTTTTGCCGAACTGCCCGGCTAAGGGCGCTATTCCGCCGTAGCTCAAGGGCGCCCAGTCAGCGCTTGCCTTGGCAATCAGCGAATCCTCTAAGGCTTGCATTACGGCTCTGAACTCTGGAAACTCTGCCTTCACTTTGTCGTATTCACAAATAACATATCCGCCCGTCATGATATCGCCGCTCCTGGGACTCCTAAAACTTTGTCAACAATCTTGAAAGCTGCGAAGCCCAACGGCACTATGCGCTGGTAGTCTGCATGTTCCACATAGCCGTAAAGCTCAAAGCTGGTTTCCTCGTCGATTATGAAGCCTTCCTCGAACACTATTGCTGGCTTGTCGTATAAGCGGAGCTCTTCCAAGTCTATACGCCCGTATTTTCTGTCGCCAATCTGGAATTTGATTTCGCTGATGTTCATCTGCTTGTTTGGAAAAGCAAGCCCAATCCAGCCCACCTTAAAGTCTTCAGGCAAAGTGTTCCCAGCAGCAGCACCAGTCAAAAGCGTCTGATGCCCCGTAGACCCTAAATGCTGCCGCCAGTGAACAAGCTGCGTTCCAGCGTTGCCTTTAAAGAGAGATGGAAGAATCGTTGTCCTACCGTAATTGTTGACTCCCGGCGCCAAGGCTAGTCCTGCATTGAAGGTTTTCGGGCTCCAATCCAAGTTGCATTTGCTTATAAGGCGACTTTCCAAGTCTGCGAATGTCCTCTGAAACTTTGGAAACTCCTTCTGCACCGAAGCCCACTCGCAAAACACGTATGAGCCTAAACCCAAAGCATTTTTCCTCCTTTTCAAATTCGAGAAAAAACTTTTAAAGTCTACGTATATAACCTAGTATCGTATAAAAGGTAAGAATGCGTAAAAAGTTTACGAGGAGTATGGATGTCCTCCAAATACGCGCCGACAAGAAAAGTGGTTGGGATTTCTAAAGTGTTTCAACGTGGCAAAACGCAGATCCCCGCTGAAGTCAGAAGAGTTTTGGAGCTGAAAGACGGCGATAAAATTTTGTGGATTGCGGAATCTGGAAAATGGGTTATTGAACGTGCATGAATAGGGAACAACGTTTACAGTTTAACAGGCGTTTTTAGGCTGTGACCTGATATTTTATTCCCATAGCTGCGGGCGCTATTGGAGTGGGAGCGGTTGGAGTGGGAGGCGTTGGTGCTGGTGCGGCAACAAAACGTGCTGCTGGCGCAACAGCCATGGATTCTTCAGCGTAGTCCCAGACTTTGGTTGTCATGTATCCGCCTATCACGGTCATTAAATAGTCAAGCGTTGGACTTATGCGCTTTGAGATTCTCGGTATCACGATTAGGGCTAGTCCGCCTCCGATGTTTATCCATGTGCTTGGGCGTTCCTGCACGGGCGCAGCAGCTTTTCCCACGTAACCGTCAATCATTTCAAATGCTTTTGTTAACGCTTTTCCAATATGTTGTCCGCCAACTATAAAGCCTGTATCTTTCCAAGTAAGAGGCATACGATTTTCACCGCTACTAAAATGTGACGCTTCTGCATATATAGGTTTTGCGACTTCTTTAAGTGCGAACTGTTCGGCTTCCTGTTCGCTGAGCGGCTTCTTCTCTAAAAATTGAAGGTAATGTGCGAATTCGTGTCCTATTTTGTGGGCGTCTGCGCTTCCTCTGCATAGGACTATTTCTGGTTCTCCGCTTCTGGCTTGGAACATTCCGAATTCTGTGGGTTCTGTGGGGCAGTTGTCTAGAAGTTTAAGTTTTGGTTTCGGAACATTGTATTTGCTGCTTAAATGTGCGATTATGCGGTGGGCTGTTTCCTCTTCAAGCTCGGCTATGCTTGTCTTCGGAATTTTCAGTTTAGCCAAGATCTCCTCGACGTTCCCGCATGCTTTGCATTGGCTTATGTCGTATTCCCTGTTGAAGCCTTCGAAGAAGCGTCTGATTTGGCGCGTCTGCTTTATGCCTTCTTCCATGCTTATCGGCTGGGCTTGAAGTTTGCGCCTGAACTCTCTTAGTTGGTCGCGTAGCGCCGCCCACTTTCGGCTTTGCTCTTCGCCTTCAACTGTTAAGCTGTGGCTTATGGCTTCGTCAGCGTGTCCTTCAGCGTCCGCCAAATGCTTAACTATGCATGACAGGAAGCCTTGGTCGCTGTGGCTTGACTCCGCAATGTTGCGGAAATGCCCTTCTATGGCAAGCAGATTTTTGAATATTTCTTCCTTGTTGAAGCTTAAGAAGTATTTCTCCTTCGGCTCCGTCATGGCTTAGCCTCTGCCGCTTTTGATTAAATATGCAACTGCAATGAAGATTAAGCTTATGCCCAGGGCCACGTCGCCTGTTAAGCCCCAATTCGTTATTTGCCTCAAAGCGTTGTATATAGTGAAGATTCCCGTAAATAGGAAGCATAGGATAACGCTTTGCTTCAAAGCTTCGCGCACGAGCATTTTGCGGATTAAGCGTTTCATTTGAGGCTGTTCCAGTATGGACTCTATGGTTTTGACGGTTGAAGCGTTCATTTTGCTCTTCAGGTAGGCTAAATCCGGGTCGTCATCTTCCTTATGTTCGTTTTCAGCCATTGCATCCCCTCTTTCGTTGCTAAAACCTCATGCAAGTCTGGTCTATGCGTTTTGAACCAGTTTAACACTTCTTGAATAACTATGTTTTCAACGTATGTCCAGAAGGGCCCAAGGTTGATTTCGACGTTTTTCTTGACGGCGAGTTCGATGTCGCTTGGAGTCCAATCTTCAAGAAACTTAAGCGCCGCCCATTCGGGCGTCATGGGCTTGACTTGCGGAGGAGCCTCTACTGGAACCCATTTACTGCTGTTGCTGTTCAGGTTCGGGTTCGCCTTCTCCTTGCTGTTGGGCTTGCTCACTTGGTTTTTCCGCTCCAGACGGCGCTTTAGTTAGGACGCTTCCACAGTGTGCGCATACTGCGAAGTCGCTTAAAACGTTTGCATAGAAAGCCTTTCCGCATTTGGGGCATTGGATCTGTTCGACTTTCACGTTTGGAATTTGCTGGGCTGGCGTTTTTCCACCTCGGATTCTGTCTGCCCCCGCGCTTCCTATCGTTTGCAACACGTTGCCGACTGGTCCCTGGATTATTTGTCCTATCTGTTCCCATTTGCGTTGCTCAAGCTGCTGTTCCGTAAGCCACTTTCTATGTTCCTGGTCCATCTCCCTCATTTTCAATTCACGTTCAGTTCTCAACTTTTCAATTTCCAACATGATTTCAGGGTTTGACTGTTGAGGCTGCCCGCCTCCGAAGAATCCAAGGGCTTTGGCTCTTTCGTAAAGCTTGTCGTCTAATAGGATTTGCTCTAATGCGCTTGGCTGGGGCTGGATGCGTTGAACAACCTCTTCCAGAGGCTTTTGAACGTTGTCCCGTATGACTTCGGCGAAGGTTTTAACCAATGCTATGGGGTCGAAGCTCGACTGTTGCTGCGGTTGGCTTTGTCTTGCAAGCTCCATTCCCGTTTTAATCTGGTTTGACACCATTTCGGCGAACTTCACCATGTCGGTTTGTCCAGCCTGCGGGTTAGCTCTTGCGAAGCCTATCAGCATTGGAAGCATATACGCCATTGCGCCTTCGCCTTTTTCGGCTCCCTTCAGCATGCCGTATGTGCTGATGACAAGTTGGCGCTGTTCGTCTGGAAGCTTGGCTAGTGCCAAGGCTACTTCAGGCGTGATTTCGCTTCTGCCCTCTTCAGATGCCTTCTCTTCTTTCCCTTCTCCCTTCAATTCTTTAATCTCCTTTTCAGTTTCAAGCAGATACCTATCCAACTCCAACATTTTTATCTTCTGAACCTTACGTTCAGCCGCCTTCTTAAGGGCTTCATCAAGCTCATCCTTCTTTCCCTCGCTTTCGCCAGAAGCCACCAAGTTCGGCGTGCCCAGGAACTTGTCCATGTCCAAGAACCTAATTTTTGTGCGTGGTTTCTCGTCGCTCATGCCTGTTCCCCCTCCACTTCGACGGGAAGCTCAACCATAAGCTTCTTTCCCTTCATGCTTAACACCGTGGGGTGAATTCCATACACGGCGAGAATGTCCTTTGTCGCCAAGTCGAGGAAGTCGCTGAACGACCCATCCCACTTATGCCCGCGCCTTTCAGCTTCAGCCTTGAAAACGCTGTATCGCCAGAAAATCTCAGGGTTCAACGCCACCTTGTAGTTCACCTTTTCGCCGACAACCTCAACGTCCTCAGCCTCTAAAGGCATGACTTCCGCAGAACGTGTGGAACTCTGCGGATTCTCGTTCTTCAGCAACTCAAGGACTCTGCGAGCAACTTCCTCAACGAGTTGCTGGCTGTGCGGAGTTGATGATGCCGCTTCTATATTGGAGTTTGACTGTTTATTTGCTGAAGGCACTTCTTGTGGAGCATCCTGTGGAGTAATGTTCTCTGAGTCTATGAACCCTAAACGTCTCAGCCTGCTTTTAACCGTCCATAAAGTTTTCCTTTTTACGCCCACTTCTTTGCATATTGTTTCATCGTCCTTTTTGCCTTCGAGAAGCATCTGAGCCACTAGGTAACTCTTTGACCCTGGATTGTAGGGAAGTTTTAGAGGTTTAGAAGGTTGAGTTGGGTTGGGTTCCGCCAAGTTGCTAGCAACTCCACAAGAGTGTTAGCAACATGTCTATTTTAAGCTTTTTATCATAGAAAAGCCTTTACTATAGGCTTACAAGCTATATGAGTGAGGCTGAAAGATTGAAAGACTTTTCTAAAGGTATAACAGGAAGAAGGAACGCTTCTTTATCCGTTACAACAAAGAATGCAGGTGAAGGATATTTCAGAAGCCTCTCCAAATTCTTTGTTAAAATAACTATCTGCTTGCCATACTTGACGTTAATCGCCATGGACTCACCATTTCTTTCAACTATAAAGTCGTATGCTACACTTCCTTTAGCTCTTGACAGAATTTTCCAGCCGATTTTTGAGAAAATATCTTCAGCTTTTTGCTCTCCAAGTAAACCGTTTCTATGTGGTAAACACTCGCTACTTTCAAGTTTCAGCCCTAATTTATATCCCTTACTTTTAATTGCCTGTATGCTTCTGTTTTTGAAGAACTTTTGCAAATCGGCTAGACACTTTGCGCTACGGTATTCCCTTTTCAGGGTTTCAACTTCCTCTTTTGTCCATAGATCTCTGCGATTACGCTTACCAAGAATCCCTGTTGCCACAAAAAATCCAGAATCCTTTTTTAATCCTAAATTATGTGCTTTACGTAAAACTGATTTTAGCGTGCGATGTAATGCTTCTGCGATTTCATCACTCTTTGATGTTGGATATAATTCCACTAACTTTTTAACTTCTTCTTCAGTCCAGTATCGCCTGTGTTCCATAGGGCAACCCCTCAGAAACTTAATAAACTTCGGTGTCTTAAGGTTTTCCAAGGTGATTTGTAATGCAAAATAAACAAGTTATTCTTGTTGTTGCCGAGGGATGTCCATACTGTGAAGAAATGAAGAAAAGGCTTCCCAAGGATAAAGTGAAAGTTTTAGACGTCACCAAGGACATCCGCGCAGCGGCGATACTCCGCGATTTAGGCATTTACAAAGTTCCCGTTCTAGTCACTGTTGAGAGAACTGAACAAGGCACGGAATTATGCAGCCTCGATGACAAAGACTTGAAAGTTAGGTGCGTCAAAGCTTCCCCAGAAGCCGCATCTGAGCAGACTTCTTAAAACCATTCTTCCAGCATCGTTTGAACGCACCTGTCGGCAACTTGGTTTTCAAGTTGTATGTAGTCGTCAAGCAATGGGACTTTGCGGAGTTTCTGAATGTAACGATACATTTTAGGGTTAGCCTTCGCAAGCTGCTTCTCCCAGTATAGAAAGCCTGTGCACGGCATGCATCCGCTTCGGTCTTTTCCCTTCAAGTAGATTTGGTTTACGGGAATGTTGTTTTCCTTAAGGTAATTCCAAACTTGCTTATGCGTCCACAGGGCTATTGGATGGTAACGCCACAAGCTTCCCCACTTACTTGTGTGGTAAAACATGCCCCGCTGAGCAATCGTAAACATTCGCACGCCGCTCTCAGAGGCTCGGAGACCCGTTAAAGTTGCCTCAACACCATGTTCTTCGCAAGCCTTTTTCATAGGCAACTCCTTAAGGTAAACGCAACATTCTGGCTTTTCACTCTTGTTTCTCCGTTTCTTCCAAGCATACTCCGAACGAATAAGCGGAAAACCATACTCTTTTACGCATTGCCAAAAACTCTTTATCGGCTTTGTTTCAATAAGGTTAAGGTTCCATTCTTTCTTAAGCAAATCCCGATAAGCGTAGGTTTCAGGGTATTCAACGCCCGTGTTGCAGAAAACCACTTTGACGTCTGGTTTAAACTTCAAAGCCATGTGTAAAACAACTACGCTGCAACTTCCGAAGCTGCATGAAACCGCAAGTTTTTCGCCGTGCCTTTCAACAGCCTCTCTAATCAATTCTTCAGGCTGGTAAATCTTGAAACCACGCAACTCCATATTGCGCTTAACATAACTAATTCGCGCAGCTTCAATTTTGGGACTAATCATGCGTCAAGGCTTCTCCAGAGGCTTCTTCCGAAACTTAGGTTGCTTTCTCCATTCAGCTAATTCTAACTGCTGGTCGAATGGCAATTCAAGTGGAGGAGCCTCCACTATCAATGCTGCAATTACATCACTTATTGCGTATATTCTTTTGTCTCTATATTGGAAAAGCGCTTGCATTTCTAAAAGTTTTTCGTAAACTTCCCTTCTAATCCTTATGCTTCGGTAACTCATTCTCTCAACTCCAGATTTGGGAAGTGAGCTTCGGCATGACAATTTGGGCATATTACTTGAAGATTTTCAGGGCTGAAGTCTTTTTTATTTCGATTTTTATGGTGAACATCCAAAACATCTTTAAACCCGCATATTTCACAACTTGTTTCTTGAGTTAGGATTACCCCATTCTTCAGTTTCCTTCGTCGCCTATCGTAATAAATATATGCTAAAGGATGACGCATCCTATAACGTTTTGAGGCGTTCCGTTGAGCTTCTGTTGTCTTATACTCTTTTTTCTTGTTTGGCTTGCGTGCGCTTTTAGGGGTTCCACCGAACTCTTTCATGTGCGATTTTTCATGGCAGTTTCTACAAAGAAGAATAACCTTTGAAATATCAAAGCTTTTTCTTCTCCATTCTTGGTTACTTTCCTTTTCGTCTGGGTTAATGTGATGGAACACGAGCGCAGCTAAGTTTTTTTCATAACCGCACCTTTGACATTTGCCTCCCAACATGAGAGCTAACTCTAACTTCCTTTTTTGGTAGCGGTTACGTTGATAATCCCTCATAAAGTTCGGGTGCCTTTTGAGCCATTCTTCAACAGCCTTTTTATGTTCATTTTTATGATTTTGATAATAAAGTTTCGAAAACTCTCGGTCTTTCTTATGTTTTTCTTCTCTATGCCTTTCTCGATATCTCGCATCATAGATTCGCTTTTTATCTTTGTTCCGTTTAAGCCATTCCCTACTATAAGCAAGCCTTTGTTCTCTGTGTTCACGATAATACCTTTTATAATCGCCCCTCAAAGCTCTTTCGGATACCATTTTTGACACATTTAACATTATGTGAAAATATGGTTAAATACTTTATCTTTCCAATTACTAAACAAGGTGAACGCAATTGGCACGCAGAAAGGTAATAGTTACCCCAATGTTCAAGTATAAGCGTTCCGCTCCAAAGACGCCTTTCTTGGGTTGGGGCTATGTTGCCACGAGAAAGGAAACCACTGAAGCGACTTCGCCTAGGCTGTTGAAATACCGAAGCTGCATGGCTGGCGCCCTCGCGGGCAAGAAATACGCCAACTTGGCTGAAATTCAAAAGTCGTTCAGAGACACAGCACCTAAATGTGCAAGTGAAGCTAGAGGAGTGCCGACAATTCTCAAGAAATAGCCTAAACTCCCTTCTCCCTTTTTCCTTTTTCTGCAACTAGTTTCAGAATTTAAAGAAAATCGTAGATTCACTTTCCCCTTTTACAAATAATCATACACATTTAGTTGTCCAGTTAAGACACGGTATTTTGCCTTTTCGTTTTCTGGGAGCTGTCGCCACTTTTCAGCGCATTCCCTCATAAGTCTCTGCGTTTCTTCTAGGGTGAGTTTTCCTTCGTGTGGGCGTGTTGTTGCCATACATTCGGCGATATGCTCCAGATACGGGTTTGCTTTGCGGATTTTCCATGCGCCTTTCTCTATCAGTTTGCGGGCGTTCTGAAGGTCTGCTGCGTAGGCGTAGTCGCCTTGCTTCAACGCTTTTTCAGTTTCGCTTTTTATCGTTTGAAGAAGCGCTTGCTTGGTTTTGGCGCTTAACATGGATTCGGGCTTTTCAAAAACTTCCTCCAAGTCTTCACTCATTTCTACCTCATCTCGTCAAGTAGCCTGTCAAATTTTCCTTTAGGGTTCTGCCAAAACTTGGCTTCAACGCTTAAAATCTTCTCTTCCATGTTCACATGCGGACGGCACATCTGCTCGCTGTCCTCGCAGCAGTAGTCCAGGTAAAGCTCCTTGAAAGTTTCAACTTTGCTTCTAACGGTTGTTTCTATGCTTCCGTCCTTCTTGTCTAGGGCTACGCTTGAAAGGTAGTAGCTTACGGGAGGCTCAACCTTCACTTTCGGATGTTTAAAGTCTATGACGCATTTTTCAGCGTCTTCAACAACGTTTACAACTTGATACCTGTTTCTGCGGATTATCTCCTGCAACTGCGTGCATGTAGGCTTCTCCTGTTCGCTCATTCCTTAACCATCCGCTCCTTCAAAGCCTTAACCATTCCGCAGTATAAGTCCGTTTCAAGAGACGCCTTGCCAAATTCATCTTCAACCCTTTTTAATGCGCCGACCAGCCAAATGTCGCCCTTCTTTTCAGCAAGCGCTTTAGCATCGTCAAGAGCCAACATCACCCTTTTATAGTATGGGCGTAGCATGTCGCAATGCTCCACTAACGCTTCAATGAACTTTCCATTTTCGATAGTCACTTTTTCTTCTCGGCTTTCCATTTTGAAACGCACCGCTTGAACCTTTCAGTAATTGAACCGGCGCCTTCCTCCTTGACGCATTTTCCAATAAAAACGTTGAATTCCGAAGGCTGCCTCTTCCCTTTTTCACGTTTTTCTTTGCACAGTTCTTCGGCTGCCTCACGTATAATGGCGCACTGCTCGTCTGTAAGGTTGAGAGCGATACATGCAGCGTCCAAGCTGTCCATTTTAAATTCTTCGGAAACAACTTTATCTCTAGGCATTCAAGTTCCTCTTTTGTTCAGATTTTTCATCGTCTTATAGATTTCCAGCATTCTTCCCTCTAAAGTCATTTTGCCAGTTAAAGGATTACGTAAAGGACTTTTCAATCTCAACTCACAGTATTCCTTTAAAAGTTGGGCTTGTTGTTTTTTAACTTTCAAGTAAGGAATAATTGCTTCAATGAATTCGATTATGTCGGCATAAGTTTGTATTCTGAAAGAATACATTGGTTTACGGTTGCCACGAGCATCATTGACATACCATTTTGTTCCATAACCAACTTTTTCAGATATCCAATTGATGACAGATTTATCGGAATTTGCTACAATTACAAAAGGGTATCCTGATTTTTGAATGCCGAAACTTCCTTCCCCGTCTAAGAAGCCAGCAATGTAGGCTTTTTCCGCGACTGATAAATTAGATAGTGAGAATCTCGGACGCGAATTTAACTCATATTTTCGTGCTATGTTCAACCTCATGGCTCGAATTCTAATCGCTTCCCTAGTTCTCTTTAATTCCTTGGCTATCTCTTCATACGTCATACCTGCGTTGAGCATGTGTTTAAGTTGTTCTTCTTCGGCTTTACTCCATGCTTCTAATGTTAGTTTTGATTTGTAGATTTTGTTTTTTACTGATTCGACACTTCTTCCAAGTTCCTCAGCTATTACCTTAGATGGAGTATGGCTGCTCACAAACTTCATCAGTTTTGAGACTTCTTCGGCAGTCCAGAATTTCTTCATATTAACCGAAGATAATTTTGATGGGGAGTAATTATAGTTTACGCACGCTTGGTCTAGCACGTCCATGTTAAGCTCGTCGGCTTCAACGCTTTTGCGCCCCATCACAATTTCGCCTCTAACTCTCGAAGTTTAGCCTCTATGACGGGCTTCAGTCTAGTGGCTACCTCGCACGCTTTTGCAATCTCGTGTTTTTCACACAGCTCCGTCTTAAGCGTCCAAAGTAGAAGACGCAATGTGCGAATGTCGTAGAAGTCTTTGAGCGTGAGCTTTTCCGTTATGTAGACTTCTTCTGGTCTGAGCTCTTCTGACATTTTAGGTGTCCAACTCCTTTCTCTTTAAGCTCGATTTCGCACTGGCACTCGATTAGTTCATTTGCGAGTTTGTCTATTTTTTCAAGCTGTTTCTCGTAAGCGTATGTCAACGCTTTCCGTATGAAGCTTGCGCCTATTCCCGTGCGTCCCGAAACTGTTGGTATGCCGACTTCCATGGCTCCAGCCTTTTTTATTTCATCCCACAATTTGCGGAAGGTTTCGTAGCATTCTCGCCTTACAACTTGTTCTTCGGCTGGAACAGGCTCTTTTATCGGGGGAGGCGCAACCTCGACGGCTACGGCTACGGCTTCAGCCTTCTTTTTCTCTTCTTCCGCCTTGATTTCGGCTTCTCGCCTTTTGATTTTCTCCTCCTCAAGCTCCGCTTTCAGGGCTGGAACGGTTTCGGGAACTGCGGGCGGAGGCGGAATTGGCAAGCCTAACAACGAGAAGGTTGGCGCTACTTCTTTGACTTTATCTGGATACATGTCGTAGAAGGTTTGGTAGTCCTTATCCGTCCAGCCTTTCACGATTTCCTTGAGCATTTCGATTTGGTCTGAGAAGCTTATGTAACGCCATTTTGGACGTTCGTTTAAGAAGTAGGCTAAACGCTCGTATTTGCCGAGCTTTTCCATGGATTCCTTAACTGTTGCACGTTCTTTCTCGTATGCTTCCTCTTCCCAAATGTAAATTGCCATGCCCTTCTTGACTAGAGTTTCAGCGTTTTCTTTAGGAATTTCATAGACTTCACGCTTCTTGAATGGTCCGTAGGTTTTGAGGTCTGCACCGACGAACATGGGCATGTCTTCAAGCATTTTCACCTTGACAAGCTCAACTTTCGGTGGCGGGGCTGGAGGCTTTTTAGTCACTTTTTCCAAGATTTTGGCTGCAATTTCTTTAGCCTGTTCCGTTGTGAGCATTAATGGAAAAATTTTGACAGACGCAAAGCCTTCCACGGTTGACTGTGGACGCAGAAAAGCCCAACGTATAGCCTCTAACAGTCCGCCCCTTGTGAGCGCAACCTTTTCGGGTGGAATGAGAGGCTTAATCTCTTCGTAGACTTCGAGGATTTTTGATTCTGGAGCCACTCTTTCGGAGTAGACTTCCCTGACTCTTGCGAAAAATTCCTCTTTAACCTTGCTTGGGTCCGCTATGGTGTTGGCGTATTTTTCGACGATTTCAGTTTTTACGTCTTCTATCATTTTTCGAATGTCGCGGGAGGCTTCCCAATCTCCCAACATTCTCTTTAAAACTTCGAATTGAGGCGATTTCTCCAACTCATCTTGAATGTAGCCTTCAACTGCGTGTAGAATTTCTTCCCAAACATCCCGTAAGCTCACTAACGCCAAAATTTTGCTTACGAGAGTCCAGAAGCCGCCGGACTCGTCTGTCAGGGGATAAACGTTTTTGACGAGCCATTCAAGTTGGCTTCTCGACCACTTTTTAGTGTATTCCAAAAATTGGATGAGTAGGCTTTCTGATTCTGTTTGTGTTGGGATCCGCAAGTCCGCCAAGTATGTTAGGCGATAAAGCTCGTATAAGTCGGCTACCGTTTTGTCGACTGGAATTTCATATTCAAGCGGAATGTCCATGAGGAAGTATTCGGCTGCACGTTCACGTTCAACGCCAGCATAACCCACGCTTATGCGTTCTTTCCCAGCCCACTTGACAAAATTTTCGCCCCAAGTCCATCCTTTAAAGTCAAGGAAAGCTTTAGATTCTACAAACTTGCGGAAAGCTTCAACAAGCTTGTCATACTCGTCTAAGGCGTCCAGAGCTTCGTTGCGTTCTTCCTCTGGAAGAGTTTCAACCCTTTCCCTGTGAAGCGCATGGTCTTCAACAAGTCCTAAACTCAATAGTTCCCTGTAGTTTTTGCATGCACGCTTCAAAAGGCTTTCGAAACGTTTACCCGCAGTCGCAGCGGCATGGACAGCTTGCAGAGTCAACGCTTCTTCCTCTCCTCGGCATACAACTTGCATTCGCAGTTCAAAAGCTCTCTTAGCAACGCCTGAACATTCACGTTTTGGGCGCTCATGGCTGGGTCTATCGCTTTCCGCACATACTTGAAGTCCTGCTTGGTTTCTTCAATGAGTTGGAATACGCTCGCGTCCATTTCTGCCCGTATCAAAATACCGTTTACGAAGTCTTCAAACTGTTTTCGGCAGACTGGGTGAACCGTCATGGGTTGTCACGGCTTAACTTCGCAGCGGGCAAATTCCTTCGCTTTAGCTATGATTTCGCCGTAAAGTTTAGTTGCTTCTTCTATTTTCTCTGGTGTGGGCTTGGTTTCAAGCATTTCCTTTTGAAGTTCAATCCAGCGGGTTGACTTTTTGAGCCACTCGTCAAACTCCTTCTCGCACTTGACTTTTTCTTCAGCCATCACTTACACACCTTATCCCTTACTTCTCTAAACACCCTCCACTGCGCCATTCTCAACGCTTCTGATGCGACGGCATCCCTAAACTCTGCAAGCTCCCTTTTCCCCTTCTCAAGAAATTCCCTTGTTTCGGAAAGTGGAGCGGATGGTTGTGCGCATTTTTCAAGCTCGTTTAAGGCTTTCTCCGCTGTCTCCACTTTTAGTTTTGCTGCTGTAAAGTCGTGCTCCATTCCGAGGGTAATGGCGTCTGAAACGTCTGATATTAATGCGCGCAAATTTTCTATGCACTTGCAAACTTTTTCCTCAGCCATTATTTTTCACCTTTCACCTCTTTGAGAAGGTTTAACCGTGCAATTGCAGCCGCTATGCCAGCTTCTCTCCAGTCGCCTCTTTTTGCGGCGGATATTCCCCTCTCTATTTCTTCAAGCGTTTCTTTTAGCGGTATGGCGCATTTTGACTCAACGCCCAACGCATACTGCTTGGCCATGGTGAAGGCTGGTTCAACCATTTCTTTTAGTGGCGCGCATTCAGCATCCTTTATGCGATCCATTGTAAGCACCAAATACTTGTAACATTCGTCAGCCATTATTTGGTGACCCCTGCGCATTTCTTAACTTCGTCTAGAAGGTGGGCAGAGGCGGCAAGCAAGTCCCATTTTGCGTCCATCCAGTTTCCACGTTCAATATTCCACTTTGCATCGTCAACTTTTTCTTTGGCTTCAGGAACTCTTATTTGGCATGCATGTTCCACTTCGTCGAATGTTTTGCGCAGAGTTTTGAGTGCCTCAAGCGCCCAAGAATGGTCTCTCTTGTCAATGAAGTGTATGGCTGTGTCGTAGTCCACCTCGTGTTTCCAAACTGCCAGTCCGCACCTACATTTTTCTTCCTTCTCGGACATAAGCTCTCCCCTACTCTATTTTGACTGTCCGCAAATTTAAATGTAAGTGAAGCTAAGAAGCGCTAAACTTTTTCTGCACACTTCTCCAACGTTCTGCGAAAGGCACGCCAAGCCAAATCCACGAAGGCTGAAGACTCAGAAGGCTTCTCGCTCAGTTTTTTAGCGCCTTCTAGGAGCTTGTCGACATGCGACAAGTCCACGCCTAAGCATTCCTTCAGCCTAGGGAGTTCCTCCTTGATAAAATCAACGTGAATTAAGGCGCGCCCCATAGTAGCTGCTGTTTTGCTGAGTTCTTTTGCTTCGTCAAAATTGCGTGTCACATGCACAAGAGTAGTCGCGCATCGGCACAGCTCGTCAGCCATCTTCTCACCTTTCGCATGGTTTTGCCAGAAGCTTGGTGAGCTCATCCCAAACGTGTTCCGTAGCTCTTCTCCGCTCTTCAACTTGCCTTTTCAGCGGTTCAGGTTCAACATACCATTCCTCAAACAACAATGGCTCAACCGCTTTTTCAAGCTTATCCACTGGAGTGCATGTGCATTTTGAAAGGCTTTCCAACGTGGCGTCCGCCATCACAGCAGCTCTTCCGCTGCTAAGCCTTTCAAGGCTTTCGTCAAGCCTTTTCTTGTCAATTTTCCCCGTTTCCGCCATGTCCCTTAACTTTTCAAGCTCGCAGTGAATGCGCGTCATGCCCGACGCTGCCGCTCTAACTGCCAACATGCACTCAGCCAGTTTTTCCCCGCTCATTTTTTCACGGCTCTTTCTATGCAACGGCTCAAATCCGTAACCGCGTCGCTGAACTCCTTTTTGCGTGATTCCTTCTCTTCTCGCCAGTCTTTAGAAACCAATTCTTTGCAACTTTCGTCCATTTTATGCACGTCGCATTCGTGCCTAAGCCTCTCGTCATAAACCATTCCGTCAATAAGCTTCCATAATGCCTTTTCCAGCCTTCCAAACTCTTCGGCGCAACTCATAAGCGTCAGAGCCTCCTAAACTCTAAATAACCCATAGCGAATATTTAAAAGGTGTGCGCAGAATGCCAAGCCATAATCTTCATAGGAAAGTGGAACAGGCAATTTTAGGCGAAACCTTTTCAGATGTTCATCGCCTTTTGGACTTGCCAGGTCTCATGGGCGTTAAGAGGCATAGGCGTTTTCTCCACTCGCCTGTCGAAGCGTTTATGGTTGGTTATGCCTTGCACGGCGAGAAAGGCGCCTTGAGTGGGCTTCTCCACATAACATTAGATAAGGTGTGCAATGACAAGAAGGCTAGAAGGCTTGTTGAGGCTGCGTTTAGATGAGTGAGAGGGTTAAGCTTCTTGCTGGTTTAGGCGCAAGCGTTCTGGCGAATGCCGTGTGGGTCAGTTGGACGCAGCATGAAGCTTTCAGGCTTAAAGTTTTAAAAGCCACGCCTTTGGCTGAACCGGAGAAGTCGCCTTTGGCTTTTGTTGAACATTACCATTGGGGTTTGGCGAGTTTGGTTTTGGCTCGTTACGCTGGAAGGTATAGCGGGTTTTTTGACGGTTTCGGAGTTGGAATGGTTGCAATTGAAGCTTCAAGCGATAAGCCTTTCGGGTTTGGCAAAACGCCGTGGGAAGTTAAGGGAAACGTTATTCTCGGCGGTTTGCTGTCGGGTTTGCTGATTGTTTCTTTGGCTAAGTAGCGAGTATTGGCGGTGGAACTGCGAGAATTGAGGCGGCTGCTGCCATTATGGTTGGTATTGTTGTGGCCATTTCTGTTTGTAGGCTTTGAATTAGGAACTGCGCCCAAATGAGCTGCGCGCCTACAAGTGTCGGAATTTGCGCTTGTAATGCAGCTACTTCGGCTTGCATCATTGGAACGTAAAGCGTCTGGAACATGGTTTGCGTTTGAGTGTGCAGTGCTACGGCTAATGTTGTCTGTCCAGCAGCGTGAAGGTCTATGGCGATGGATTCTCTCATTAGTTGAACGGCTGCCGCTGGAGTTTTAACGTCTTTAGCATGCGTTTCCCAATAGTCGCGTGCAAGTTTGCTGATGAGCTTTCCAGCAACGTAAATTCCGAATATGCCTAATAGAATCGCAATTGCCCTGTCGTATATCACGTAGAACTGGCGGTAAGCTGAGTCTATCCTTTCAGCCTTAGCCTTCAAAGCGTATTCTTCGGCTTCGGTTGGAACTCTGCCCTCATCCACGATTTTCTTGAATTCACGCTGATACTCGTCTGTCCACTCTGAAATTTCTTTTTTGGCAGCGTCAGCCAAGGCTCCTCCACTTACGAAGTAGTAGACTATGTAGCCTCCTACGCCTATGGCTGAAGCGCCAAGAATAAGCTTCACAGCCCAGTCGGGAACTGCTGGTTTCTTTTCCTTTTCCTCAACCATTTTCTCACCCTACCAAATTAGCGTATGCCGTCACGACTCCCATTGTGCTTAAAACCGTGCCTTCCACTTTTGCCGTCAACTGGTAAACGGCTCCTGGAGTTCTGTATCCGCAGGTGAACCACATTCCGTAAATTGGGTAAATTGTTGTGCATGGCTTTGCCACGTCGCATCCTATTGGGGTGCATGCTCGGCAGCCCTTTTCTGCGAGGTAGCTTAGAGCCGTTAAGTATTCGATTGGGAAGGTGAATTCTCCGTTGGCGCCCGTCACCAGCCTTAATGGTGCGTCCGCTGTTCTTGGAGCATGCATCAGGTATAAGCTTCCGTTGTGTATGTCAGGCGTTGGGGAAGACCACACGTCGACTGCAATGTTGGGAACTCCTCTTCCCATCGCGTCTAAAACTCTGCCGTGAACAATTTGGGCAACCCAGCCCCCCTCTGTGCACTCTGGGTTAGCGTAAGGCTTGATGTCGTCTAGGTGCTGCCATAGCGGGACTGGACCTGAAAGGACGCAGTGGTAGTATTGTTCTATTGTTAACGGAAGGTTTAGGAACTCTATTGTTGCTGGCGGGTATGTTGGCGGCGTCGGTGTGCAATAAGCTTGGCACTCTTCTATGCTTGCGTATTGCCCAGTTGGGTCTTCAACACATTTGTAGTCTGGCGGTCCCGTGCACCTATATCTTTTAGCGGTTGGCAGTCCAGCTAAGGCTTTCGCAACTGCGTAGGCTGTCACTCCGCCTATTGCCATTAGTCCTCCAGCCACGAGAAGGTTTTTCTGCGTTTTTGTCAATGGCATATAATCAGCCAAATTAAATAGTAGAGTTTAAAGCGTAAAAAGTCTTTTGTTGAAAATCTTAAAATAGTTGTAAAGGCTAAAATAGGTTTGGAAGTGCAGTGCATGGGAAGTCAACGTGTTGTATGCACAAAATGTGGAACAGCCTTCTACTCAACCGCAAAAACTGCCGTTTGCCCAACATGCGGACAAACTTTCACGGTTGCTGGAGACCCGCCAGATTGGGATTGGGGAACGTTCTTCTGGGGGGCCGTTGCAGGCATGATATTCTCAGCGATCGTGTTCACCGCGACTGGACGCCAAATCATGGAAGCGCTTGGCTATCGTGTAGCCGAAAAAGTTAAACCTTAACAGACACAGTAATTATGCGGTGAAACAAAATGGTTGAGAAAAAAACCATAATTGACTTCGCCTTGGGGCTTGCTGGCGGACTGCTCATGGACAAGGTTGCTGAATACGCTTATGTGGCTAGTGGCGCTTACGCGGCGTCTGGAAACCTAAGCTACGACGACTTCGCCTTGAACATGGCTGGAGTAGGTTTAACCGCATACAAAAAGGAAATTGGACTCGGCTTCTTAACTGGCGTGCAGGCAGGATGGCTTCTGTCTACTCAGGGAATTTGGCTTGGAGCAGTGTTGCCTCCGAAACTGTCACTGTCTGCCGCAAAATCCCGTTGGGTTCCAGTGAAATAATGTCCTTCCAGATAACCTACGAGGAAGCAAAAAGGCTCACGCTTGAGTTTCTAAACGACTGGATGAAGAAGCTTCCAGCAGCGCAGCGCACAGCGCCAATCATAATCTTCGACATGAAAAGCTGGAGCATTCCACAATTAATAGCGCAGGTTCAAAGCGACACGGATGTCGGCAAGAGGTATGTCTATTTCTACATCACAAGCCTCAAGAAATACACAATAAAGTGACAGAAACTTGGCTCATCTTCTTTCAGTAGATTACCATGAACGACAACAGCTATATGATAAAGCTTTGGCACTTCGGGAAGAAGGATTAGGACCATGGAGAATAGCTGATCTGATTGGTGTTAACAGAAATACAGTCGGTGGCTGGATTTATGGGCGAACAAAACCTTCTCCCGTTTGGAATTTAAAAGAGCTTAATGAATGCCCTGAACTTTCGTATGTGCTTGGTGTAGCCATCGGCGATGGAACTGCTCAGTGCACCTTAAACACTAAGGGCAAAAGAACATATATGGTAATTCTGCAAACACATGAGCAAGAATTTGCACAAATTTTTTCTGAGGCAGCAAGTAAAATTTTTAAAGGTGGCTATCACGCCAAAATCACTTCAATAAATACTGTTTATGGTTTACGTTACATTTGCACCATTCGATCTAAACAGCTTTATTTGTTATGCAAAAAAGGTGTTCCAAGCACTATCACTGAGAAATATCCAGCAATGTTTCTCAGGGGATTTTATGATGCGGAAGGGTGTGTTACTTTCTCTTGGAGAGGTGGAAGACTTTATAAAAAAGTAATACTATCTAATTGTTCACATGACTTAATACAATACTGCAGAGAAAAACTGGCTGAAATTGGTATTCCCACAACCATTCATGTTGCCCATATTGAGGGAAAGACAAAACTTGCCAAGGATGGACATTACATAATTTCGAGAAAGCCAATGTATTATCTAGGAATCGGCAAGAAAAAGGCTATAATCAATTTCGCTAAATCTGTCGGATTTAGCTTAAGTAGGAAAAAGCAGAAGCTTATTATGCTTCTGAACGAACTTGACAAAATTAATGGGAGGTGGTGAAGTGGCGAAAGTTTTGATCTTTCGCCCGAAATTTTCGATCTAGCAACGTCATATGGGTTCGCTTGGCTTGAGCAGATCAGCCGCATCGCGGCTGGTCTTGGGCACAGCGTTCTGGATTTGGCTGGCGCAGACGCGACTAAAGAGGCGCTTTACGACGCATTGCAGAATTTTAAGCCTGACTTGGTCATAGCTTGTTCGCATGGTTCGCCTACGCAGTTCACAGCTCAGAACGAGGAGATCGCGCTTACGAAATGCTACAACGACCAAGTTATGAGTGGAAAACAGGCGTATTTTGTCAGTTGTTTGGTGGGACAGGAGCTTTTGCCGAGCATGGTTGAGAAGGACGCTGTGACTGTTGGCGGCTACACGAGCGAGTTCGTGTGGGTTGTAAACAGCGACTACTCGGATAAGCCTTTGGAGGACCCTTACGCTTACCCGTTTATGAGGGCCGTCGTTGAACCGTGCCGTAGGCTGTTGGGCGGCGCTTCATGGAGTGAATGGTATGATTACAGTGTTGCGCTTTTCAACAAGGGCGCAAGCGAATGGTTTGAAAGCAGCGACCCAAACGCTGCGCAGATTGTTGCTGGCTTGGAGCACGACCGCGACAGTTTGGTGGTTTACGGTGAAAAGACTATTCGTGCGGTGCCGGGGCGGTTGGCTGCTGCTGGAGTTCCCTTCTTAAGTTTTGTTCCAGCCCTGCTGGGTTTTGTGGTTGTTGAAGCTTCAATGGAAAAAGGCTTTTAAACTCCAAACAGCCTATTCTGTTTTGGTGAGTGCGCGTGCGTAAAGAAACTGCTGAAATTTTAGGAGCCTTCTCAGCGGGAATTTTGGACGGCGTTTTAGAGGGCGTTTACTTGGCTAAAGCGTCCGAGCTGACTGGAAAGTTTCCATACATAGGCGTTGAACAGCTTCCGCCGGTCGATGATTGGCTTGTCTTAGGCGCTTCCGCAGCGGCTTTCCTTTTGGGAAGGGCGGCTAAGCTTGAAAATGTTAAGGCTTTCGGCAAGGGCATGCTCTTGTATAGTGCGCCTATGATTGCTAAGGTTACAACGCAAAGGTGGATTGTGCTTTCTGCACCTGCGACGACTGCTGCTTCGAGCTGCTGGCGTTAAGCGTTGGAGAAGTGGAAAGTCTACTTTGCGGGTTTAGCCAGTTGTTTTGCAGACGTGTCCACTTCATGGGTTTGTGAACATTATTACCCCGAGCTTGTTGAAAGGAACCCGTTGGCGAACCCGTTTTTGGAGGCCGCATCCGTTCTCGGCAGCCAATGGGTCATTCTGAGTTTGGGCGAAAAGTGGAAGGTTAACCCGAAACTTAGGGATGCAGTTGCCCTGTCGCCTGCCGTTTTGCCGTTTGCTGCCGCTGCCAACAACACTTTCCTTATTGCGAAGGCTTATGCAGCCCGCCATCCAGAAACAGTGAAGGCTTTTCCGCTTTTTGGTTCGCTTGTTTTAGGTTCGGTTGTCGCCTACGCTGGCGCTAAACGTTGGGCTTCTTGTTTAGTGGAATAAGCCACAAGTTTTCGCGACGCTTATACGTTCCGCCCATTTCACGAGCAGCCTTGTTTATTGAAAGCCAAACCGTGTAGGGCAAAACGCCTTTAGCCTTGACAACAGCGTTTTCTCCATCCTCTTGGACGGTGACGTATTTTACAGCAGTGCCGCCCAACCTGGCAGTTAGGATCACTTCAACGTCGACTGTGGACGTGGGCTTAACGGTCAAATTCACTCACCTTTTTTTACTGGTTTGCGTTGAATGAACGCTTCGTCCTTAACAAGGGTGTATTCCATGTCGCCTACGACGAGTTTGCCGTCCTTCGAGGCTTTAATGGCTTCAACAAGCTTTTCAGCGCCCTTCTCTGTTCCAGACTGGCTTCCTGGACCGAAAAGCCATGCGAACTCGCCTGGTTTTGCTGGTTCACGGTTGCGTTTCTTCCAGGGTAAAGCGTCAAGCTCGGCAGTGTCCAACTGCGGGATTTTGGCTGCTTCAACCTCTGGAGCCTCAAGCCACTGGTCAAGTAGATACTCGGCACGCATGAGCGCCTCTTGGAAGCCTTCCTCCGTTATTTGCTGCGGAAGCTCAACTTCAACTTCAAGGTATTTTCTTGTAAATTCATATTCTGCGTCTGGAATCTTCTCGGTTTTACCCTTTCCCATGCGAAATCGAACTACCTTGCTCATTCTTTGAATTCCTCCCTTAACAGGCGTTCGATTTCTTCTGAAACGTTTTTGCCTTCCAACGCGCATTTAGCCTTGAACTTCCGCCAGAGCTCGTCGCTTACGTATATGCTTGTTTTTATCCGCTTTTCTTCCATTATTTTTGACCGCTTTTATTTATTGACAGAAAAGTTATTAAGGTTTCCTCTATCCTGTTTTTAGGCGCACGCGCAACAAGCGAGAAACTTAGAAAAGTGGATAGGAGAGTTTAAATTTTTAGTGGCAAATTTTAAATTGGCAATCTGACTATATCTTTTTCTGCTAGCTAGCAGGGGATGAAGATTGCCAACAGAAGAAACTCGTTCTTACCGAAGTTGGACAAAAGAAGAAGAACAATTTCTTCTTGAAAAAGCTCGCTTCCTGACATATCCTCAAATAGCCGAAAAGCCAACCCAAACCATTCAATTGCTAATCGGTCAACTGATGATAGACGGGTTCTGTTATCCTAACTCGCACTTCTTCGTTGCCATCCCTAAAAAAGAGGAGAAGATGTTGAAGAGACTGGAAATGATTTTTGATTATTACAAAATGCCGATTGGCATTTTGCTTGTTTCCAATGAAGTTGAAATCTATAGGGATAATTCGGGAGTGTTTATGAAATGAGCTCACCTAAGCAGACTAAACTTTCTGACCACATCGTTAAAAGCATAATTCAGCCTGCCCCCGAAAGCCGACCCTTCACTACGGAACCTAAAAGGGGAAAGCGTAAGCCGAACAAGACAAGCGTAAGCCTAGAGAGAGCCAAGCTTTTCATGGAACACTTGTGGAGTAAGGGCTTAAGGGAATGCAGCTACGAGACGCTTGAGTTTGAGTTTATCCAATGTTTCGGAACGAACGAACCGCACGTCTTGGAGAAGTATCTTGGGAAGCCTGCGAGAACTGTTCATCATGGTGGAAGTTCCATTGTTAGAGTGAATAAGGTGAACGGGAATGTGGCGCATTTTGAGTATCAGAATGTGAAGAAACTTCAGGCTAAGAGGGGTCTGCTTGAGGTTTTGGGTTTCGTCTACAAGAATGGTGAGAGATATGTGCTTCGTCATGAGCTTTTTCCTTACTTTGGCAGGCAAGCGTCCATAGATAATTTTTCTTTTTCCAGTTGTGGCGGTGAGGTGAAGAGAGCAGAGGGTTAGAGGCTGGAGGGAAGTGAATAAAAGAAAGAAGAAGAAGTTATAGGGTGGAAAAAAAAATTAAATCTTTGGAAAATTGGGTAAGGTTGGGTAAAATACTTTAAATACTTTCTTTACTTTTTTGTAGTAGTGGTGGTTTAGTTGCCTTTGAAGGGCTTCAAAAGCGTAACTGTTCCTGAAGAAGCTTATGTTTTGGCTAAACGTTTAGTTGAGGTCGGATTGGAAGAGAATATCGGTGAGGCTTTCAGCAACGCTTTGAAAGAGTATGTTAAGCGGAGGGAGCAGGCAATTAAAGAGTTGGAGGCTGTTAAGACCAAATGGAAGTCTACCCTTGAAAACCCTTAAAAAAGGTTGAAGAGACTGATGGAAGCCAAGGCATTTTATTGGTTTTTAAAACAAGGATTTAAAGAAGACGAAATCAACTTCAATTCTCATAGAGTTGTAGATTTGGTCGTTCGCGGACATCCCTATGAAATTAAAAAGCTAATAGGCCAAAGAGTTCTTTGTTTCACGAAAAATCAATTAGAGATTTTTAAAGAGATAAATCCAACAATCCTAGTTTTCGATGAGAAACACATGGAACCCGTTGCTGTAGTGCCATTCAAAGATGTTCAAAAAGAGTTTAAAATAGAGATTACAGGCAGGACCAAAAGCGTAGGCATTCCTGAAGAAATCTTTGCCCTAGCGGAAAAGCTAGTTCAACTTGAGATTGAGCCTAACATCAGTAAGGCATTTGCTAACGCAATGAAGGAATACATAAAAAATAGAAAAGAACTGATTGAACTACGTGAAAAATTTCAAAGGGAAAAAGTGGACACGGGTGGTTGAACTGGTTAGGGTAGTTGTCACGAGGAAGGTGGCTTCGCATCAGGTTAACCCGCTTTACCGTTGTGCCCTAATTCACTTTGAGCCTTGTGATTTTCACTTTAGGATTGAGAGGCAGACGCTTGACGACGGGTCGGTTTCCGTAGCTAATTATATGCCTAGGAACGATGAGGTTGCGATGTTGGTGGATGCGATTCTTTCGGCAGAGGATAGGAGGCAGGCTGTGGATTTGGTTGAGCGGTTGAGAGAAGTTTTTAAAAAGCATGGTGTTAACTTGGATTACAAGTTGGAATGGTTCGTTTGAGGCGGCTGACATGGCTGAAGGAGAGTTGGTTCAGAACGTTTGGCTTGTTCCCGTTGACAAGATTGTTTGGAAGGGTTCGCTTAGGAAGTTCAGCGATGATGAAATTCAGGAGTTGGCTGCAAGCTTCAGGGTTTACGGTCAGCTTCAGCCGATCATGGTTAGGCCCTTGAAGGACGGGCTTTTCGAAGGCGTGTTCGGGTATCAGCGTTACTTGGCGGCTAGGCGCGCCGGTTTAGAGGCTGTTCTCTGCATTGTTAAGCCTTTAAGCGACGCTGAGGTTGTTGAGGCTAGGCTTGTCGAGAACGTCCACCGCAAGGAGCTGACGGTTCTTGAGAAGGCCGAGTGGATTAGGCAGCTTGTCGAGTTTAGGCGTAAGCGTTTCAGCGTGGAAAGCGCGGTTTCAGCCGTTGCCGACTCCATTGAGGCTTACACTGGCGAGAGGCCAGCCGAGCAGACTGTGCGGAAATACCTTGAAATAGCGTCCAACTTGGAAAAGGACGCTAAAGCGGTTCTCACTGGTGAGAGCGAATTTGGAGTGCGCCACGCGGAGCAGCTTTTAAGGTTGAAGGGCAAGCCTGAACTGCAAGTGGAAATCGCCAGGGAATTCGCCACGTCGCCCATGACTGTTCAGAAGCTTAAGCAGCGGGTTGACGAGGCTTTGGGTGTTGAGAAGCCGAAGGAAACGTGGGTTTGCGACTGCTGCGAACAAGAGCAAAGTCCAGAAGAAGGCAAAGCAATAATAAAACTGTGCCCCAAATGTATCAGTGAATTCGAGGTTTGGCGCCATGAAAGAGGCTCTGGCGAGTAGGTTTGCGTGTTTTGCTTGTTGACGTGGACAGCGTTTGGGGAAACCTTGCCCTAATGAAGCTTGGCGCTTACCATAAGAATCGTGGGGACAGCGTTCAGCTTTTGAGGTTTCCTAAACTTTGGAGACCTAAACTTGGCAAGCCAATCCAGCTTCAAATCAAGTGCAACAGTTACAAATTCGACAAAGTTTACATTTCATGCATCTTCACCAGAAACCGTGAGAAGGCGGAATCCATCGCTTCCATGATGCGCACTTTTGGAGCCGAAGTTGAAGTTGGCGGTTCAGGAGTCAACCTTGAAAAGTGGCTGCCAAACGATGTGGAGCATCAAATGCCACTTTACGAACTATATAATATGCAATATAGTGTGGGATTTCTTACAAGAGGCTGTGTTAGACGTTGCCCTTGGTGCGTTGTCTGGAGAAAGGAAGGCGACATAAAAGTTTGGAGTCCCCTCAAAGAGTTTCTCCATCCCAAACACGACAAGGTTATGCTTTTAGACAACAACCTTTTAGCTCACCCAAACAGTAAAGACTTGCTTTTGCAGCTTGTCAGCCGTCGCCTTCAAGTTTGCTTCACTCAAGGCTTGGATATCCGCCTCATAGATGATGAAAACGCTAAAATACTGAGGCTTATACGCTACAGGGACACAGAGTTTAAAACGCCTCGCCTCTACTTTTCATGGGACACCCTTGAAATCGAAAATGAAGTTTACAGGGGAATTGAAACCCTTAAAAAACATGGGATTCCGCCGCATCACCTGTTTTTCTATATGCTGTGCGCCTACAATGTTAAAGCTGAAAACTACACTTGGGACTATTTCATGCAAAACGACTTTTATAGGTATGAAGCCCTAGCCAAGATAGGCATTAAACCCTTCATTATGAAGTGGAACGGGCGAACGGACATTAAACTTTTAAACGCCTTCACAAAATGGGTTAACTATAAGCATAAGGCAAAACGGAAAGATTTGGGGCTCCTAAACAGTTTTAAATCATACTTCAACTACGAATATAATGTAAACCTTGAAAGGCTGTAGAAAATGGGACAAAAATGCCCTTCATTCTTCGGCATAAGGCGTTGCCCTGCTGAAAAGCTTACGAGGCTAGGGGAGAAAATTGTCATTCCAGCAGAGAAAGTTACAAGCGCAGGACAGATCACCCCCTTATGGTGGAGCAACGGCGGATACTCTGTTGAAATTGGCGGAGAAACATTTTGGCATCTATGCCTCGAAGACAAGAGGGGCGTTGGACATAACGCCGTTGTTAAAGTGGTCAACAAAGAAGCTAGGGGCATAGTTTGGAAGGATGTGGCTAACGAGGGATGTGACGTGAAGAACCTCGTTGAGGCTGTTAAGAAAAAATTAGAGGAAAGCTGCCATGAGAGAGTGGCGGAGTCAACTTGAAAATTTAATGCCTGCTGTTGAGCTTAAGTTTCCACCAACTTCAGGTTTTCGCCCTTTCCAACGCTATTTTGACGAGGAGTCCGTCAAGCATCCAGCAAAATGCAACCTTCTCTTACTTTATTACCTGATTAAGAAGCACACGTGCGAGGGCGATGTGGTTCTGGACCCTATGGCTGGGACCTCGAGCACTGGGATTATTGCTTCGTTTTTGGGTAGGCACAGCGTTTGTGTTGAGTTGGAAGAGAAGTTTTGTGAGTGGAGCAGGCGGAATGTTGAGTGTTTGGAGAGGGCTGGAAAGAAGCTTGGCGAAATACGCATAATCCAAGGAGACGCGAGGAGACTTAGCGAGATTCTAGGCAGAGCAGACGTAGCCATAACAAGCCTCCTTATTCTGATGCGGTTCATGGTCGAGGGCTTCAAGGCAGAGATGAGTATGTTAAGAAAATGGAAGAAGGTTTAGATGCTCGTTACAAAGGGAAGGTTTGTGGAAACGCAAAATTAGGTGCTTCATTAAAAGCAGATTACCCTAAAAATCCAAGCAATATAGCGAACCTTCCCCTTGGGAACGTGGACACGGATATTACAAGTCCGCCTTATGCTGAAACTTACACGGGCGGCGGAGACCCCGAAAAGCGTAGGGAGCGCCTAATCAAGGCCGGGCGCAACCCAAAAGATTTCTTGGGCGGTAAAGCCCGAAACGCTGTTCTCAAACACTACGGTGAAGTTGACGTTTGCCTAACCTCGCCTCCCTATGCCGATTCGCTCACGTCAGAACATGATGAGGGGAAAGAG